>Ga0325410_1009331_pt1 | contig 10490 bp, 4 predicted proteins | sample PopdelMetagenome_16_FD_206182 | JGI IMG/M metagenome (GOLD analysis project Ga0325410, IMG submission 206182) | Populus deltoides microbial communities from Bellville, Georgia, United States - Xylem-PdIQD-R3 | ecosystem: Host-associated > Plants > Phyllosphere > Stem > Wood/Secondary xylem...
GTTGATCATGAAAATACATTAATCCAGTGAAATCATGTCCAGACTTGATGAAGTCAATAGTAAAAGAAAATTATTTTAATTAATTAGTAGTCTTCTAGAAATTTGTTGATGTTGATATAGCATATGTTATTTATTTTTTACCCTACAAAAAATCATGAGAAGAAAAAAATAAATCCAAAAATACAAGAGGGATACACGTTACGAAAGCTCACAAGATTGTCCAAATTGGTGATGAAAGACAAAAATAACAAGTGAAAAAGTTGGAAGACTAGAATGTACAAGATTGACAAAATTAACAACCTAATTCTGATTGACAAAAGACCCATTTGGTGAAAATATTTTTATTTGGGGTAGGGGTCTAAATGCACAAATCAGAAACCAAAGACCAAGATGAAAATGACAATAAATTTCGGGGCTCATATTTGATTTTGGCGAGGGTTAAATTGAATACAATTAAAAGTTTTTTCTGTAAATTAAAAGTGAATGTTCCATAATTAGAAGAACATGGACTAAAATGAAATATGTCAGATTCCAAATTAAAAACCCTAATTTCTAGGGATTTAACATAGACGATGTATTGTTCAACTTTATTTATCTTTTTCATTGACAGTTCTAGATGATCAGGTTGACACCTTTTAAGAGCTCGTTGAGGAGTTCTAGACAACCAATTTTTTTTAGTCCAATAAAAGTGTTAAAATGTTAGTTTTGAACCTCAGATTGGTTAAACATGCTTCTTGTTATAATTTAACAGTTTTGAAAAATAAAACTTAACGCATATTTATGATGATTTGATGTTTTTGTTAGTTTTTTTTATTCAACTATGCTTGATATTGATAATGTGGTATGTGAGGACCAAAAGCAGTAGGTTTAGAGGCCTAAAAGTCCATTTTCTGGGTTTGGTAGCTTGTTCTTCAATTCTAGGTTTTTGATAGGCAATGTTCCTTGTGTTCTTCGAAAGAACATTGGCTTAGCCTCATGATCTGGACTAGTTTCGGTCCATTTTTTTTGCAACAAACCATCTGGGAAACTCGATTAGTCAATAATCTAGGATTTATTTGCATCATTAACAAGTTTTTAGGGGTTTTAATCGTAGAATTTTGGTTTTGAAACGAAACTCATTTTGATCAAATCCTAACTTTTAAGTGATAATCGATGGGATTTGATCATGCTTGATTCTTGATTTATGCATGTTTACAAATAAAAACATGTCTTTGTTTGTTTGAAATTTGGTATGGGTTACGTTTCATATTGTTAGGTTCGGGTTTGAATGTTCTTCATTTTCTTTGTGTTTGATCTATTTTGTTTAAGATATTTTGAGTTTTTATATTTTTTTTATGTTTAATATGTTTTTAGCTTTGGTCTTTGTTTTTTATTTGTTTTCGAGTGAACCAAGTCGGGTCAGATATTTAAGGCTTTGTTTGGTTTGTCATTTGTTTTAATAAAAGAATTTTTTGTTCAAGGAGGTATTTGAAAAACACAACCTTAGATCGATTTTGACAATTTTCTAAGGAAGAAAAAATGGTAATAATAAAAAATATTAATAAAAAATAATTTTTGTCTATTTCATACGGCCCAATCCTTATAAAAAATTACATTTTTATTTATATATATAAAAAAAGTATTGTTTTAGAAAATACTTGTGTTGATTTTCTTTTGCATTGTTTTTTTGGATTTACAACAAGTTTTAAAATTCCTTAAGGATTTGATCAATATTTCAATAACTCTAAAATTTCTAATTACTGAAAATTAATTATTAATATTTTGGTATAAATATTGGACCTACAAGTAGGCTGATATTTAAATATCAGGAGTTAACTAGAAAATTCTTGGAATTATTATAGATATTCATAAATTTTATTTGTGAGTATTTTTCACCACAATATACAAATTGCAGAAAACCCTTTCGCCTTCTAGGATAGGTGAACCTTGTCAAGGCACTTATATGGACCATTTCCATAAGAATTTATCTAGGTATACGAGCCCATAATAAATTTAAAATATCAGATTTATTCGTAAGAATAAATCTTTAAACTGACCATCGGTTAGAAACTTATCAAAACCTTTAAACCATATGAAAACCATACAATGCAGCTTACCTCAGGTAAGGTACGTTAAGGATTCTAATACCTTACCTAGCTATAATCAGTGCCTTACCATAGAATTTTTTATAAGACTAGTACACTCAGGTCTTCTAGTGACCCTAACAATTAAGTGACGACTTCTTGACCCTTAACGCTATTCGCCCATGTGTGACATGTTGAAACATTCACAAATGAAAAAAAAAAAAGGACGGGAATATTTGTTAAACATGGATGGTGATGAAGTCAATAAAAACTTCAATGAATCTCTCGGCCTTTTTCTTGCTGGTAATGGATTGAACTTGTATTTTTATGGTTGGAGTTACGTGTAAAAAAACAAAAAAAAACTCTGATGCTTAAATCAGTTTGAGTTTTTTGTTAAGATGTTCACCAAGTAAAGATTTCTCTGGAAAATGAAGAATATGAATTGTTTTTTTTTTGGTATGGATCCTAGATCCTTTCACCTCACTCTAGTCCCTAAGTTTTTTTTATAAAAAAAACTTGTTACATAGATTACCTGTACCTTTCCTAATAAAAAAGGCCAAACATAAGGCGAGGCAACATAACAATTCATAGCCCATTGTGTGGAAAGATTCTTGTAAAATAATAATCAGTGAGTTTCATTGGTTTAGAGGACGAAACCTGATTGGTTGTGTATGTTGTCCAATAAAATCACTTGAATTGAATTTATTGAATTGTGTGAAAATATTCATACAAATAATATAAAAAATACACACAAATATGTGAAAATATACACAAAATGAGTAAAAAATACCTGATGGCATGGCCAGCTTGTCTGGGTTGACCAAATGAGTAGCTTGCGAGCCTTTGGCCCTTTTTTTCACCAACATTGCTCCCAAGTTATTTCTAATGTTATGTGTTAAAAATAACTTATCATGTCAAAAAACAAGAAGGAAGACAAATCCATTTATGAATGGAAATCTTAGTCGGTTGTAAATTCAAACTTGGTGTCATGCATTTAAGGAACAATAGTTTATATAAAAATATTAGAAAAAAGGAGGCATAATTTGTATTAGTTTGATTTGGGAGGTAAAAATTATGGGTGTGGAATGCATGGTTTTTTTATTGGTGTGTAAGGAAAAGAGGAGGGTGGGTGATGAGCTGTAAGGTATAAAAAAATATTTTGGCATATGTGTTGGCAACCATGCATTGTGTTTGGATGGGAGAATGACACTTTGCATCTACGTGGTGGAGAAAAATAAAGAAATGAAAGAAAAAACAAAAAGGAAGGTAAATTTTGTTTGAGTGGTCTTATGGTCATTAATATGTGTTCTTATGATGCGTGATGTGGTCCTATGTGTTAACATGTGTTGTATGTTTTTTTTATCAGCATGAATGTTTCTTAATAAAGCATGTACTCTAGATTGTTCAGGTTGTGTGTATGTATTGTTTGTATCAAAACCTCCTTCAATATGAAGATTATGTGTAATCTATTGTACCATCTATGTAGAATGTGTAGAATAAAATTTTTTATTTAGCTATAAAGATTAATTAACTATAGAGATTATGTGTAGACAATAAACACATAGAGACATGAAGAATATGGAGATGTAAAATAATCATAGAGACAATTATTTATAGGAGATTGTCCATTCCTGAAAAGAATCATTAAGAGAAAACCAAACTTGGAGGTAAATAATTTAGAGGAAACCAAACATGTAGATAAATAATTTAGAGACAATGAAGGTGATATAAAAACTGTGATAATATAAAATCCATAGGCAAGTATAAGGCAAACTAGAATCATAGTCAAAATAAAGCACTTAGTATAATGAAACATCACCAGTGCTAATAGAGAGGCATAAACAAGGAAAAAGAATTTCATCACAAAAATAAAAATTAAAAACTTGATGTTTCAGCAGAAGCAAGTAAATTTTTAAATGGTCATAGTTCCACATATAGAGAAGATTTTCTCCTTGCTTGTCCTGCAAGTGCTCAGTATTGGATTTAATTGCTCGTACTACTTTAAATAGGTCATCCCAATGTGGCACCAACTTTCCTCTTCCTTCAATATTTTCTATTGCCTTCAGTTTTCTTAATACCATTTCCTCTACTTTGAAATGTTTGTTATTCACCTTAGCGTTGTGGTATCAAGCATCTTGGTTTCTGAAAACCTTATTTTTTTTATTGTTACATGAAGTCTCACTTTTTCCACCAAATCTAGATTTTCTTTCAATTCTTCATTATTCATATCGGTGGATAAAAATAATACCATGTGATTGAGGCACTTAGTTTCTACTGGGATCATTGCCTAAGTTCTATATGTAAAGAGAAAAGGAGTTTCACCTATGAAGGTCTTTTGTGTTGTCTTGTAGGCCTATAAGATCTTGTCTAAGAGTTCGACCTATTCTCCCTTAGCCCTTTTAACTTCTTTTCTAGACCATTTAATAACAACTTATTAGTGAGCTCTACTTGTTTATTTGTTTATGGGTGAGAGACCAACAAGAATCGATGTTCAATATTGAACCTTTAACATTGCTCTGTCATCTTCTTGTTATCAAATTAGTTTACATTGTCTGTTATCAGTACCCGTGATAGCTCAAATCTACAAATGATATTTTTCTATATAAAAAAGATGATTTTGCTGGTAATTATTTTTGTTAAGGCTTCTGCTTTTACCTATTTTGTGAAATATTCCACAACCACTAAGATGAATTACTTTTTTCAAATGCCTTGGGAGGAATAGACCTGGTATATCCATTCCTCATTGAGAAAAAAGTTATAGAGACATGATGGTGGTTAACTCAGCTGATGGTCATTCAGGAATTGTGTGAATCTCTAACACGTATTGCATTTCTTTAAAAACTTGGTTGCATCCTTCAAGATGGTTAGCACATGAATACCACATATCCCTTCATAGATTCCCCTCAATACATACTAGCTTTCATATGGTTGCTTCTAACATTTTAGATGTGCTCTCTAGGATTAGAAAGATCATCACAGCTGTCCAAATTCATCTTTGTAACGATAAACTCTCTAGAGAGACATGTGTTCAACATATCTTGGCATAATAGAGAGTCCTTGATATGTCGTGTGATATTTTTGTCACTTCTATCCTCTTCCCTGCATGGTTTTTTAGGCTTTGGGCTATTAGAGATTTGATGGAGAATAGGGTCATTGTCGAAAGGTATCATCTATAGCTTTGCCTCTTAATCTGCGGTGATCTTGTTTTGGTGACCCTGTATAGGAGTAGTCCTTATGGTAACAAAATCTGCTTCTGGGAACAGTAGGAGTGCTGCACCTACTTTCATCCGCTATAAAATGAAGCTGCTGGTACACAAGAGGTGTTAAAGGAGCAAGTTGTTGAAGAATTAGTGGTGGATGGATGAGAAAAGCTCTAAGTTATTTTTGGGTAGCCAAAACAACTTCTACAAATGCTTTCATTTGTTAAGCAAGTTACTAGAAGTCGGTTAGAGTTAAGAAAGATGGTGGAATGTCTGTAACTTTTCCACTTGATATTTCCATGTTGTCGTTCATTGAGAACAAGCTACAACAAGATTCAAAGAAATTGGGATAGGAAACTAAATAAAACTTTTATTCAAGTTTCTACATACGACACATCTAATAAAATTAATAAAAACTTCAATAAATATCTGGATTTTTTTTTCTCACTAGTAATTGACAAGACTTGTATTTTTATGGTTAGGGTTACCTATAAAATAAAAATTATAATGCTTAAGTCAATTTAAATTTTTTTTTGTTAAGATATTCTCAACAGAGGATATATTTGTTTGGAGGCATGGTTTATTTAGGAAACCCTTTTTATATTCTTTAAGTTTGAGAATATCATTCCTCTCTATATATAAAATCATTTATTAAATTTCATTTCAAAGCTTAATTTTCTTATATAGAATATAAAACTTGGTCTAAATATACACTAACTCTTTTTTAATTAAACCATTAATTTAAATCTCACATCTTCTATTTGCTGTAATTAAATTTATAATATTGAATATAAAATATTAATTTGAAATTTAAAGAGTTTTTATTTAAAAAAATATATTAAAAAACAATATAAAATCATTCATTAAACTTTAAATTTTTTATATAGGATATCTAAATTTGTACACTAACTTTTTTTAAAAAAAAATAAATAAATATCTGGAACGCATTTAAAACTAAGAAAAGGTTCCCAGGCAGGCCACCAACCCCTGAGAATAGTCAAAACACTTTCTTCGAAATTGGAGAATCCCGATCACCTGTTCTGACCCAGATCAGCCACCGATCGAGACACGTTGCCTTTTCTTATTCTATTTGCTTCCTTCTTACGAAAATGGAGGAGCATTGCTTATTTTTTATAATCAATTGCCAGCAATCAACGTTATACGACCGGAGACTATATTGCCAAAGCTGCGTTGTGAAGAAGATATCAACAAGATATTTGCCCTAATAATTCTCTCAAGATTATTTCACCTTATATATATATATATATAAACACCATAAAAGAATATGCTCTTCTAATCACTTCTCTACCAAGCTCAGAATGAGTTTTTTAATCCAAATGATAGCATTAATAGTAACTTGTGCAGATCAATAGATAGTGAAACATAGCATATATATCCTTTAATTCAACCTTCAGCCCAAATTAATTGAATTTATATATATATACATATATATAATTTATAGCAATCTGATTCCGTGATCGACAACAGTGATGTAACATTCAACTTACTTGTTGACTTTTCTAAAGAAATATGAAAAAATAAGAAAGATCATGATGGAAATTTCCTACATTCAAATTAATTAGGGTAGAAAGGCCTTCCCACGACCACGTTTTGATGGATGCACGCATGGTTGACATTAAATATTCTCATCGTTTTTGGATTATTCAGAATAATTCTGTCTTTTATACAAGAATATCTGAATATGTGATCGAAATAAAATTTGGAAAGATTTTTTAGATTTTTTTTATTAGAATAGCACAATAAATTTAATTAAAATATTGATGGAATAGAATAATTTAAAAAATAATTAGTTAAAAAATACAATATCGAAGTATCAAAATTCTGATTTACAGTACCTTATCCTTTTATAAATCATGACACGTCACTAAATTTAATCCTAACATCGCTGTTGTTAATATCGTGTTTTGTAAGGAATTCATCGTTGAAAAACATGACATTTTACTTAATCTCATGTTTTATATTCACAATTTTTTATATTTCTTGTTTTGAAACCATGGAAAGCGTGAACTGTTATATATTACTAAAATTTTAAATTTTCTACGCTAACGGCCGGAAATAGCGGACTTTTTATGCGGAGCTGGTTCGGGCAATTGTCGTTGGATGTTGATGTCCTCCGTTCGTCCAGGCAAGACATGCGTGGCGGGCTGCTTTTATCTTTTTGGCAAGGCAAATGGCAAATGACAAATCTCTCCCCGTAGCAAAAACAAGATATTTTCTTCAAATTATTTAAGGAAATTGAGAGTTACAGGGAGAAATAAGTTGCAAAAAACGATGTTATACACGAACAATCAAATAAGTTTAATCCGTTGATTGCTATAAAGTTTGCGTTTGTTTTCTGGAAACTGGTTTTGAAAAAATTATTTTTTAAATTTTTTTATTTTTATTTGTTATTAGAAAAGTTGGTTAACGGAAAATACTTTTTCGATCAACGAAAAACACTTTCTAGTCAAAAAAATTTGGCATGATAACCATCTAAGTGGTGGTCCGGTGGTAAGAATTTGAGACTAAGAGGTTTGCTCCCTCTGTGGTCTCAAGTTCGAGTCCTGTGGTTGCTCATATGATGGTCACTGAAGACTTACATGGTCATTAACTTCAGGGCCCATGGGATTAATCGACGTGTGCGCAAGCTGGCCCGGACACCCACGTTAAACTAAAAAAAATTTGGCTTGGTTTTCAGGAAAGTGTTTTCTTTTTATTTTGGATCGAAAACACTTTCCGGAAGTTGTGAAAAATTTAAAAAATCATATTATTTGTTGATTATATTAAATTTGATCCTTAAAATTTTGATTGTTATATATATTTTGTTTTAAATATTTATTTTTCAATTTCATCCCTTAAAATTTAATTTTTATATTAATTTTGTTTCTTATTTTTATAATTGTTATTTGTTTTTCCCTTATTATTTTTTAAATGAAATTTTTTATCTATCAAATTTGGTCCTCATTCTTTTAATTGTTACTTATTTTATTTGAAAAAATTTATGAAATGTTAAATATTATTATTTGAATTTCTTCATCTTTCAATTTTTTTATTTTTTAGATTTGATCTCTATTATTTTTGTTATTATTTATTTTATTTGAGATATTTTATAAAATTATTTTTTTTTCAATTTCATTCTCATTCAACTTTTTAATTTGTAAGATTTATTCCTCATTATTTTAATAAACTTGAAAAAAATAAAACATTAAAAAGTTATTTTTCAATTTATTTTTCATGATATAACCAAACACTGTAAAGTGTTTTCCAACTTATTTTTTATTACACTACCAAACATCGGAAAATAATTCACTTTCCTAAAATTCACTTTCTAAAAAAAATTACTTTCTAGTAAACAAATAGGATCGAAGTTATTTATCTTTGTCTACGTGGTATAATTTCATTATTATTATCAAAATATACATTAAAAAATAAAGAATTTTCAAGATAATTTCGTTATTTTTTTTCTTTTATGTTTACACGGTGATTAAAATAAAGACTTTTCTTTGTACGATTTTAAGTACAGCACTTTTTATATCTTCCAGTTATATTTAAAAAAAAACAAATAATAAATCTTTCAAGAGACTAAGTCAAAGTTTCAATGTAACAAGATTAAGGAATAAAATATTTTATTGAACATTGATAATAGTTAATTTTTATAATTTTCAAATAAAAAGTTGTCAATTTGCCTCATGGTTTGACAGCGAGCGTGACCAAATTTATATATGACATTAAATGTTTCCATGATTATCTAATATTTAAATATTAATTTATATCTTTTTAATTAAATGTTGTTATAATTATCTAATTTCTAAATATTTAAGTATGTATTTCTCATTAAATGTTTCCATAATTATATCGTATTTAAATATTTTAATGTCTTTTTCATTAAATGTTGATTAGTGAAATGTGAAATTAGTATGTGGCGGGATGTGGCGGGGTTGAATAAATCCTTTGAATAGATGCGCTATGCCCAATTAACAAAATTTTAAAGGTGTTGCCAAATCATTGGAGTCCACGCCACTACGCGACCGTTCACACACGTAATTCATTATTTATTTATTTTACTTGATTACATCATTTTATGACAAAATTAATGATCAATTCATGTAAAATTGCTGAGAAATGGTAATATTGAAAGTTAGATGATAAAAAATCAACAAAAAAGAGAACATAAGTGGCGATTTAAAATTAGAGTGAAAAGTTTATATTTTTAAAAAATAATATTTTGGTTTCTAAATAGTTTTGAGAATTTAATTTTAATATAAAATTTTATTTTATTTATTTTCTAGTTTGAGAAAGGAGAAAGAGTCACCAAATTTTAATTATAGAGAGAGAAAATTGTTGGCAAACCTAATTTCAATCCTTAAAAATATCGATTTTAGAATCCACAAGTCACATGAAATTTAATTTGAGTATTATTTTACCTTAAAACTATATAAAAAGATAAATCTCACCTCAGTAATTTTTTATTTTTAATTTCAAGTTGATTTTCTATTTTTGAATTGATTTTTAGGTTGTTTAAAAATATAAAAAAAGGTTTGTGTGGGTATTTATGTTATTTTTAGGTGTTCTAGTAAAAAAAAAAAAGTTTTAAAAATTAATTTTTAAGGGTTGAAAAACCCCTGTTCTAGTTTTTTAGTGACCTGTTAGTCACTAGAAACTAGAAACGTTGATGATGGGTAATACGTTGTCGTAAATGATGTGTCGTCTTTGTCGTTTACAAAAGTTAAATGGACAAAACACATACGCTCATGCCCTTCCTATTGGGGTAATTCATGAGGCCACAGCTCATGCGCTACTTTTTTAAGGTTTTCCTTTAATTTATTTTTTAACTTTGTTTAAATAAAATCAAACAATTTTTTTTTAAAAAAATCATAAATTCATTTTAAATTTGAATCATTTAGATTCACTTGAGATGTTTATTTGGATTTTTTTAAAATTCATTTTTTTTTAATATTTAATTTATTAAAATTAAATTTTCTAATTTATTTTGATTTATATTTTATAGTTTATCACCATCTCATTACTCGGAATTTGAATTGATTTGAATGCTATTTGTTACCGTTTTAATTTTTTAAAAAAATATATTATATGTATCTTATAATCTTAATATTTTAAAAGTGTCATTCTATATACATTAGATTTTAAATTTTCTAAAATCTTTTATACTTTATAGTTAGAAAAAATAATTTAACTCACAAAGCTTAACTAATTACAACAACATTTA
>Ga0325410_1009332_pt1 | contig 10489 bp, 12 predicted proteins | sample PopdelMetagenome_16_FD_206182 | JGI IMG/M metagenome (GOLD analysis project Ga0325410, IMG submission 206182) | Populus deltoides microbial communities from Bellville, Georgia, United States - Xylem-PdIQD-R3 | ecosystem: Host-associated > Plants > Phyllosphere > Stem > Wood/Secondary xylem...
GGCCAAATTATCAATTACATCCCAAGCCTATGAATTGTATCAATTAAGTCCTACACATTTCCTATATTTCTCAATCGTGTCCTTTTTTTAATTTGTTTCATAACTTAAGTTTAATTTGCATAATATATATGCTAAAATGATGTCAATCTAAATCAATTTGACGAAACAAATAATTAAAGTTAATATTTTCAATCTAGTATGCATATTTATGTACTCAAACAACGTTAGTTTGAAGAAAAGTATACAAAAATGTTGACAACTATTAACAAAAAGACTTGATTGAAAATATTTTGAAACGTTTAGGACTTAATTGATAAATGTGAGAGTTTGTAGGAATCAATTGATAATAAGAATATAAATATGGGACTAAATTAAGGTTTCCCAAAACAATATCATATATCAATACAGAAAATCTCGCTTCATAACATAAACGGTTTTTCAGTTCCAGAGCTACTCCGTCTCCCTCATTTCCACCGGCGCTGCCTCTCAACCTTCTCTCTAGCCTATATGATTTATATGAGCTATAATCACAGTCGTTAATTCCGGCGACTTTTGTTACAATGACTTCAATCACCTCCGTCGAATTGAATTACCTCGTTTTCCGTTACCTTCAAGAATCAGGTTCGGTTTACCTTTTAACGTTTTCATGCAATTTAGGGTTTATATTTTTGCTTTTATTCTTATTTTTTTGTGAAATAACGAAGGTTAGGGTTTTGCTTTTAGAGTTTGGTTTTAAATGTAATTATTTAGAATTTTTAAGTCTTGCTATTTTCAGAATCTGTAATTTCGGGGTTTTGTTCTTTATTTTCCACTAAAAAGGAGCCTGAGCTTGTAGATCTGTGAACTTGGTTCTTCTAGTCTTGTTTAGTTTTATTTAAATATTTTTGTATTTTGTTAAGAACATGAAAAGCTTGTATACTCATTGGTTGCCTGAATTTACAATATGAAATTTAAATGAAGTAAGGAGATGCAATTTAAAATTTATGAAAAAGATTGGGCCGCCTTGAATGACATTTTTAATTGTAAGGGATTTGATTTAAATGCAATCGAAAGCCTCCATTAGGCCATATTTATGTAAGAAATCTTTTAAATTTTTTTGAGTTTCCGGCAAAAGAAAAACAAAATAGTAAATGTGTTCTGGTAGTTATTGTTTTTAGCAGTGACATTGGGTAATGATAGAAGGTAAAGGGTTATGAGATACGATTGTGAATTTAAAGGATAGTTTTTGAGATTTTTTTATGTTCCTGCAGGTTTTACGCATTCAGCTTTTGTTTTAGGATATGAGGCAGGAATTAACAAATGCACCATAGATGGCAATATGGTTCCACCTGGTGCTCTCATTACTTTTGTACAAAAGGGGCTTCAGTACTTGGAAATGGAAGCGAATTTGAGTAATGTTAGCATGTTTAAATCTTTTGTTCTCTGATTTTTTGGTTTTTAAATTAGTGTTTGTTTAGCATTTTTTGCTTTACATGCCTTGGGATATATATTGATCAAGGTTTGTTTCAAGCTTGCCAGAGTGATGCAGATGTAGATGAAGATTTCTCATTTTTGCAACCTTTGGATCTTATCACAAAAGATGTGAATGAATTGCGGCAGATAATAAAAGAGAAGAAGAAAAATTTGCGCAAGGATGGAGAGAAAGAGAAAGACAAAGACAAAGAAAAAGACAAAGACAAAGATAAAGATAAAGACAAAGACAAGGACAAAGACAAAGAGTTCGAAAGGGAACATGAAAGAGAACGTGCACGAGTCAGAGAGAAGGAAAGACATGAAAGGGAAAAGGAGAATGAAAAGGATAGAGAGAGATTAGAAAGGGAAAAAGAGCGAGACAAGCAGCATGAGGATAACACTGATAGCAGAATGATTACTGATACAGAAGATAAGCATGAAGAAAATGGGATTTCTGAAGGCAATTTCACTTCTGTGCTTTATTTATTTATTTTATGTCCCATTGCCATTTTTAGTTTCTTGAATTTTATCTTAACATCTTATTTGAGGTTTTCAAGGCACCTTGGCCTCACCTCATGCCTCCAAGGTGAGTGCATTGGCATCTTGTGACAACACTGCCATGGTTAAATTTTAAGACCTTTCTTGTATATACTTCTGTGCTTTATTTATTTATTTTTATGTCCCTTTGCCATTTTTAGTTTCTTGAATTTTATCTTAACATCTTATTTGAGGTTTTCAAGGCACCTTGGCCTCACCTCATGCCTCCAAGGTGAGTGCATTGGCATCTTGTGACAACACTGCCATGGTTAAATTTTAAGACCTTTCTTGTATATACTACTGTTCTTTGTTCTTTTCCTAGTTTTTTTAAGCTTAAGCTCTAATATAGATTATCTTCACTTACAATTTTACTTCACTGCTTTACCATAGTCTGGAGTTCTATGCTGTCACAATGTCGGGATGGTGAGGCTACTGTTAAAAGTCATTTTGTTTTCCTTTTTCCCTTGGAATGTGGTGAAATGTTAGTTATATAGTGGACATGGATAAGTGATTATTAATTTTCAGTGTTCTGTTATTTTCTTGAATAATTAGTGAATATATTGCATTCTTACTCCCTTTCTCTGCCTCTTTTTCTCACCTTCATGTTATATATTTCCTAAAATGTGAAAATCTATCATTTAGTAGGACCGGAGCCAATGGATATTTCTACAGCGTCAACATCTCAGACATGTGAAATTCCTAGTTCTGATGTGATGATTTTGGAAGGACATACTTCTGAGGTTGGAACATTTGCCATCCTTTTTGCTTTTTATATTAATATCTTGTTTTTTGTTTTCTCCATTTGCCATCCATGTGCTTCTTTTCATTTGCTTCCTTTCAGGTTTGTGCCTGTGCATGGAGTCCAACAGGATCACTTCTTGCATCAGGGTCAGTAATTTTTGGCTGAGACTCTTCTTTTGTTGATAATTCTGTGTTTGCAACTCTGATTTATATGCCAAAACTTATTGTATCTTGATTCTTAGTTTTCTGTTATTTGGTAAAAGTTGCTCTATGAGATATGTCATTATGTTAACTTTATTAGCGACAGAACATTATTTAAACATAACAGGCTATGCAAGGTTATTATTCTTCTGTAAATATAAAGTATGTCAGGCTGAATGTTTTATTGGTAATTGGTTATATAATCCTCAAATAGGTAAAACTAATTTCAACTAGGAAATGAAGTTTAAATAATCTTTTAGATTTGATACAATGTGTTACATTATTTTTAAATGAAGGATACACATGCTGGACAATTTGGAAAAAATAAGAGCAAATCATTTAAGTTTCTTATCTTAAAAGAAATGTGTATCATATCCACTGTAGAGAATTTCTTTGCCCTCAGTTCCCTTGTGAGTATATGTGCTGCTTTATCAAGTGTCTTTATGAGTTCTGCTATTTCAATTGGTATTTAATTTCACTATCACATTCTATTTCAATATGGGAGGATATGATGGTATATAGATTGCCCATTTGATTTTTCTACTTTGATTGTGTCAACACTAATGGCCTTCAGTGGTAACGGGGTTTTCTGGACATTATGCAAGCATCTGTAATGTAACCTTTCTTAAAGTTGCAGATTAATTGTAATATTGCACGGCATCTATAATAGCCTAAGAAAATTGTTGGTTTTCCTTTCCTTACCCTACATCTCACACATCACTCTTTTTATCATAATTTCTAGTTCTGGAGATTCCACAGCACGAATTTGGACAATAGCTGAGGGGACCTCTAGGTCAGTTGCTCAGAATGGTCCTTTAAATGTGCTGGTATTGAAGCATGTAAAGGGAAGGACAAATGAGAAAAGCAAAGATGTGACAACACTTGATTGGAATGTGAGTTCTCTTAAAGGCTTTGATTGTCGAGAATAGTAATTTTAATGTTTCTTCATATTGTTGCCGTATGAATTTACTCTTCATAAAGATTTTCATGTCATAAGAATATACTTCTTGAGGTATTCCCCTTTTTTTCTTTCCCCCTCTTAGCATAATGGAGGCTTTACGAGAAAAAAAATGACCTGCATATGACCCCATGGTTCTTGTTAAACAAACTGTCCCAAGGAAATAAATAACGTGAGTTGACAAGAATTATGTTGGCTATGTTGAGAATGAGGCTAGCTATGTTGATTCCGATGGGCTTATGACTGTGTATCATATTATGTAATTTCAATGGAGAAGGAAAAAAGGAAGCTTAACATGGCAAATCATTTACTCAACTTCAAATGGGCTCGAACTGAAGCTGATAGGCAGGGTGTTTCCTTTGTTGCAGGATCGAGAAAATTAATTTTACATGTCAAATTAATCTATTTTCCTCACAAGTACTCATCACTATTTTACCTTCTATTGTACAGGGCGAGGGAACATTACTTGCAACTGGCTCTTATGATGGGCAAGCAAGAATTTGGAGTACAGACGGTAAGATATTTCAAATGATCTGTTTCATTCCCTTCTATTTCAGGCTGAAAGTGAGCAGCAAGTCATATATGTAAAAATAAACAATAAAGGGAGCTCAGATATCTTTTCTTGTTTTTTTTAGTGTTCATTTCTCACTCTGAAGGGTAGGGTATATTAACACAAGCGTGCCACTATCAACTTGTCACTTGGACAAACCAATACAGCAGTTTTTTTTATAAAAATATGTGTACACACATGTATGCATATGTTATTATTCTGTTGTTGATTGAAATCGTGCTTTTACTTCAGATTTTCTGTGCAATTTGGAACTCTAGCTTATCTTCTGGATCTTTTCCCTTGTCCAGGTGAACTAAAGACTACATTGAGTAAGCATAAAGGACCCATATTTACTTTGAAGTGGAACAAGAAGGGGGATTATCTGCTAACTGGAAGCTGTGATAAAACAGCAATTGTGTGGGATGTGAGGGCTGAGGAATGGAAACAGCAGTTTGAGTTTCATTCAGGTTTTAAATTGCTCTTAAATTGCTAGAATCAGTAGTCTTTTGTCAGAAGAAAGAAATCACTGATTATTGTTACATTTGCTTTCATATTGGTATTTGTTTTAGGTCCTACACTTGATGTTGACTGGCGCAATAATGTTTCATTTGCAACAAGCTCCACTGACAATATGATATATGTATGCAAAGTTGGAGAAACGCGCCCTATTAAAACTTTTGCTGGACATCAGGTTTGTACTATCTTTCTACAAGTGCATGTTGTTCATGCTGTTCTACTCAAACATGCCCAAAGTAATTTAGTCAGAGCCTTTTTATATCTCAAGTAAGCTGGCAGATTATTTTTTAAAAACAATTGGGTCAGATTCTAGAGGGGCTGAGAATCCACAACCGAACCTTGTGTGTGTATGATATTATCAATGGGGCAATGCGAGACCAAGTCTGATTAATTTAGTAGGAAGCCACCAATCTGGTAAAATAAATAAATATAGAATAATTTCATACTTCAAATCAGTGATTGACTAGCATTGTTATTTAATTGACCTGGATGCCTAATCTGACGAACCACCAGGTTGCACTGTTGTGGTTCTCTGGGCTACATAGAAAACTTGATGATGCTATTTATTGACTGGGTTATAACTGCAGTATTCAACTTAAAGCTTTGCAGTCAAATGAATTTTTCTTGAGCAACAAGCAACAATCAAAGCTTTTCATGCTGCTTATATTTTTTCCTTTTTGCAATTTCAGGGCGAGGTTAATTGTGTCAAGTGGGATCCTACAGGTTCATGGTTGGCATCTTGCTCTGATGATATCAGTGCTAAGGTTATTATCTGTGCCTTTTTTTTATGTCATCTATACACTGATTTACATTTTAGTTTTCAGGTATTATATTTGTTCATTTATGACTCATGAATGCCCTACACTAATCTCTGTGCTTTTATTTTAAACATAATCCCCTGATTTATCATTGCTTATGAGCCCTTTGAAGTCCTATTTCATTTCTTGTTAGCTTGCTATTTTCGTGGTTGGCAACTGATGAAATTGTACTGCAGATATGGAGCATGAAGCAGGAGAAGTATGTTCATGATTTAAGGGAACATTCTAAGGTACCGCCTACCTTTTATTTTTGCAGTTCAAGATTTGTTGGTGTTGATGCATTCTCTTTATATAGCACATTGGATTGCTATCATGAATCTTTATTAATCGTGTTGCAGGAGATTTATACTATCAGATGGAGCCCCACTGGACCTGGTACAAACAATCCCAACCAACCATTAGTGCTGGCTAGGTAAAACTACTGCTTTTAACTTTAATGTTATTGGTGCATCTTCACTTGCATGCACAGACACGTGCATTGCAAATTAAGTAGTTCTGGTTACTGTCTGACATTTGTCTTGCTAATTTTCAAGAAATCCTGTTAGTCTTAATCCTAGTTTTGTATAGGATCATGAAACATCAAGTTCTTGTATCACATTGTATGATTCAGGTCAACTTTGATGAATTGTTTTATGTTTTCTTTCTGATATTATGCGGTTCTGCTTTCTGTATAGTGCATCATTTGACTCAACAGTGAAGTTATGGGACGTGGAATTTGGGAAACTTCTCTGTAGTTTGAATGGACACAGGTATACACTTAACTTTTTCTCTCTCTTCATATTGAAGGATCAGGAGAAAAAAAATTAGTTTCATTATCAGCTTCTAGGTAGTTGAATGCTTGAAGATTAAATGAGCCAATATTTGAAGTTATCTTAATTCATTGCTCTGAAATCTGACTTCCTGTGATATCAACCTGTTATTTTCTTTTGAAAATTCTTGACTTCTGCTCCAATTTTTCTCCTGACCTCTTTTCTTTTTTATTAACATCAAATATTAAACTGATACTTGTTGAGTTTGGCTGATCAATGCCTGATGGATCTGCAATCCTCTCTTGCTTTAGTCCCTGGAATTTCGGGACTGCTCTAGTTAAAGAGGAATGCATTTTCGTTCTGTTATCCTGTCATTGAACAGATAATTGAATTTATGATTAATCAAATTGTTACTGCTCTATTTGTAGCTATTATTGATGAATGTCTTATAATTGAATTTCCAGGGAGCCTGTGTATTCGGTAGCATTTAGTCCTAATGGAGAATACCTGGCAAGTGGATCTCTTGATAGATGCATCAACATTTGGTCATTGAGGGAAGGAAAGATTGTGAAAACATATGCTGGCAACGGGGGAATATTTGAGGTTTGTTGGAATAAGGAAGGTGATAAAATTGCTGCCTGTTTTGCGAACAATACAGTTTGTGTTTTAGATTTCAGAATGTGAAAACTTGTGAGGTGCTAGGATCGGCTGGGATTTCTTGGAGCTTGTGGTAGCATTCTATTTAGCTGGTCTTCAGTTTCCCGTGGAAGTGAGCTTTCCTTCTATGGGGATGTGAAAAGTTCTTCGATTTGGTAGGTTTTTCATTTTATTTTATTTTGGTAGCTATAGGTGTTACTAATTTGTAATTCAAAGATTGCTGCAAGTCGCAAGTGAATCTCCCCAGCCAATTTGTTAGCTAGGCATCTGCTCTGTAGGACATGGTTCGGGAACAATTATGTACAGAATTGTTTGCATTGGATCCTTTTTAGCTTCGTTTACATTACTATTTCTTATGAAGCATCCATGTTTCTGAAATTTCAGTTGTCCACTGTTTCATATCCTGCCCAGAACTGAAGAACATCTGGTGTGCGCACCAGCACCCACACATTCAATAATGGAATAATTGTGGTTTCTTTCTATAAACATAAAAGAAATTGGCACTTGTATAGTAGGCATACTGAATATCGAAGACGTGCAGTGCTGCTACCGAGACTGGCATGTATTCCAGTTTGCAGCGGGACTGCGTCATCTGCAGGCCAACGAGAACCACATCTGATCTCAATATGAAAGGCTTTTGTGGAAATATTCAAGTACATTAAAACAGTGAGATAATGATGGCCTGGAAAACATTTCTTAGAAATAACTGCTTTATGCGGCAATACAGGATCACAAATTTATTCACAATCCCAGGCTAGATGTACAATTTACCAATAGTCTCCACAAGAACATAAGCCATTTACAAAGTGGTGGAAACGGTTTCGATCCCTCATTACAACCTTGCGTCCGGTGATCTTCGAAATCAACTTTGTCACAGCATGACAATCCGCGCAGACCCTCAGATTCTTTACGATCTTTATTGTAGTGCCTGGTTTGGTTGTTATAAGCCCAAAAGCTAGGGCAAGCTTCTCACTGTGAACCCCAAGTGACCGCTCCTTTTGCGCATCCTCCAAGTCATGTAATACAATATCTGTCTGTGGGGTATAACCATGAGTTTTAAGCCAGCCATTTATCTCCTCCAACATTTCATAGATCTCTCTGCTCTTCGGATGTCTCAAATCTCCAGCCAAAAACTCATGCACCTTGTTATTCACTTCAATCGAGCTACAACCAGGCTCCTTCTCAAACCCACTCTCTTTCATCAAGGTCCTCACCCTCGCCACACCTTCCCAATTGCCAGCTGCTGCATAAATGTTAGAAAGAAGAACATAAGTCCCTGAATTTGCAAGATTCTGGCTAACAAGATACTCCGCTATTTGCTCTCCCAGGGCAATGTTGCCATGGAGCCTGCAAGCCCCAAGCAGAGTTCCCCACAATACGGGATCCTGATCAATCTCCATGTTCTTAACAAGTTCATACGCTTCTTCTAAATACCCAGCACGGCCAAGAAGATTTACCATACACCCATAATGCTCAACCTTGGGTTCAATCCCATGTTCATCTTTCATTGAATAGAAAAATTTCCATCCTTCAGTGACCAAACCAGCATGACCACAAGCATTTAATACACCAATAAACGTTATATCTGTAGGTTGGTATCCGATCATACACATCTCTTTAAACAACCGCAGAGCATCTTGGCTAAATCCGTGCATTGCATACCCAACAACCATCGAATTCCAAGCAACAACATCCTTGTTACTGATCCTCTCAAAAACCAACCGCGCATCCTCCAAACTCCCACATTTACTATACATATCAATCAAAGACGTACCTACTCGAACATTAATCCCAATCCCATTATTCTCAATATATGAATGAACCCACCTTCCCGTCTCCAAAGCCCCAGTTTGCCCACAAGCAGAAAGAACAGCCAACACAGTAACTTCGTTCGGTCTCACTTTGGCATTCAACATTTGTCTAAACAACAACAATCCTTCATTAGGTAATCCATGTTGCGCGTACCCATCAATCATAACGTTCCAACAAATGGCATCCCTCTCTTCCAGCCCATCAAACAACACTCTTGCCTCGTCAATCATCCCATACTTAGCATAACAAGTAATCATCGCTGTCAACGAAATTAAACTCTTCTCAGGCATTGCATCAAACAGCGTACGCGCAGAAACAACATCGCCTCCTCTTGCATATACGTCAACAAGACAAGTCCTCACATACAAGTCTGCATCAAACCCAAATTTTATTGCTTGCCCATGTAGCAATTTTGCAGGTTCAATCGGGCATGACTTCAATATCGATGAGAAAGTAAATGCATTAGGGAATACATTTTGACTCAACATTTGGACATAGAAAAGAAGTGCTAGGTGATGTAGATTGTGAATAGTGTGGGCATGAATAATAGAAGTATAAAAAAAGACATTGGGGTTTTGGGTTTTGTTAAACAGTGCAAGAGAGCGGTTTAAGTGACCCAGAGAGGAGTAAGAACGTTGAAGCTTGAAGTTGAGGATTGGGTGGTCCTGGAGATTGTGGCGGTAGAGAAAGGCGTGGACTTGGTTGAGATGGTTTAAGGATTTGGATTTGTCGATTAAAATTGCGATTTTTTCTGGTGGAGGGTTGTGCAGAGTGGTGGAGGAGCGGGTTGTGTTGGCGTGTGGTAGTGGTGGTGGTGGTGGAGGAGTAGTGAAGATAGTGGTAGAGGACATGGAATAGTCCGTTTTCTTGTAGTCACGGTGGCTTAACAAGCTTATTCAGTATGTTCGCGAAATTATTAATCAGCAGCGGAATGGCTGAACTGAATTGTTGTTCTTTTTTAGATGAACATATCCGTTCGTTCAAGTTGAGCTATACTCTAACATTTGTCACTCACTTTTTCATAGTCCTTGTAGTTTATTAAGAATAATTAATTAGTCCCTATAGTATTAAAATAGTAATTGATCAATACATTGACAACTGATTTCCTTCTTTTAATGTTTATATTTTCCATCAAACTATTTTTCTTTTCTTTTCTCTATTTCATTATAAAAGAACAGAAAAATTTCTTATTTAATATTTTAGGTTTTTAAAACATATATGACATTTTTAAAATACTCTATGAAACATTGATGAAAATAACTCTACACTATAATTAAATTTAATAAATAGTTAATTACATTATAATTATGACTACATTTGGTTTCATGCACTATATATAGCATTATATCCTAGTTCTAAAAAAGATCTAATATTTGTCATTTTAATAATTTAATTCATTCTATTAATATTTCTTTCACGTATCAATATTTTGTTGTTATAATCAATATAATTATGTATATAATCTCGTTTATGGTTTATCATATATATATATATATAT
>Ga0325410_1009335_pt1 | contig 10488 bp, 11 predicted proteins | sample PopdelMetagenome_16_FD_206182 | JGI IMG/M metagenome (GOLD analysis project Ga0325410, IMG submission 206182) | Populus deltoides microbial communities from Bellville, Georgia, United States - Xylem-PdIQD-R3 | ecosystem: Host-associated > Plants > Phyllosphere > Stem > Wood/Secondary xylem...
TTGCAAGAAAATTAACAAAATTAGCAAACCAAGGCATTGGACTAAGAGAAAGTAAGGATTCGTTAGGAAAGTAATCATCGATTAATGGGATGTCAGATGTCGAATCTATTGTCAATTTTAACAAATGATATGCGACAACATTATCGGTGCCTTTCTTGTGCTTGATTTCTTCTTGAGAATAAATCATTTGCAAATCTGCATATTCGTCAAACTTTGTTTTACTCACGGTAGATTCAAATTGATCATAAACTAATTCTTCAATAACATCAACTTCTTGTGGATCATTATCATCTCCAAGTTGCTTGCAAATGTTAAAAATATTCATCTTCAATGTCATGTTTCCAAATGATAGCTTCATTAGTCCATTCCTACAATTAATCAATGCATTAGAAGTTGCAAGAAACAGACATCCTAAAATAACAGGAAATGAATTACATGCTTCAATAGGTTGTGTGTCCAAGACAATAAAATTCATAAGATAAATGAATTTATTGACTTGTATTAACACATCTTCAACTATTCCTCTAGGCACTTTTACAAATCTATCGGCAAGTAAAAGAGTTACAGAAGTTGGTTTTAACTCACCTAGATTGATACTTTGAAAAATTGAATGTGGAAGTAAATTCACACTAACTCCAAGATCAAGTAAAGCTTTTTCAATTTTATGTTCTCCAATAAAGCATGAAATTGTAGGACAACCAGGGTCTTTACATTTCAAAGCATTATTGTTTTGAAGAATAGCACTTACTTGTTCGACTAAAAAGGCTTTCTTTTCATATTCAGTTTTCTCTTCATAGTGCACAAATCTTTCAAAAATTTAGCATAAGAAGGTACATGTTTAATAGCATCCAACAAAGGTATATTGATCCTTACATGCTTGAAAGTTTCAAAGATTTCAGAGTTGTGATTGACTTTCCTTTGTTTAGTCATGGCATGAGGAAATGAAAGTGTTAGCGGAGAATTAGTCTTTTATTTGAAATGTTCAGATTCAACCCCTTCCTTATCCTTAGAGATTAACTCATCATCTTTCTCACAAGGTTCAAGAATGAGTTTTTCAATAACCTTACATTGCGAATAGTGATGACTGATTTGACTTGATCCATGTGTTGGCTTCCGGAACTACTTGCATTTGCATTGTATTGCCCCTTTGGATTTTGCTGTGGTTGAGATGGAAACTTACCTTTCTCTTGAAAACTGAGAGCAAATGTGAACTTTGCAAGAGTATCTTTAAAATCTATCATGCTTTGAGAATGGTGAGTGTTTATTGTCTCTTGCTTTTCAATGAATGCATGCAATGTTTCCTCAAGATTTCTTCTAGGAGGTGGAGCATAAGGAGGTGCATATCCATGAGAATTTTGAAAATTATGGTGTGCTTGAAATGGTGGCTGTGAAGTTTGTGCATTACTCTTCCAACTAAAATTTGGGTGATTTCTCCAACTAGAGTTATACATTTGTAAGTATGGGTTATGATTGGGCCTTTGGAAACTGTTTAAAGCATGAGCTTGTTCATGAAGGCATTTCCTAAAAGAATGCAAAGTTAGACAATCATTTATTGAGTGTTCATTGGTTTCACAGATTTGACAGATAATTTCTTGAACAGATTTTAGTTGACCACTCTTTTTCAATTCTAGTGCCTCGACTTTTCTAGCTAAAGATGCAAATTTGGCTTGGAGGTCATGATCTTTCCTAAGGTTGTACATTCCTCCACTAAATGTATGAGGTAGAGTTTTACTTGGTGCCTCATAAGTGCCTGTAGTGTCCCAATTTTGAGCATTTTCAGCTAACAAGTCTAGATACTCTATTGTTTAGGTACTCTATTGCTTCATTAGGGTCTTTATCTTCAAAAGTTTCATTACACATCAATTCCACCATTTGTCTATCTTTAGGTGTTAACCCTTCATAAAAATATGAAACCAATCTCCATGTTTCAAAACCATGATGAGGGCAAGTATTAAGCAAGTCTCGATACCTATCCCAATATTGGTAAAATGTTTCTCCTAGTTTTTTAGTGAAAGTTGTGATTTGTCTTTTGAAAGACTTTGTTCTGTGAGACGGAAAAAACTTCTTTAAAAATTGTTGTTGCATTTTATCCCAAGCACGAATGGATCCTGACCTAAGATTTTGTAGCCATGTTTTAGCTTTATCTTTTAATGAAAAAGAAAAAAAACTTTAATCTAATGGTGTTCATGCTACAATTTAAGTCATTATAGGTGTTACAGACCTCTTCAAATTCTCTCAAATGCAAGTACGGATTTTCTAGATCTAAGCCATGAAAAAAAGGTAAAAGTTGAATAATGCCTAGCTTAAAATTAAAATGAGATGCATCAGGAGGGAAAACTATGCATGAGGGTACACTTGTTCTTGTGGGATTCATGTGGTCTCTAAGTATTCTAACACGGTTATTATCATTATGAAGCGACTGGTTATCCTCTTCGGCCATGTCTTTTAAAAATAGTAAGGATACCCTACAAAGTTTACCACTTAATGTACGTAACCAAACTCTCATGCACGTGTAGAAAGAGAATGAAAGGAAGAAAAAAAAAGAAACAAAACAATACAAAAGAATCAAAGTTAGATAAAATGAAAAGTGAAAAGAGAAAATAAAATAAATATTATAATTTATACAAGAATTTACCTCCCCGGCAACGGCACCAAAAACTTGACACGACCAAAGAGTTGATGTCTTCTCCAGAGTGTAAGAGTTATCGCACGTCCCCCACGCGATGATTTGATGATTTTTTGTTAAGACTGATTGGTTCTTTGGGAATCGCCACCTAATATTTGATTGAAGGCTACTAGGAAACCTGAATACACTAGTCTTTGTCAGAAATTCAAGGGTAAGGGACTGATTGTGGCTAGGGAAGGTATTAACACCCCTAACACACCCTACCTGAGGTAAGCTGCTTTGCAGTTTGATGTGATTTAAAAATTTGAAATATTAATTAAATTCTAAGATTTTAATAAATCAGTTATTAAATCCCAGAATATATGTAGAAACATGTTCTTACATTTTCATGGAAAATATAACATGATTTTATTTGTCCTTGAGATATTTAACTATATTCAAATTAAACACTTAATTCTTTTTGTCTTTTTTATTTTTATAATTCAATAATATAAATAAAAAATACAGACACACACACATCTCTTTTTATTATGTTTTTCCCATACACACATTTACATATTACAAAATAACAAGAATTCAAAATAAATCAAATAAAAGTAATCTGAAAACACACATCCACGTCTGGAAATTACAAAAGAAAGCCTCGGGAATAGTGCTGGAAGATCCAAGCCACAGGAACAGCGCTGTGAAACCTTTGGGTTGGCTAAACAGTGGCGGCGCGTTTTCTCTACGCGCCACCGCCATTGGTGGTGCTTGGGTTCACGCTCCGTCGTCAGAAAATCTAAACAAACTGGGGGGTCTACAACAACCTCCTCCCCTCTTCCTTTCCTTGCCAACGGTGAGTAATGTCGTTACCTGCAAAACACCAAGAACCACAAACAACAATGTTTCCGGTTCTGTCTCATTGTTTCAGATCTATTCTCTTTTGGTTTTCTGTTCTTCCCTTCTTCAGGTGGCGGTCGGCTCTGAGGTGAGGGCGTTTGTGGCTTGTGGTCGGCGGGTTCTGCCCTTCTTGGGCTGCTGGCGGTGGCCTTGTTGTTGTCGTCCGTTTGGGCTCTTGTAGTTGTCGTCTTGGCCGTGAGGGAGAGCGACGGCCAGTGGAGGGGCATGGCCGGCTGGTTTTGGGTCACAAAGCAGGGGCCAGCGGCCGGGAGAGGGAAGCCGATGGGTCGGCTGTTGCACGGTGGCGGAGGGAGGGTCTGGAGTCTGTTGATGATGAAACAAATGGCATTCTTGGCTGGGGTTTCAGCCGGCTGAGAGGGTGGAACGGCTCTGCCCGTTCTCTGTTCAGGGGAGATGAGAGGGTTGTCTTGTAGCCAGCTGTTGTGGTGAAGGTGGGGATGGCTGTGGAAGAAAGAGATGAGGGGCTGTGCTCTGTAGGCAGGGACTTGAAGATGAGAGGAAGTGGGGGGAACGTCAGACTTCTTTTTTACCAAAAGAGAAGTGGGGCTCCGTTTTTTGGTTTCAAGGGTGGCGGCTGCCTTTTGTTGGCTGGGAGAGGGGAGAAGGTAGTCTGAAATGGCTAAGGGGGAAGGCGGCTTTTGTCTAGGAAATGGGGAGAAGATGGGGCTCTGGTTTCCAAAGGAAAGGGGGCCGCTGCATGAGGAGAAAGGGTTTTGTTTTCTAGGTTTTTTTTGCTATAGGGTTTTTCTTTTTTTCTCACAAAATTTCCTCCGCCCCATGCCTGTCAATTCCCCCCCTCTTTTTTTTTACTGTAGAATAGTATTTATAGGCAAAATGTTGCCATATTTTCAAACTAGTCCCTCAACTTTTCTTTTTCTTTTTTTTTGTAAATTTCAATTTTGATATTTTTTTGTACTTTTTTAAAACGAGCAATATCAAAGTCGACTCAACAAGAAAAATCAATGATTGTAAAATTAACGCGTTAACAGTTGAACGCGTTCCAAATACCTTTGAAAATTTAAATTCTTCTGAGATGAAGTCGAAAATGCTAAAAATGATGTAAATATATCAAAAATGCAAATTTTGGGGTTTTCATTGTTTTTTGCCTTTTTTTGATTTTTTCTAAAAATTTATCAAAAATATGGGTCAAAAATTGGGTAGCAACAAGAGTGTTGAAGTAATAAATAACTCGGCAAGACCGGGGTCAAACCACAGGGAAGTTAACTCTATAAACTACAAATAAAAAAAATAGATAATAACATAAAAGGAGTTGAAGAGAGCTTTGAGATGTGATATTGATATAAGGATTAAACAAAGATAAAATAATTGTCAAGGTTAGAGGATCCACTAATGGTATTTCAAACAAGTATAGTATAAACTCTTTTTATTACTCAACTGGAAACCACACACAAAGAAGGTTCCAATCGGATTATAAATTGGTAACATAATTACATTAGTTATCTTGTTCGAATAATGTTAATACTTGTAAATGTCGTCAGGTATTCATGATTATAGCTTATGTTAATAGCAAATCAAGTTCCTTTCATAGCACAGGTGTTGGTTATACCATACGATTGGGCTATGAAAGTGCTAAGTATTTGTTGTAACAGAGTTATACAACATATATCTAGATTAACCATTTAACAAGCAAAGTATTAAAAGTGAACAAGATAACAAATACAAAACATGTTAGTATCAAACATGAAAGTCCATGTTGAGTATATACTATACTTATTCTTACACCATTAGTGTAACCTTTTCACCTTGACATAATAAACTTAACTAAACATAATGAAAGAGAGAAACATAAATAAACAAGATAAGAACATAAATAAGATATAAGTTAACTAAGTAAAGGAAAGGAAATGAAAAGTATAAACAAGAAATTAATATAAACAAAACTTAAGCATTACAAAAATATAAAGAGAGAGCAAGAACATGATCTTGATCTGAAAACCAAGATGCCTAAATGCATGGAAAATACCTCCTTTTATAGGCCAAAATTTGGAACTATTGATTTGATGACTAATTGTTGAGTGGGTGACCACATCTTGACTTGGTGACATTCCTTATTTTCTTGTCTGAACAAAATGTCATTGTTAACTTCAGAATTTGAATAAATAGTCTTCATGAAAGTTTTAGGAAATTGTCTCCGCTTTCCAACAAAAAAGAATTGGTGCATTTTGATTTCTAGAACTCGAGATATGGGTTGAACACTGAACAGTGTCTGGACTGCAGGACAGATTCAGACTTCTCTTTTGATGCTAAGATTTAGACTTCCAAAAGATAGAATTGAGTCTTAGACTCCTCATAAATGTTTTAGGCCTATGTCTTAGCTTTCTAGCAATATAAACCAAACTGAAATCCAAGATCTACAGCTCCAGATATAACCTAATAACTAAGCAGTGTTCTAGTTTGGACTGCACCAACATCTTTTTTCTAAGCTTAGCCCTCTCTTTGTCTTCTCAATTTCAGTAGTTAAACTCATCAATCAGTCCCTTCATTTATGTGATAGGTCTGCATTTAAGATGACCATTTACCATAAATTAAAGGTATCGTATAGTATCAAACTTGTTATTGTAAAACATGCTATAGTAAGGAGTTATTGATACTTCAAGTGCAAAATGATGATATAAAACCTTGATAAAAATGCACTTTTAAGTACTAATCACCTGGTAGACTCTTATACTAAAACTGTTATGTTCGAAACACTTGAGGGTAGGAGGATGGTTTTTGAAGGAGAAAGAATTTTCAACCCAACCAACCTAGTATCGAGTATAATTGCTTGAAAGTTGCTAAGAAATGGATGTATAGGATACCTCGCATACATCTTAAACTTCGACATAAAGAGTCCGCAACTGAAAAATATTCATGTGGTGAAGGAGTTCCCAGATGTGTTTCCCGAATAACTACTCAGACTACCCCCAGAATGGGAGGTAGAAGTGTCTATAAATACATTCCTAGTAGTACCACCCATAGCTCAACAACCATATCGAATGGCTCCGACAGAATTTAACAAACTAAAGACTCAATTACAAGAGTTGTTAGATAAAGGGTTTATGTAACATCTCCCATTCCGGAATAAAACGACAATCTCATGCCAATCGAAAAATAGAGTAATAAATTTTTTTTTGTATTTATATATATTCAAGGTCTTCGTATTAAAATCTACCGACAATTTGACGGAGTCCCCCCTATACCGGAAGATCTCAAGTTATTGACATGAAATCTGTTTACACTTCTAATAGCTCGCATCTCATAACTTAATTCTCGACCCAATTATCCTGGGTTTCAATTCCACAGTTATACTCACACCTATCAACCATAATATTTATGATATGCATTATATAACAAATATCATTATGGATGGATAAAAATAAATAAATATGAATACATAGACATGAAATATGGGTTATATGAACTATAGGGTTAAATTCATTCAATCAAGTTTAACATTAATTATACAAATTAAGTTATACAAACATTTTTATGTTTACAAAATACAAGGGTATACTCCCTAGAACCTAGATTACAAGAAGGGAACATAAGCTAGGGTCTACTCTTGTCGTGAATGCGATGATCGTGAAACAAAATATATATTATTGAAAGATGAATATTATAATAAATATAACAACATGAATATCTAACAATTCCAACAGGGTAAAATGCATTCATAGTTCATTCGCTTCTCCTTTCTTATTTTTATTAGAATCTCTTCCTTATTCAACTATTAATAACTGTTCCCTCTGCCACTTTCAACTTTCATTCTAGACTTTATGAGATCAACCATGATTATTCTTGCTTATCACAATACCGAAACCAATTTCACTGATATCATCATCATCGCCCCATAGGAGTCGATGCAAGGTAATCCCCTTACCCGGGATCCTAACATACACTAAATGTATGCTAGCCAATACATGGTGATCCCCTTACCCGGGATCCTAACATATACTAAATGTATGCTAGTTTACACCTCAAATCACACTTCTCATATTTCTTTTGTCAGTGATAATTTCATCATTTGGCAATTCACATAACAAGTTTTCACCCTGAACTATATATATATATATATATATATATATATATATATATAGACAGTAACAGTTCGGGATTTAAACAGAAACGATTAATATATTAACCGTTTCTGTTTAAATCCCGAACTATTACTGTCTCATTTTTTAATTGTTACTATCTACATATTGAACTGTTACTGTCTCTTTTTTTTGAATTGTTACTGTCTAGATATTGAACTGTTACTGTCTCATTTTTGAACTGTTACTGTCTAGATATTGAATTGTTACTCTCCGACCTCTTCTCAGATTTTCAACTATATCTAGAGTTATAGAACTCCAATTCAAGCGAGATTAGTCTTGTTGGAAACTTAAGACATGAGGCTATAAGTTCTCGGAGGAAGGAGAATCCAGTTCTACCTCTAAGACAATCACAATTTCTCATCAACGAACCAGACCTACTACCCTATAGGGCCTGTCATGACCCAGTCTCGGTTAGTGACCCATAGCTGGAGTTCTATAACTCCAAATTAAGCAAGACCAATTTCATTAGTTAGCCAACATCCAAACCTACAATTTCTATGAGGAACCTGATCCTAATTGCTTCATCCTCCTACCTGAAATCTCTCTGAGAGTCAAGAGATGAAACTGTCTAGATTCGTCAATCTTTCCATTTACATACAGCACATAAAGTTCTTTAATTTAGCAACTCATACTTTTTCCTCAATTCAAGTCTTAGAATTCAAATCTATAAATAAACATCCAGGCATCAATTTATAATCGACTTGAAATGACTTATAAGAGCAGGTTTAGAATACTTTACCCGGTACAAATCAAGGTTTTGATACCTCTTTTTCGTTCTAATGACAGTCGGCCCTCCCCTCTTCTCTTCTTGTTCAATTTCTCTTCTTAATCCCTTTCCCACCAGTGTTTACTCTATAACCCTTAATCTTGGATGGGTTTTGATGCGAACCTTGTGATCACGTGAGCCGGAGATTGATCTAACGTCTGCTGAGGCTGCTGTGGCTGTGGTTGAGCGAGCAGATATTTCTGATCGTAAGAGGGCGAAATTGGCTGCACCTTCTGGTTCTCTAGGTGGTCATCCTCCTGGTTCTCCGATTGTGTCTGTGGAAGATGAAACCATTGCTGAACTGCCGCCCAGGAGACAATATTTGACAAGGAGTAAAGCTGCTGCCGCTTCTGGCCGATCAGGGAAGGCCTTATGGAAGAGTCGTTCTTCCAACAGCTCCTCTTCGGCTGCGACTCTAGGCAACATAGCCTTTGTTTCCTCGACCTCTTTATGATGTTCCCTAGTTATGACTAAGGAGCCTGTTCCTTGTGCATGTTTGGGTCTCTGCTTGCTTTATTTTTGCTGGCTTTGTTTTTATGTTGCTGACTTTGTTAGCTTGGATCTTGTGTGTTGCAGTTTTCCTGTCTGTAGCTATTCTGTTTCTCCTAGTTAGTTGGTCTGATGGCCTTAGGTCTGCTGTTGGGGTTTTCCTCCCTGTTTGTCTGCTTACTTGTAGTCTGGTTGCATGGGTTTCTCCTTGCTGGTTTACTGTTTTCTGCCGGATTGCTTGCTGTGGCCTGCGTTGCTGGATGCTGGCTGGCTTTCAGATGTAGTTTCGGCTTGCAGGGTTTGTGGTGCGGAGGTGCTTGGGTGTTGTATTGCTGGTTGATGCGTTTCTAGTGGGTTGAAACGGATCCAGTTGGCTTGCTGCCCATATGCCGGTTTGGATGCTTTATGTCTTGACGCTGGCTGGCAATTTGGTCTGCTAGAGTTGGGCTTCGTCCTCTGGCTTGGGTCTTTTGGCTCTCTGCCATGAAGTCAACAGTCTCAGGCAGGTGGGCTCCGAATTGGAAGGTTGCTTCTCTGATTCTGGCGTGCCCTATTGTGAGGCTTTGGTTGCTCTACGCTTCTGGCTGGAAGACAATGTCTTGATGTTGTTTTGCTAGTATTTAGCTTCTTTTTCGGCTTAGTGGGAGCATGTTCCCCTAGGCTTTTAATCTATTTTGTCCTGCATGGGGGATGTTCATGCACTTGTTTATGGGATCCTATCCCCTTTCTTGGGTTGGCTAGTGCTGGGGAGAATGTTCCCCTGCACTCGCTTTTTGAATTTGCATGTAAATTTCTGCTGGCTACCAGCTTGTATCGCAAGCTTGCCTTGCTCTTTTTGATCTTAATATATTCTTACATTTGATCAAAAAAAAAGATTGAGATCTGATCCCGGAAAGCCGAAATAGGTCAGATAGGAGTGTGACACAATAGAAACCTGCCCCAAGGCACCAACACTATTGGATTGAGTAGAATGATGCCACGAAGCCAGTTAATCTTCGATAAGTCAGATTCAGTTCGTTCAAAAACTGAAGAATGCAAGAATCACTCTCACACGTTAAAACTAAAAAATTCAGAAGTAATTATCATCAAAGCTGCCGAAATTTTGGATTACATGACTTTAAATAGTTCTTGAAAAGTTAACCCTAATGGACCCCTTATGTGGACTTAAATGAGGTCCACTTAAAACTGAACCAAAACCCTAAACTGAAAAACCCATAACTTAATCCAAACAAACCTCGGATCCTAACTGAAAACAAAGTATTAATTAAGCCCAAACAAGCCTTGGGCTGTAGCTAACAAAATAAAACAAAGCCCATAATATTAAATCCATGTTCTGTCATAAGAAGAAGAGAAGTAAAATATTATAGAACTGATTCAAGGCTTATTTATAGCCTTCCATGCAGCCCCTTAATCCTAGAAACAAAAGGAAAAGGTAGCCACCCAAGTTGTTTCCAAGTTGTAGAAGGATTCTTTTGTTTCATTTGTTGTCCTCACCTCATGGCCCAAATAAGGTTATGTTGGACCCCTCTTGCACATGGATAAGATGTACTAGGGTCTCCTCTTGATACTCTAATGGACCTTTCAATTCTGACTTGGTTGAAACATTC
>Ga0325410_1009336_pt1 | contig 10488 bp, 5 predicted proteins | sample PopdelMetagenome_16_FD_206182 | JGI IMG/M metagenome (GOLD analysis project Ga0325410, IMG submission 206182) | Populus deltoides microbial communities from Bellville, Georgia, United States - Xylem-PdIQD-R3 | ecosystem: Host-associated > Plants > Phyllosphere > Stem > Wood/Secondary xylem...
GATCGCAAATGCAGTGGAAGCTTATAATCCATATTTCAAACAAAGGATAGATGCTCTTGGTGTTCTTGGTTTATCTTGCCTTCAAAAGGTAACTGCAACTCATAGAATACTTGCATATGGTATTCCTGCTGATCTTACTGATGAATATCTTCGAATTGGAGAAACCACTGCGATAGAAAGTCTTAGAACTTTCGTCAAAGCAATCGTAGAAGTTTTTAGTGATTAGTATCTAAGGGCACCAAACGAGGCCGATATTTGTCGATTATTATCAATTGGACAGCAGCGTGGATTTCCAAGGATGTTAGGGAGCATTGACTGTATGCATTGGAAATGGGAGAAATGCCCAATTTCGTGGCATGGGATGTATACTGGTCATTGTCGTGAACCAACTATAATTCTAGAGGCGGTGGCTTCACAAGATCTTTGGATATGGCATGTCTTTTTTGAAATGCCTGGATCATTAAATGATATTAATGTTCTTGATCGGTCACCTATCTTTGCTGCACTTGCTAAAAGTCGTACTGCTCCTGTCAATTATACAATTAATGGGCATGAATATACAATGGGATACTATTTAGCAGATGAGATTTATCCTAATTGGTCAACCTTTGTTAAGGCAATCCCAAGACCATTAGGAGCAAAGAGAAAATATTTTACAAGCAAGCAAGAGTCTGCAAGGAAGGATGTGGAGCGAGCATTTGGGGTGCTCCAATCTCATTTTGCAATTGTACGTGGACCTGTTCGATATTGGGATGAAGAAACGCTTGCATATATTATGAAAGCTTGCATAATAATGCACAATATGATTATTGAGGATGAAGGAGCAATGAACCTTGGATTTGACCATGAGCATGAAGTCAATTCCTTTATATCAGTGTCACATGGTGAAATACCAGAACTACATGATTTTCTTCAAACTCATAATCGAATTAGGGATAGAGCAACTAGCTCTCAACTACAAGAAGATTTGATTGAACATTTTTGGGAACAATATGGCAACAAGTAGAATATTTAGATTTGAACTTCTTATGTTATCATAATTTTCAAGTTTTTTATGTTTTTTTTTTCATTATGGTTGTTATCTTTTAAGTTAATTAATCCTACTTATTATTGTTATGTAAACCCCGGGAAAAGAAAAATTATATATATAATAAATAAATAAAAACAGAAATTCATAAATTTTTAAATATAAATTTCTGGGCGAAATAATTCGAGACATTATAATAAACTTGGTACTGTTGAGGGTTGGATTTAATTGAGATTGAGATTGAGATTAAGTCGTGACTGATTATGTAGGGCAGTAGAACTAATTATTAAATTAACAATTTTGACTATCTTGGAGGCAAAACTGGGTTCTCCTCCCTTAGAGAACTAGTAGCCTCGTGTCTTAGCTTTCTAACGATATCAATCTCACTTAAAATGGAGTTTTAGAACTTTAGATATAGTTAAAAATCTGATAAGTGTTCAGACAGTAACAGTTGAAAATTGGACAGTAACAGTTCAAAGTAAGACAGTAACAGTTCAAAGTCAGACAATAACAGTTAAAAAGTCAGACAGTAACAGTTCAAAGTAAGACAGTAACAGTTCAAAGTCAGACAGTAACAGTTGAAAAGTCAAACAGTAACCGTTCAAAGTCAGACAGTAACAGTTCAAAGTCAGATAGTAACAGTTCAAAAGTTAAATAGTAACATTTCAAAGTCAGACAGTAACAGTTCGTCAGACAGTAACAGTTCAAAGTCAAACAGTAACAGTTGGAAAGTCAGACAGTAACAGTTCAAAGTCAAACAGTAATACTTCAAAGTCAAACAGTAACAGTTCAAAGTCAGATTGTTACATGTTAAGTGTTGGAGGAACTTCAAAAAAGTATTATGAATTGATATCAATTTCATAATAATATATTTAAAATAACCAAGAATTTTCTACATATTTAATTAAAAATACATTACATTACAATAAATCAATCAAAGTTAATTAAAAATTAAAACCCCTCTTTTGCGTAATTTCTAACTTTTTATTTTGAAAATACGCTGCAGAAATTGGATCCAAATTAGAAATATCCATTTTCATAATTTGTTCTTCTTTCTCAATCCTGTCCAATTCTTGTTTCTCTTGACTTTGTTGAATCATCATGGCTTGTTACTCTAACATAATTTTCCTGTCTTGTTTCTTCTGATCCTCAATTTCAACTAGAGTATCCCTGAATTGTTGTAATAGATTTGTTACAATTACCTCCCCAACTTTATCTTTTCCTTGTCTACGTTTAAGTCGTTCCTTTGCAGCCTTCTGACCGATTGGTCTATCTTGATAAATCAATGGTTCACTATCTTCTCCTAAACTAACAGAATCAGGGGTAGATGGAGTTGATGAAGCCGGACTTGCATTGACATGACTTTTTTGTTTCTTGTTTGACCTTTGATTTTGACTTGCACGCTCAAATTGCCATTTGGGTTCTTTTCTTAAGATAACCCAACAATGTTCTAGTTGAAATCGTTTGCCAACGCAAGAAGTATACATTTGCCGAGCATCATTAATCTGGTAAATAAATAAATAAATAAAATAATGTTAAAATATGTGTTAAATAATTTAACATGGAAATGAATATTAAAATTACCCTTGATTCTTCGGTCATTCCACTTTGCTGACGATTTTCAATTTGAGTAACAAACCCAACAAATTTACCAACTTCTCTATTTATTTTTTGCCATCTACTTGAGATGCTTATTTGGGAACGATTATTCAAGTTTCCTCCATTCTCTACAAAGTAAGCATGTACGCGAGCCCAGAACTGTTTTGTTTGTTGTTCAACTCCTGTAATTGGATCCTTGCTTGTATTTAGCCATGCAGAGACAAGTAAACAATCTTTCTCTGGTGAGAAATTTTTACTTCTTTGTGATTTTTTTGCCGAATGGACATTTAAATTCGAGTATGTTAAGTCATCAATTAATTGATTAGAATCACTTGGTTGAGAGAGAATATCTTCTGACTCACTCATAAGAAAGTTGGTAAAAGAGCTTGGAAAATTTGAATCCATCTCCATTAAAAAAAAAAACTCAAGTTAAAACCTTATTAAAGAGAGTGCAAAAGAAGCTCACATTAAATGTCTAGCAATTTTGTAGTTTCATACATGTGAATTAATAATAAGCATTGCCTCCTACTTGTTCTAACATAATAATTTGACCATTTTTTGGAACTAAAAGAGAATTAATATACTGGTTTAATTGTATTTTCAATAAGACAAGATATAATTGACCTCAAATTAAAACAAACAATCAAAAAAGTTTTTTAAATGTCACTCTATATTTTTATCAATATTAATTACCATTATTAATTCCTCTCAATTTTATCAAAGATAACAACATAAATAAAAATTGTCTTTCTTAACCCATATTAAAAACATAAAATAACAAAGAAATAAAAATCATCACAAATATTAAATTAACAACAAAAAGTCTAAAAAATCAAGAGATATAAAAGAGAAAATAGAAAAAGCTTTTAAACAAACATATCTTTTAATTTCAGCTAATTAACACAACCGATATTATTAATTAATCGGAGAATAATTGATTCTTGTTTTTCTAAATTTGAGAGAAGGGTGAGGCATAATACAAAATTTTAAAATTTACATGTTCTTTCCTCCTGTATTTAAAGAAAAAAAAAGAATTATTGGCCAACAGCTATAAAAATAACCATTGGCCAATAGTTATTTGTTTTTGCTATTTCTACAGTGAAATACAAAAATAACTCTTCACATAATAAATAATTAAAATAGCTATTTATTTGCCTCACGCGTTGGAGTGAAGAAATAAAGAAACAAAAACTAAAAGTATAATTTTTAATATTTGGCTCTTCATTTATCTCTTGCGTTGGAGATGATCTTAGATAATGCATCTAATGGGAAGGTAGCATGTGTCTGTTACACCTGATTTGCCTCGCAATGACCATTGTTTCCTTTTGCTTTGATAACTTCTTGTGTGACCTTATGTGGACACGTGCACAAAACCTTCTAGTATATTCGGATACCAAGATGGCAAAGGAGGAAGATTAGGAATATTCTCTCATCTGCCTTTATTTTAAAAAGAAAAAACAAATCACTCTTATTTATATTTTCCATCATATGCTCTTCTATCAGTTTTTGAACAAGAATATCCTTTAGAATACCAATAGATAATATAATTTTTAATACAAAAAATCAAAATTTTGTTTTAAGAAACTCAACAAAATTTGAAAAATGAAGAAAAAAGAAAAAGCTTAAAATAAAAAAAAAGTTAGAGACATTAAAAAATTATAAAAATAAAATAAAATATATCATAAAACATAAAAAATTTATTTTACTAAGATTTATTTAAAATAAAAAAGAGATATAAAAGGAAGAGATATTATTATACATATTATTTATTAGAATAGTATTTAGATGACTTTGCTCCTAACCTAAAACATCATTGAACCAAGATTTGGAAGTGAGATGATTTTTTTACTATGATTTAATATTATTTTTAAATTGTTTGAAAATAGATTAGTTTTTTTATTTTTTTAGAATAGTTAAATTACTTAAATACCTCAAAAAAAAAAATAGCTTAAACCCAATGGCTTTTATAACTTTTCATTTTTTTTTTATTAAAGTTAACTTAATTAACTATCCTTATGTAGAAGATTAATAAAACTATCTTTTTCTTGGTCTTTTTACCATGGTTTTTTTTTTTTTGTTAATGTCAAGTTAATTTAGTGGCAATTTTGTATTTTATCACATTTAACAGTTTAACATTGACAACCATTATTTTTTTTTTTACTCTTTACCTTAAGTTCCGTGTCAGCCCTTTTAATTTTTTTTATTAACATTTAGTCCATTTCCTTTTAATTACTATTTTTTTTATTTTAAATAATCTATAAAATTAGAATATTTTTTTTAATTTCATCCCATTTTATTTTTTTTATCTTTCAAATTTGATCTTCATTCTTTTTATTTCTATTTGTTTTGCTTTTGTTCATTTTTTAAATTGTTTTTTTATATATATAATCATCCTTGGGTTTTTTTCCTATCAAATTTAATCATCATTTCTTTAATTGTTGTGTTTTTTTACTTGGACAAGTTTTTTAAATTGATATTTTTTTATGATTTTATCTTTCAATATTAAATTGATTGAGAATTAAATTTCTTGATTGAACTCAGGGCTAGTATTTCATGGATTGTGAGTTTTTTATATTAAATCAGGCTGAAGAGGTTTGTGTCAAGTTTACTTGGTTTTTTACTTTCATTTTTTTAAGCTAATTTATTTTTTTGTTTTTATCATTCAACATTTATTCAATTAGAGTTTGGGTTTTGTTCTTTTTTTTTTTTTGTAGAATTGTTTGATTGTCTTAAAATGACTCCAATTATCTCGTATATTTTTATTTGTCATTCTTCGTTGGGTTTTTTTTTCTAATTCTTTAAATTGATATTTTTTTTTTCTAGATTTCATACTTCAATATTTAAAATAATTTTTTAAAACCATTTATAGAATTAGAATTCTTTTTCAATCTCATCCCCCCTTTAATTTTTTAATCTTTCAAATTTAGTTCACATTCTTTTATTTCTATTTTTTTTATTTGAGATAATTTTTTAATTTTATTTTTCATATATAATTTCATTTTTCTTAAGTTTTTTTTCCTATAAAATTTTATCCTTGTTCTTTCTATTAATATTTTTTTGCTTTGCGGGATTTTAAAAAATAATATTTTTTTATTTCATCATTCAACATTAAATTGGTTGGGAATTTAGTTTTTTGACTGATCCTGGGTTTATGATTTCACGAGCTTCAAATTTTAGATAGTAATCCAGGTTTAAAAGGTTCGTCCGGGTTTTCTTATTTTTTTTCACTTTCTTTAAGTGTTTTTCAAATTTCATCATTCAATGTTTATTCAATTGGAGACTTAACTCTATTATTTTTATTTATTTTATTTTTGTAAGATTTTTCACTAATTGTTGTAACCCATTTTTGGGTCCCCACACAAAAATAAAAAATAAAAAATATAATAATAACAAAAAATAATAAAATAAAATAAAATAAAATAAAATAAATAATAATAAAAATAAAAATAAATAAATACATAGTCGGAAGAAATTAGAAAAAATAATAGGAGGCGGGAGCACTCAGAAAATGGTCAAAAAAATTGGTTAAGGAGGTTAAAAATACAAAGATTGAAATTTTGACAGTATATTCTTGAATGATGAGAGCCATGTTAGCAAAAAAAATTTGAATTTTGAGGAGAAAAATCCAAAATTGGATGTTTATGGACTTAATTGGATTTTATTGAAGGTTTAATTGAATTTATGGAAGGTTTGATTGCAAGAAAAATGGATTTTTAAGTCAATTTGGGCTTTAATTCAAAGAAATTAAAGTTCTGGGGTCAAATTATAATTTTTAAGAGTTGATTTGGTCAAATCAGGGGCTTAATTGCATAAATATTGAAGTTTAATGGCCAATTAGGAACTTAATTAAGGAAATTCGAAGCCAAGGACCAAATTGAAAAAGGCGCGTAAATATAGAGGCTGTAATTAACACAATCAGGGGCCAAATTGAAGAAATTGAAAGTTTATTGATCAATTGAGGGTCAAATTGCATAAATCAGAGGCCAAGGATCAAAGTGGAAAACGCGGCTAACTCTAGGGGCGGATACTGAAATTTGCAGGTATGCAAATGAATTAATTCTTAAAATCGAAATTACATTGTGAGGACTTAAAAGAACAAAGGATAAATTAAGGACTAATTTGAAAAAAGATGCTGGCGCCACCTTTAAATGAAGCGGCGTGTTTTTCATAAAACGGCACGGTTTCATATTCTAAAAAAAAAGATGCAGAACAGTGTCGTTTTGAACGACACTATTCCCCTTTCTCCTTCCCCTGGACGTGCAGCAGGGGAGGCAATTTTTTCTTCTTTCCTCGTTAAACCCGACACGCCACATGCCTGCCAAAGCTGCCCCCTCATGCGCTCTCATGATGAAAGGTCGAGGGAGCCGTGCCTTGCCAGTCGCACCCACTGGCCAACCGACCGGCGCTGCCCCGCTCCCCATGCAGCCATAATGAGGCCCCGCTCCTTTTGCCCCTATAAATGGAGACTGAATGCCAGCACGCGAGAAAAAAGGGGGAGGAAACAGAGAGAAATAGAAAACGAACCGAGGAGAGAGAACGAACCGAACAAAAGAGAACCATTGATAAACTCAAACGAAGAGGAAGGAAAAGCTTGAAACGGGGTAGGGAACTTGACAACAAACTGGGAGGATAAAGGGGAAACCACTAAAAAACAAAAGAATAGGGAAGAAAACGTGAGAGAAGGGAAGAGGAAGAATCTCTCTCTCCGCTGCTTGAAATAGCAGTGCCGCTGCTTGGAGCCACGACACCGCCACCGGCCTCCACCACAGCACCACCAGCGAAGTAGTCCGACCAGCAGCACCGCCTCCTCCGCGCCAGGTACACCTTCCTCCCCCTCTTTGCTTTTGCTTTCGGTGGCCGTTTTCCCTCCTGCATGCAGAACGAATATTGTTCTGCATGCAGGAGGGTGGGGGGGAATTATTCCCCCCGCCAGTTTTGTTTGCTGGGCTAGTCTAATTCTGGCCCAGCGATGATATTTCTTTTCTTCTCTGGGCCAGGTTGGTGCTAGCCCAGCCAGTTTATTTTCTGGGCCAGGCTGATTTTGGCCCAGCCATGCCTTCTAGGCCAGTAAAAAATATTGTTGATTTTTCCTGCATATTTTTATCAAAATGACTTAATATTGGTTTGTATTTTTATACCGTAAAGATACAAATCCAGTATTAAAATACCCGCTTTTCGTCAAGACATCAAAAATATACATACATATATATATATATATATATGTGTGTGTGTGTGTGTGTGTGTGTGTGTGTGTGTGTGTGTGTGTGTGTGAAAAAATGTTTTTGTTTTAATGCATACGGCCTAGTCTCCAAAATTAAGAAAAAAATCATCACATCATATTTTTCATACAACAAAAGAAATTTCAAAAAATATATGTATTAGCATGCACTTTGGCTGTAACATCAAGTTTGTTAGAACTATGAGAACTATGCCAATATTTCAAAAATTCTAAAAATCTTTTTGTCTTCTTTTAGTATTGGGGATTACGAATTTATATGTAAAACGTATTCCTGATATTAAAAATATAGTTTTTATATAGACGTTAGAACGGTTATGATAAGGACCTCCGTACTGAGAAGGACTTTTCTTAAACCATAGACAGACCAACAACTAGAAATACGATAACACCTTAGCTTTTTATCAAACAATCAAACAATGCAGCTTACCTTAGGTAAGGCATATTTGGGGTGCTAATACCTTCCCATTACGCAACCAGTCCCCGTACCCGATCTCTGAGACCAGTTAGGGTTCCTAGTGACCAAAATACTAGGTGGCGACTCCCATTCCATTTGACTGATAGAAGACAAAAAAAATTTTTTTGTCTCCCCATATTTGCCAGATAAATAGATTTACATTTTAGATTTAAAGTGGGGGACATATATATTCGCCACGACGCCGCACCCGTGCGACACTAATTTTGAAAATGACCTGAGTTTTATGTGGTCTTTTTATTTGTTGTTATTTGTTAGATTTACTTTGGCTAATCAACATTAAAGTATTTGAAAATCTAACTTCTTGATTCAACTTGTTTCTAGGATTTAATGGGTTGTAAGTTTAAGATCTTAGCCCATGTCTGAAATGTTCACCCGAGTTTGCTTAGGTTTATTTTTAAGTTGATATTTTTTTAATTTTATTATTTAGCATTAACGATTAGGCTCTATTTTTTCTTTATTTGTTTTTTATATGATTTTTTATGAATTTTTAAAATGACTAGGGTTGTCTTGAATCTTTTTATTTGATATTTTTGGTAGGATTTATTTTGAAAAATAAATACCTTTTTGATTCGTTTTTTCTTCATATAATAAACCAATATCCTACTAGCGAAGTTGCCTTTAAGGTGACAATACATTTTTTAAAATAATATACCATGTAAATCAAAGACCTTCTTAATTCGTTTTTCCATTATACAATAAGCTATTATTCTACTAACAGAGTTGCTTTCAAGGTGATTTAAATAATATACCATGTAAATTTTTTGGCATTTGGCTTATTACACGTGCGTGTATTTTTTATGGGCTAGGATATATTACCTTATAATTGTAAGTGAACTAAATATGACCATACCAAGGTTTATGGAGTATGATAGGAGGTTTTATGGTCTATTTTGAATACTAGAAAAATAGACGGGAAGCTCAATTTATCATTTACCATTATCTTGGCGCGAAAACCTGTATTTTAAAAGTGAGGATTGAGCCTTGTTGTTAGGTATAGATCCTAAATCATTGTCTTAAGTTTAATAGTTTTTTAACTTTGATAAAAATACATATACTAGTTTAGGTAAATTTTTAGCAAGAGCACAATAAATACATTTATCATTAAAAGTAAGCAACAATACAATTTACATTAGTTATTATATTTTAGGGTGATTGAAATCTTCTCTTTAGTATAATTAACTATTTATCTATAATTATGAAGACCAATTAGAATTTTTAGTTACCATAAAATTAGGTGACGACTTTTATTTTCAAATTTTACCTTATAAATCTTAAAATAAATCTAGTTTTCTGATATGTCTTTCGTGATAAAATGACAACTCCATTAAAAAAATTTAATAGGTTTTAGACTTTGTTTTCTTGTTTAAAAATTATCCACTTGTTGTTTTTTCCCCCCTAATTTAGTATTTCATTTGTTTATTTATGTGTTTCCATTTCATACATTATATATATATATATATATTTGTGGATTGGATATGTATACTTATACCTTACACCTACTATTTAACTTTCTCATGCCACCCAGACAAGTCAATACATCTAATTTTTTTTTAAAGTTTTTTTTAAGATTGGATCTAATTTTTTTTTAAAGTTTTTTTTAAGATTGGATATGACCCGAGCTAGTAGTTATTCGATTTTAAATGAGATTATTTAAAATAAATTAATTAAACAAATTTTATGATTTTTTTTAAACAATATTATTTAAATTTTACTTAGTTTATGAATAAGATTGCAATATTTTTATATTAGCAGACATTCTTTCTATGCAGCCCAACTTAAATTTTTTTTTATTTTATTCAATCGTTTTTCTATGCAAGTTCTTTTTAATATCATTTTATTAAATAAAAAATTAGTTTCTAGAAACAAAGTTATTAAGTACAACTGAATTTATTATCAATGTTTCGAGATCAAATATCCATATCCAAATATATTGCTCAACTTTTCAATTTAATCTTTGGCTAAATAACATTTAATTTTTATTTGGTTTTCACATAAAATGATAACAATTTTTTTTTTTTCTAAAATTAGTAGGTTTTCTTTTTTGTATAACCTTGCATAATATATTTTTTTTCTTGGATTTTATTCAATCACTTTCTTATGCATATCTATTTTTATTTAGTTTGATTAAATAAAAATTTGATTCTAAGA
>Ga0325410_1009337_pt1 | contig 10487 bp, 4 predicted proteins | sample PopdelMetagenome_16_FD_206182 | JGI IMG/M metagenome (GOLD analysis project Ga0325410, IMG submission 206182) | Populus deltoides microbial communities from Bellville, Georgia, United States - Xylem-PdIQD-R3 | ecosystem: Host-associated > Plants > Phyllosphere > Stem > Wood/Secondary xylem...
CTCTGTAGTTTCCAGTATAAATATTTAAGCTGCCGAAGTTCGGTAAAGCTTAAGAGTACAACAGGGAAACAACATAAATACTGCCTTCTTCGATTTATCTGGCAAAAGAACTTCACTGTTTTTGTAGTTATGACTCTTCGGTCGGCGAGGCAAAACACTCCCCGAACCTTTCATCCAGCTTGAAGGTTGGTAATGCCTAAGACTTGTGGCCTGTGGGGGTGATAAAAAATCTGGGCTTACAACTTGACCTTGTCAGCTCAGCCTGCCCATTTCGGCCCTGAGTTTCTCCAGGCGTATACAATTGATTTATTTCCTGAGATTTTCTGGTGAATGTGCTGGGATATGGTGATTTCGAGTGCTTGAATTTATCTGATTTATTACAATTGAGTATTTAGTCTCATAATTTTATTCATATAGATGTTTAGACTTTTTTCATTCCCTGTAATTGAGTGTTTAAGTAGTTGTCTTTTGATTAAAAGAGTGTTTACAAATGTTATAGTCGATGTTTTTTAAAGTAATTTTTGCTCGAAAATATAAGAAAATAATTTTTTTTTAATATCAACATATCAAAATAATCTAAAAATTATTTTTAAATATTTAAAATTTTCCCAACTCCTGTTTAAAAAACAATGCAAACAGGAGCTTAAATATCAATGCTGATGATAAAATGAAAGCATTCAATGGATGTCAGGATGGTATTTGAAACATTATTGAGTTAACAAATTAAATATTTTGAGAAACAAATGGAAAATCAGGTGGCCAAACATGTTCTAATAAATAAATACCAAACCTTTTCATTAGTAACTATTCTATTCTTGATGATCAAATACCTTTTCGTTGAAAAAAATATATGTTTATAGAGATTGAGACAGTGATCTTCTCCAATTTGGTTGGATTTTAATGATTGCACATGTGTTTCTAGATTTCCACGAGAAACACACGTTTGACGTCTTCTCCAGATCAAGTGAGGGCATTAACAATTAACCAAAAATGAAAAATAAAAAACTAACTAGAGGAGAGGTTTTTAAGTAATCCTTTTTAAATACTATTCACTCTTTGTTTTTTAATTTTATTTTTTATTCGGTTTATTTTTTGTTTTGACTGTGGATATCTCAATCTCATGATTATCGTTGTGAGTTTTGATATTTTAACCCTAATTAAATCGATTTATTTTTTTTTCTAAAAGGTTATATCAATTTTATGATCCGAGTTATGGGTTTTTTATTGAATTGTCCTTGTCTCATGACCCGAGTCGCGAGTTTGACAAATTAACCCAATTGACTCAGTTTTTTTAATTGACTTTTTTTCAATTTCATAACTTAATATTGTGTTTGATTGTGAATTATGCTTCATGATTTATTTTGATTTATTTTTTATTAGATTATCTCGGCCTCGTGACTTAAAAATAATGTTTGGCGGATTAACCCGAGTTGACTTGACTAATTTTTATGTCATTTTTAAATTATCATTTTTTTTACAAATTTCATCGTTAAACATTGGGTCTGATAGGGTCAACTGAGAATTAAAGTTCATAATTTGTTTTCATTTGCTCTTTATAGAGTTATCTCAGTCTTATGACCAGAGTCACGGATTTGACAAGTTAAATTGGGTTAAATCAAGTTAATATTTGATTGACTGGGAATCGAGCTTCATAATTTGTTTTAATTTGCTTTCTATAGGGTTATCATGATTTCATTATCTAAGTCATGGATCTTGTCAGGTTAACCTAATTAGTTCGAGTCGATTTAATATGTTACTGTCTTAATATTAAAAAAAATACCATCTTGAATTTTTTTAATCAAACCATATTTTGTTAGCTATTTGAATTGTCTTTAAACATATCAAGTTGACCAAATCATATCAGGTCAGCCCCAAATGATTTAGAAAAAATTAGAGGATATTCAAGAGAATTTGTACACTAAGTATGTTTTTAAAATTGTCTAAAAAAAAGCGATATAAGGTCAATTAATATCCAAATCTGCTAAAAAATATATTTTACTATCAAAAAGAAAAAAAAAAGTAATATTAACAATGGAGGATAATATTGCTAACAACTTAATCATGGTGCGATTACTTTAACAGTTTAACCCACTCCGTTTTAAGTGGGGATTAAGATGTATTCAAACTTTCATGATCCGTACCAATGGCCCTTTGGTGCGTTGCCAACAAAAAATCTAATTCTACATCACGCTGCATTATAGTAGTAAATTAAAACAGAACAAACATTTATTGTTCCTGCTACACTTATATTTTACAATTCATTGTACTGTTAAATAATTTTCTTACACTTTGGTCCCCGTAGTTTATAACATTTACAATGCAATTATAAAACCTTGTTTTTTTCTATGTTTTGTCCTTGGATATTGGGTGAGGATTGGAAAGGGAGAGGAGATAAGGTTTTCATTCAAACCACACATCCCAATGAGAAGAGAAAAAAGCAATCTTGAAGTCAATTGATTCATCTTGAGTATGGAAGTTCACCGAAGATTGTTTGGATCTTTAATCATGTTAAAAAATGTAGATAAGAGTCTGGAAAGTATGATTTGATTTTGTGTTTTTAGACTAGTTAAAAACTATGTCTTGAGCATGAAAATGAGGTTACCGAGGTTCTTATTTATTCAACGGAGTTTTTAGATGAAAAAGTGTTTCAAATGAGTTTTGATGATCTAAAAACTCAAACTTTGATTTTCAAACAAATTTATTGATCGAGATTCATATATGATCAGTATATTTTAAGAAAAATAAAAAGTAGGCGCATCTAGTCTCTTTTCTAAAAGATCGAGTATAAATGTGTAGCTTATTAGGCTCATTTATGTCTATTTTTTAAATAATTATATAAAAACCTAATATACACATTGTGAATAAAATATCATAATTTTTTTATACAAGAGGTTCAAATTAATTAATTTTCATATTGTCATATAAAAATTATCAAGGAATAACTTTTTCTTTTTTTATTATTAAAACTTGATTTTCAAATCATAATAATTTTTTATTAAAATTTCTTCATTCGAGACACACACACACAAAGAAGATTTAGTGCATTGGTGTCTAAATAGTTTCTCAGTAAAAAAAAACTTTTTTCATATTAAAGAAGCATAGTCTTATACTTTCATTATGAAAATAATTTGACTTTCATGTACGGTGCTGTACTCCATTTATAAATTAACTAACAAAAGTTATGCGCACCCACGGAATTTGTGTTCATAAATTTGTTCACAATTGAATAAAAACTTTTCATTGATTGAAACATACACCTTCGACGTGTCATTGTTTTTAAAATCATGAACAACTTGCAAGAACCTCCACTCAAAGAGGCTGCCGAAGAGTGGAACTGCCATAAAGTGAAAGTCGACAACTCAAGAACAGGCGCACCCTCTTGACCACATCCCTGCACTCCTTGGATCCTTGGATACAAGTTGCCTGTCTTTCTCTTATCATGAACTTTCACGATGGGAGTTTCTATTTTTTTTTTTTTTAAAAAAAAGTTTATCCATGAGATAAGAAACCAGCACAAGTTAGAACTCATAGCCATTAGGCTTTGGAAATGATAGGAGAAAGTGTTTGGGATGGTGGTAATAGTTGCTTTTTAAAGTGTTTTTTTGTTTGAAAATAAACCGAAATAATATTTTTTAAATATTATTTTTGATATTAACACATTAAAATGATATAAAAATATAAAAAAATAACTTAAAATGAAAATAATTAATTTTTTAAAAATCACTTTAAAAACACGAAAATAAACAGGTCAAAGCAGAATCTCTCTCGCGCACGCGCGCACAAGAATATATATTGTCATGGTTTATTCGTTGGATGCAACTAATGAGAGGCATGTTTAGGGACCATCACGTTTTCCTTCTCTTTTAGTTGACCCAATTTTTCCGGCAAGTTCTTTCCAGCCATTGTGAGTGGTTGAGTGGAGGCTTTGAGCTACTTTCCATCTTCAATAAAATGAGAAACACCATATTTATCCGACAAATGAAGTACAAAAATTACATCTAATGCCAGCATGTATTAATTCGACGAGGCGAATTATTGCAGCAAAGACTTCATAGACACGTGCGTATAGGCAACTCGACTAATTAAATATCACAATTTGTTTTTGGTGAAATCGGAGGTTCATCAACAGGTATTCGGGGCAGTTCTTCCGTTGGTAAATATTTATCAATCATTTGTCAGTGATTTGAACCTGAGTTTTTTTGTTATAGAAATTCTACATAGATATTGATTGGTAAGTGGACGTTGTAGCCATGAGCATCTAATTAGAGCATGTTTGGCTCTGCGGTTACAGCTGCGTTTTATTTAAAATGCAGTTTGCAGCTATTTGATTAAGAAAAAAATTAATTTATTGTTTATTGGGCCTCATTGAATTTCTGTGTTAGTAACGCATGAAAGGAAAAGCAACCATTTCTTACTTTTTTTTCACTGTTCACGTTAATTGCACTGTTAAATGAACAGTGCAATTAACATGAACAGTGCAAAGTGATGCACTGTTCATGTGAACAGTGCAAGAGATTGCACTGTTCACTTAAAAATAGTGAACAGTGCAATTCTCTTGCAGTGTTTACTTGCACTGCGTGGACACTTTTTTTTTTATAAGTGTGTTAAGTTTTGTTTTTGTTAATTTTTTTAACATTTAAAAAAAAAAAACTAGTTTGGAGTGAATTTTATATATGATAATATTTTATCTAATTTTATTACACGCTAAAAAATTATGAAAACTGTAGTTCTTGTCAGATGAATTTTTTACGTAATGGAATTGTGGATAGTTTAATAGAACAATAAATTTTTTTTATATAAAGTATGATTTATTTCATGATATTACCGTAATAGTTAAATCCACAATATTTAAATTAAAAACCATCAATATTATATATATTTTTTAAAATCATTTTATAACCTCAATTTCAAAAACATTTTTAACCAAACACATTAAATTATTTTTTCTTCAACCTCAATTTCAACCACAATTTTAACCAAACACCTATTTTTTCAAACGAACCACAACTAAAAATACTTTTTATAAAACAACTTTTTTCAAATTACAACCACAATAACTACCGCAATACCAAACATACTCTTAATTATGCCATATTTGAAGCTAGCCAGTCACGATCGAGCCTTTCAAAATCAAAATCATGTCATGCAAGATAAAAAGATATTACCCCTGATATATATATATATATATCATAAACTTAATAATTTTTTAGCTGATAAATGGTGTTTGTAAATATCATAAAGATTATTTTTTAAATTTTTTTTATTTAAAAATATATTAAAATAATATTTTTTATTTTTTTAAAATTTATTTTGAAATCAATACATCAAAATGATAAAAAAATATCTAAAAAAATAATTTTAAATAAAAAAATCAAATTTTAATGAAACGTTGTTTTAGCAACGTTCCAAAATAGCTACTCAATAATTTAAGTTACTGCTGTGCATTTGCCAAGCAGGGATTGACAATACTTGAAGAAAGCCAAGGCTGATCCATAGCCATCACAGGAAGAATGATTGTGCGTACGTAAAAAACAAAGAAAGATTATTAGACATTGATGAAGGCTCGAAGGATCAAAGTAGCTTAGGAGTTAGCTTTATATTTTAAATAATTAATTGATTTTTTGATTTTAATAATTTGATTTATTTTCATTAGTTATGATGGTTGGTGGTTCATGCTGGTATTTGACAAGCCAAGGTAATCGATATTTATAAAAGGTTTTTTTTTTTTTTATGTATTTAAGGATATTTTAATGCATGCTTAAGTTTTTATTTGAGAGAGAGAACCTTGATATTTTTTTAAAGAATCCAAAGTAAATATGTCGTTTTTCATAGAGATTAAGAACCTATTTTTTTCTAAGTATCCAATAGGTTTTTATAATTCATCATTTTTATCCTTTGATAAAAATCAAAGATGACGACTAAAAAATCATTATTTTCTTATAGCATTAAAATATTTTTTATGTGTTAAATATAAAAAATATCTTTAACTTATTAGAATCTATAATCCGAAATGTAGTCTAATAAGATCACTAAAATTACTTATATCTGAGCTCAGCGCTTGATTGAACTCAATGGTGATGAGTTTCACAGCTCAACAAACTCACATATACGTGGGCTCGATACTTGACTGAGTCGAATGATATTGAGTCTGATAACTTGCCAGATTTATATATATTTAGACTCAACGTCTGGTCAAACCCAAAAATATTGAAGTGTTGTGTTGCCGGCCCTACCTCTAGTTCCTAAAAAACAATATCCAAATAAAAATAAAACATGTCATCAGATATTAATGCAAATACCTAAAATCATTTATTCGAAGAAGAAAAAAAACTTAAGGGTTAGCTCAACTGGTGAATTCTTGGGTTTACTCTTCAATGATCACGAGTTCGAGTTTTTTCAGGGTTACTGAAGGTTTATATGATCGTTAATTTTAGAACCTATATAATTAGTCGAAATACATATAAGCTGACCCGGACACCCACGTTAATAATAATAATAATAATAATAATAATAAATTATGATTAAACTTACTTTTGGTTTCATATCAAACCCCACCTTTTCTTGGTGGACCGTACCCATTTGAAGTGATTTATGTTTGTTCACATAACTGGTGGCATATGATTTCTCTTTTGACAAACTGGTCTCTTTCTCTCTGTAGTTAGTGGTGAAACATTTATTATTATTTTAAGTTAATTATAACTTACTACTTCTAGCTTACGAAAACTGAGTAATTAGTCCTAGTAATTTTAAAAATTATATATTTAATCCCTTCGTTTTTAATCCATTTTTTTTCAATTTATTTTGTTTTTTTTTAAGAAATAGAAAAGGAAAAAAAAGAGTGGATGATATAAAAAACGATAAAAAAGAAAATATTTTTAAATGATTAAAATACTATTAAATTAAGCATGATCAATACTAATAAAAAAGCTATTTAATTATTTTTATGTTACAAAGATTAATCCTTGAATTCAACACAAATAGAATGCTCCAAAATTGGATCATGCAATTGTAGCTATAACTTGCCAGACCAATCGGTCGAGGTTATAATTGTAGTTATTAAAATTTGATGATCTAGGATATAGTTTAAACTTGATTTAAAGTTGGACCAACATAAATAAAATAAAATTGACCAGTCAAGATCCGTTACACACACAGTCGTCTTTCAAATATAAAAATCAAATTTTGCGTTTGTAAATAATTTTGTTGGTTTTTTAATATATAATGAGTAATTTTATTAATTAATTAGATTTTTATTTTTTTATATTAAATATTGATGATATATGAAATTAATTGAAAATTTATGAAATTATTTGAGTGGTTGTATAATACAAGGTTACATTATTACTATTTTGTGCAAGAATGCTGATATTTTCTGTTGCTTTTTGTTACGGTGGTGGTGGTGGTGGAGTGCTATATTCTTTTGTTACCCTTTATTGTGGTTTTTTTTTAACGATGGTGGCCGTAATGATTATAGTATTTGAATTATATCTAGTGAAGATGATTGATTCTTCAATTTAATTAATTATATTAATTACAAGAAAATATATATTTTTTAATTTCTTCATTGTCTATCTCCTACTCAAATTAAATTATTATTTATTTATTTTGTGACGGAATTACAATAAAAAGTAAATCATTATTTATTTATTTTTTCAATGGAAACTAGTGACGGATTATTTTCATAAAATATTTTTTCTGCAAACCAACGATGAAGGTTTTTTTCATGGATTTTTAGGTTGCAAATTCCTTTGAAAAATATGTTATGCGACAAAAAAATTCCATCGCTATTTTTCTTGGTTTTTAGCAGTGAATGATGTATATATTTAGATGACTTCAACTTATTTTGAGCCTACTCATAAAATTAATTATAGGTGACCACAATAAAATAATCTGATAAATTACTTAATTAGTTTATCTTTATATAATTAATCAAGTTTTTAATATGTTCTTATATTTCTAATTGTGTCTATATGTCTTGGTACAATATTTAATTTTTTAACATCATTACCAAAAAATTGACAAATACAAATGAAAATATCGAAAGAATTTTTTCGTTAGTAGATTGCGGTAGATTTTACTGACAGATCATATTTTCTCGTTGTATTCTTCAGTAAACACCGACGGAAATATCTCGTCGGTATATATCAAAAGAGTTACAGTGAAAAAAGAAGGAATTAAAAAAAAGCCAAAAAGTTTGATGGTATGTTATTTTTACAGACAAAATTACTAATGGAATTAACCTATCGGTGAAATTTGTCAGTAAATCTATCTATAATATTTAATTTATGACCTAACGAGCAACCTGTCTCTCTCTCATTTCTTCTTCTTCCTCTATTTTTCTCTACAACAAACCACACCCTCTTCAATTTTATTTGTATATGTTAGGGTTTGTTTGAGATTTTATAAAATTATACTTGTTTGTAAATTGATGAAATTTATTTTGAATATGTGACTTAGGTTTTTTATGATGAAATAAATAATAACTTATTTAACGGGCCCATTTTATATTTTGTCAATTTTATTGTCGAGTTGAAATTTTCGATAAATGTATAAAAATTTGAATTTATATAGATAATTGATAATGAATTAAGAGTATTATTAAAATAGATTGAAAGAGTTTGAGTTAAACCAATGTTTACAAATATATTTAGTTTACGTGATTAATTAATACATATTGTCATCAATATTCTATATAAGCTTGATTTAAGTAATGAATGATCGTTCGTATATAGAGATTCACCTAAAGGACTGCGTATGATGGATTATTGTAATGAGATTTAGAGTTTTATTAATTATGCACTATCTAATCCGATAAATATTAGTAGAGGTGGTATTAGATGTCCATGTAAAAGGTGTAAAAATAAAAGGTTTCTCGATCCAATTATTGTAACAATGCATGTTCTATAAAAAAGGTTTATAGAGAGATACATGTGTTTGTTTGCATATGAAGAACCATATGTTCCTCACGAGACCATGATAGAAAGAATGATTGGGTCAACTTCTAGTTTTAACAACGTGCATGGAGTTGTAAATGACAATTGTAATTCTTATAGGAATATGATTATGAATGTGATGAGAATAAATCAAGGTTATACTAGTAAATATCCAATTATAGATAAAGAACCTAATACAGACGCATCCAAGTTTTTTTTTATCTTTTGAAAGATTTTGACGAACCATTATGAAATGATTGCATAAATCACAGTTAATTATCGGTCATTACACACATGCTTATTATCATGTCAGATAATAGGTTGAGTGAGGTTGGTTATGATAGAAATTATTAAATACGCGAGAAGGATTTTACTTGAAGGGAATAAGCTGAAAGAGAACTTTTATGTTGATAAATCTATAATAAAACCTCTCAGCTTAAGATACCAGAAAATTGATATATGTCCAAACTTTTGCATGTTATACTACTTTGAAAATGCAGAGTTAACCGATTACAAAATATGTGAGCATGCTCGTTATAAACTTGAAAATGACAAGAAAATGATTCTTGTCGCACATAGAAAACTTAGATACTTCTTAATCACATCTAAATTGCAAATGTTATTCATGTCATCAATAAATATTGAGCACATGACATGACATTATTCACATAATACGATGGATGGAGTGTGGTACATCATTCTAATAGTTATGAAGCCTAAAAAACGTTTTAATATTTTTTTTTATCCTTTTATCCAAATTAACATAAAATTATTTTTTTTAGTTTTGAAAACGCCTTTGAGTTTAACAAGAACGTGATTTTAATTTTTCATGAAAATTAAAATATTTATTTTTAAACACTTTAATGATTGATTAATTTTGGAAATTTTTATTCTTAAAAATTTTGAAGCAGTTTTGATGAAATTCTCTATTACATCCTTGTATAGCTCAAGGTCAGTTTTAAAATGAAAAATATAATTTTGTTAATGTTGATGGAAAAATTTGAATGAGAAATATATTGAAAAATTAGATACTATACAAAGCTATTATAGACACAATTAAAAATATAAGAATAAATTAGAAACTTACCCGAGTATACAAGAACATAGATTCAACTATTAATTATCCTAAAATAATTGCGAAACCTACCGTGTTATGAATACGACTCCCTTTATCTATTTTTTGCTCTATTGTGCATATTCTAAGAAATATCCATATTTTGGAAAATGTGTACAAGTCTATGTTTTTTGAAATAGATTTGCACTCCAATAATTAATTTGAATATAATATTAAAAAAATTAATTTTTTCATATAGTACTTTTCGTTTTTTTTTTAATCACTCACGGGCATATTTTCTCAATTTCTTCATGGGGTGATTTATATTAACACATAAAGATTACATTCACTAATATCTCAAAAATAAAAGAAGATGAATTATTACATTAATATTCACTAAAAGCGCCTGGAGTTGGGATTATTTCGGGCGATATAATACAATAAGATTTAAGGTGATGTGATTTGTCACGCGTGACGCAGAAAAGGCAGCAAAATTTATC
>Ga0325410_1009340_pt1 | contig 10485 bp, 6 predicted proteins | sample PopdelMetagenome_16_FD_206182 | JGI IMG/M metagenome (GOLD analysis project Ga0325410, IMG submission 206182) | Populus deltoides microbial communities from Bellville, Georgia, United States - Xylem-PdIQD-R3 | ecosystem: Host-associated > Plants > Phyllosphere > Stem > Wood/Secondary xylem...
TTCTGCGTAGTCAAAGGAAGAAACAGAAGAAAAAATCCTGTAATTTTTAGAGTTAGAAACAAACTAATAAAATCAATCGATCAGTACCCAATGACAGCAATAATATCATCACCAGCTGCAACAGCAACAACAAGAACAGCCATTTTCAAGTATGATGTCCAATTTGGAAGGTTTTGTAATAACAACAACAACAACAACAAAGGTTGCTGCTTTCTCTCTGTACATTCTTTTTCACCACCAAAATTGAGTTCTAAACAACCCCACAGAGTTAAGCTTGTGTTTGTAACCAAAGCTGCTGATTCAAGCCAGGCCTCTCCTTCTTCTACTACTACTGCTTCCAAAACTATTGTCACTGATGATGAGTTCTCTCTTGCTAAGGTATTAATCTTTTTGCTTCTTCTTCTTTTCTTTTCTTTTTGTCTGGTTTTAATTTATGTCGAATTGATTTCCTTCATTAAATTCGTTGTAAAAATTTAAGTGAAATAGACCCATTTCATGTTTGTGCCATTTTTTTTTTTCTAAAGTTGAGGTTTTTACTGCTGTTTATGATAATATTTGCATAAGTAATTGGTTTTTGATTAACGAAAGAACATATTGGCGTCAAGGGATTGGGTTTAGGTGTTATAGATTTGAAGTTGTTGTTTTTTAGTAATTTGTTGCTGTGGTTTGCCAATTTTATCAATTTAGAGTAATGGGGTTACCAAAACTAGAAACTTGTTTCTATGAAAATTGTATAAGAAAATAAGATGCTGATAAATGATGGTTTTTAGGCATTATGTTGGGATTTTTAGAGTAAATTTTGCAATTTGGTATTCGGCATTGGAAGGCAACTTCCAGAGAATAAACTTAACTATCATTACTTTGAATTGTAAATGAGATTTGTGAAGAGATAAGGAGGCTTTGTAGAATGTTTGCTCCTTCAGGCCTAGAAATTACAACTACTGTTTGATAGGAACGAACAGTTTTCTTACCTTTATGGGGTTTAAGTCCAAGGTGATATGAGTATTATCATTTGCAAATGCGAAAAGAGTATTTGTTAAGTGCTTGTTGACTAATTCTTATTCCAACTGTTGTATTTTGTTGTTCATTACACTATAAGCGGTGGTTGGGCTACACTCATTTGTTGTAATTGTCAAGTACGTAAACTGTAGTTTTGTTAATAGGTGATCAGAGGTGTTGTGTAATACCATATTTTAAGGATAAGCACTGGTATGCTTTTGGGTTAGATTCCTAGATGCTAACACTCTGACTTCTTTTGTCACTTGTGTTGTTCTCTGTTGATCAGAGCAGTGATTGTCTTCCATAGTTCAAGGTTAATGGGATGCAGAGTTTGTTTTTGGGGGAGCCATTTATTGTGCATTATAGTTTTGTTGGAAAGCTCCCAGTGATAACTAATAGCCAAACATTCCCTTCATCTTCTTTAGTCTAATCACCTATCTGAATATGCTTTGGCTAAGACTTGACGCATGCCTCCTTGCTGCATAAGTTTTAGCGTCCTCATCTATATGTTCTGATTAATGAAATTATAGTGTTTTCTATTGTTTGCAGGTCTCATTTGGTGTTATTGGACTGGGTTTTGGGATTTCGCTCCTGTCGTGAGTTATTTTCCCTTTGATTGTACCCAAGTAATCTAAAGTGACTGCTGGTCATGATTTGTGCTTGATTTACAGGTATGGTTTTGGGGCTTACTTTAACATCCTTCCAGGATCTGAATGGTCGGCGATAATGCTAACATATGGCTTCCCTCTTGCAATAATTGGTATGGCTCTCAAGGTAAAAGTTTTCTTTTCCTCATGACTGGGATTTTATGACACTCATGTCATAGACTATTTATTCTGTATTTTTAATTTTCTTATTGGAGATCATTTGGAGATTAAGGTAGCAAGTACAAAAAATAATGTAGACCTCTTGAAACATATTTGTTATTCGTGTTTGTTTTGCATAACCTGTTTCCTTAAGTTGATATCTGCCTATGTGCGTCTGGTTACAGATGGTTCCTTAGATTTGCTTTCAAAGGGAGGCTTTAAAAACCATAATGGAGCGCTTAAATTAAATGACATATACGGTTTATTTAAGTGGTATCCTTTTACTGCTGTGCAGTATGCAGAACTGAAGCCAGTGCCATGCTTGACTTATTCCGATGCTGAGATGTTAAGAGAAAAATGTGCCACTCCAATCCTTAAACAGGTATTTTCAGCATCTGGACACAGAATGTCGGAAATTAATTTCAATTAGCTCTTTTTCTTATTTATTCTAAGATTTCTTCTAATTAAACTCCTAACTCTAGGGACTTAGCTTGGGAAATCTGATAATATGATTGGACATCTCATCCAGATTTAGTCTTCTCATACTAGGGTGAATATTAGCTTTCTTCAACAAATTTTTCTTAGCCGATTAGTTTCCATCATGGTATTATTTTGAGTCATATGTTTGACTTTATTCACAATCCCAATTCCATTTGACCTGGTGTGTGGTTAAGGTAAACAGGGACAATTTTTGCTTAATGCTGGACCAATTTCGAAGTCCTAAATTAAGAGCTTCATTACTCCTTCCTTGCCAATATTTTAGCATCTCTAAAATTCAGGATTAATGTGCATCAGTATATTATGCTCTAGAGAGTTAAAGATTTAACGTGGCATCCCTTTCAGACTTGTAATATATTGTTGGATAATATAATATTCATTGTGAAGTTTCTTCCTGTAATAACGTTGTGCTATGTAGTTGTTTTATGCAATGATGCAAAACCTTGTAGCATTTTGCTTTGCTCTTCCATAAAATAGCCTGTTCTTGTGCTGACTGCAGACGCCTTTACCAGATGTAGTCTATACTATGATAATGCTTGCACAACTATGAAGCATAGCATACTCTTTCACATTTTGAATATAGGGTGACATCTGGAATTATGTTTTTTTGTTTCTCTTTAATCAGGTCAGGAATGATGTTATAAGATATCGGTATGGAGACGAGCAGCATTTGGACGAGGCATTGAAACGAATTTTCCAGTATGGTCTGGTATGCTACAAATGACTATAATTTAATAGTACCTGGTGCATGTTTTCTGGATTATCTTTTTGATCAATGAAACTGGATTAATTTTGTTTTAAAGCTCCTGCTTACATACTTTCTCATGCTTCCATGTTCTGCAGTGTATATTCTAGGCAATAAGGCATCTTAGGTTCTACTGCTCACACTTCTTTTTTAATTCTGCTTGTGTACAAAATTTTAGAAAAAAGAAATGTGTATCTGATGTATGATAATATGCGCATTTGAAAAATCTCTTCCTGGTTTCTGCGATATGAATATTCCTTAAACCTCATCTTAGGGAAGAGAATTTCCTTTCTTATACTTGTGAACAGGGGACTAGAACCAATGATTACCGGATTTTTTCTTTTGTTTTTTTCTTTATTATTTTTTGGGCTCAGTCATTACAAACCAGGCATTTGTTTCAGAAGGCCATGTGGTGTGTGAACTTTAACATTGGCCGTGATACATTAGCTCAGGACAGTTTCTGGTCACTTGACAAAGTATTGCTTGAATTTGTTTGGTTGATGTACCCTTTTATATAGTCTAGTTGATTGATGACAAGGTGAAACCAAATTCTTCTCGAAGAATTGAAAAGGAACTTCTCTTACATCTGAGAATATGAATTCTGATATATGATCTGGCATTTTGTGTATTTGGTGCATTTATTTAAAAAGGAGATAATATATATTATTCATGTTCTTGTAACTTCATCATCATGTGCTTTGCCTTGAATTTCAGGGTGGAGGAATTCCGAGGCGGAATGCACCTATTCTGCAGATGATCCGTGAAGAAGTATGTTCCTTCAATACATATTAAACTCTAAAAACAAAACATACTGATTGTTGTATCCTACAAGAACTTTCTGATGGACACTGTCATTAGCTGCAACTTCTTGGGTCATATATTTGGAATGCAACTTATGTGATGGTTCACCAGATGCTTTTGATTGGTCATCTACAAGCATAATTTATTAGTCAAGAGATGTTGAATTGCTTAGAACCCTGAAATTTTGATGTCTGTTTCACTATGCTGCTAGGTTTTTTCTGATAGGTGGACGCATAACTTCTTTTTTTAAAATAAAAATAGCCGTTTTGTTCTCTTTCTCTCTGACTGACTCTGTAACTAAAATGATTTTGGAGAACTATACCTCGAAACCAGTTGAACCAATCTTTGCCTCCTAAATACTGTTCAGATATGTGAATGAGACTCTTTGTTGACTCGTATCATATCATTTTGATCGTATCATACCTTGTCGCAGGTCACAGAGGATGGTAAATACTGTCTAGTCCTGGTCTTCGAGTCAAAGGCTTTGCAGCTGTCAGACTTTGAAAAAAGACAGGTAAAAATTGCACGAGGTTCACTAAAAGTTAAGCATTTTAGTGTTTGCTAAAATTTATATAAAAAATAATTATTATAAAGCTTGTGTAAGAGTTCTTGGTTGTCTTGAATTCCACCTTGCAATTGCATTTATATCATTAATTTCAGAAGAGATTAAAGAATAATGGCATGCTGATTCTTTAATCTCAAATAATGTTCTCAGGGAAAATTCACTTCATTCTTTGGACCAGATATCACAGCTGAAATTGGTAAGAGCTACATTTAATGCTTTGGTGTAAACATATGCTTTTGGAAAGCTTTCAAAGGAAGGAACAGCTTGGAATTCTTTATGTAGTGAATTGCGGAGTCATGCTAATCAATAATGATTTGCAGGGAAAGGAGAAAACAATCTATACGAAGTTCGACTTATTTCCAACTTAAACGCCAACGCATCACCTTCATGAAGTGCTTCGTGGTATCATCTCGCTCTGCTATCTGCTTGGTCTTTTCTTCATACAATATACTCCCTTGTGAAAATTTTGTGTAACGATGTTTAGATTTAGTTTGTCACTATTTTTTTCTTTTTCTCTTTTTTTTTTTTGTAAACCATAACATCTTGGAGAAACATATACATGCTACATATAATCTCAAATGAAAGCCAGAAGAAATTCGTTTTACACAAATCTGTTCTGTAAGCAATGTGCAAACCTAACAGGGTTTTCACCATAAGGTACCCCCCTACATTCAATGCGAAGAGATTGCTAAATTCTAGATGCCTAGCCGCACTGCTCCCTCGTCACCTAAAATTCTTATTATGATCCTCTTGGCAGCCACCTCTACCTATGTATTGTTAGTTATGGTTTCACCTACTTGAAGTGAACTTAAGAAAAACAATGTTCTTTAGTGTACCTCTTGCTTGCTAACTCTTTTTCTTTCTGCAAAAAAGCAGAAATAAATGCAATTCATGCAGAGTATACTGAAGCTTTTGCGCAAGTGTTTTCAGAAAGAGTCGAATGAGATTGCAATGTAATTTCCCATTTTCTTAGCATAATACATTTCCATGCATAATGGTCCCAATGACTTGCATGACAATTTTTCTGAAGAAAATCAAGTTGCATTGAGCAAACAAGATTATATATGTATATATAGTAGTTTGCGCAATGATTATGAATTGGCCTGATGCATATTCTAGCAATTAAGTCATTTTTAAAGCAATATTAAACTACTAAGAAAGAACAAAGCTGCTGTAACATAAACAAATCACCGCAAGTCTTCCACTAGTTTAGAGAATCTCAGACACAAATTTAGGACGATAGAGAGTGTTAGAACTCTCTTTTCTTGTGTTAAAGGATTTGTTCATTGATTTTAACTATGTAGGTTGTTAAACACTTGAGTTTTATACATGGAAACATGTTTGATTGAAGAAACTGAGACGGGTATATTTTAGAGTGAATTTTATATTTTTAAAATACAAATATTGAAAAACATTGCTCTTTTTATCTTTATTGTATACGTCTTTTATATTTCGAGATAAAAATAATAATAATAAAAAAGGTATTCTTAAAAATATCCCATAAGAGGACTTTTTGAGTTGTATATGATGTATAGCTGCATAATTGTAATAAAAACAAGAGCAGACATGAAATGAATGACATCTCATTTTCATTTTTTCTCGATGTTTCTTCATCAATCATATATCTATTCATCTTCAAACAGGTGAAGGGTAAAATTCTTCCCATGAATTATTAATTGGTGAGTTCTATGTGTGTGGAGGAGGAGAAAGAAGAATCTTTCCATTCTAAAGCCGTAAACGAAGGAGTGCACGTGAACCCAAAAGCTGTCAACCATTTTCAGAGACAAGGAACAAAACATTACATCACTAACTACAACAAAAGACTCATGGAAAAAAACACGACCAACGTAGGACACTGTCTTTCATCTCTGTCCATTCATGGTTGCCGTCAATTAATCCCACCTCCCACGTACAAAATCTCTTCAAAGAGAGAATCTTGAAACCCCTTCAATCCAATTTACTATTTTACCATCTCTAGCTCTCCTTTTTAGCGCCCTTCAAGTTTAAAAAGAAAATATTCTTCTTTCTTGGTTTGCTCTTCTCCCTGTGCCTTTTTCTCATCCATGACAAGCATCCACCTTGCTTGCTGATGCTGCACCTCCACACTTGCTCATCGTTTTTTTCCTGCTTTTCCTCTTTATTACTCTCTCTTTTCGTCGTTTCTTCTTTCCCTCTTGTTCCTCTCACCTGGACCTGCATCTTCCCAAGCATTCATCATATTATGCACCATTGTGTCATCATCTATATGGCAGCCTTTCCTTTTTCCATTATGATTTTGTATCTGGTTTTGCCAAATTTGGAAATATTAAGCTACTTCATCAAAAAAATTATTTCTAAAAGTAACAAGAATCTAGTACTTCAGCCTACTTGAGTGTTTTGACTCGCCAATATTGCTACAGAATAATACACAGTGTTGCAGGCTAGCAGCCAGGATCAAAACAAGGATAGTTATGTAGCCCAAGTATAATAATGGGTTAAAATAAGAAAGACTTCTCCATAATTATTGTCCTATAAGGATAACAAATGTGATTATCTTAATGTCTCAGAAACCCTCTACCATGGCTGAATACTAAGCATCTCCCCTCTAACTCTAACAACTAGCCACTAATGTGTATAGACTTATCAAAATTAACATGACATTTACCATGGAATAAGACTATATGGCTATGAGCACCTGAAGAGTATTACTGTATTAGTCATTATTTTACCAATACCATTCAATTCAGTGTATCACACCACAATACCTAAAGATTGCAAAGACTAAAGAGGTGTCAGTGTCACATTATCCAAACTTGCTTGTACAAGTTTACTACAACGCTGTAATGTCAAGATCCACTAGTGGCGTGTCTTCATTGTAAATGATAATAGCAATCATGTAGAATTTTTGTATCCCATGATACCACTATTTTGTGATCCAGCCCTGAAACACAGGCTATTATGTCCAAAAAGAAGGAAAAGAGGCAGTGAAATGCTACTTTCATTGAGAACCCCAAAGAATCAAAAGTAAAGAAACAAAAAAGAACAAGGAATTGAAAGCATCTTCAGTGGCACCATATACAACAAAGAGAAGAGGAGCGCTAAAGAACACAGGAGGAATTCATGTGTGATTAGAGAACAAAGGCAGGGAGAAAAGGTAGTGTAGATAATCTCCTTTGAGAATTGCTTTTCACTTGTGTTGAACATCCAAAAGAGGCTCTAATTTGCAATCTCTTTTTACCTCGTGAAGTAAATAAATGGAAAAACAAGAAAGCAGGAAAAGAGTTTTTCGTGCCAGAAAAATGTTTCTGAAAATCATAGATGAAACAACTAATGTTAAAATTCTGAAGATCAAAATTTATAGCCAGAGTTATAAAAAAAAGATCAAGATTCTGGAAGGGGAAATAGCAGCTAAAAAAAAAAAGCAGCAGTCAAAACTTATGTTCAGAAATGCGAAGGAGACAAAACTGGTCAGCAAGAAAAACTTGCCTGTTCTTCAGCTTTCAACCTTGAAATAGTGAATATAAATGAGTATCGTGAACTGAAATTACTTGAAAAACATACCTGTTCTTCAGCTTTCAACTTTGAATTACAATTAGGCGAATCTCCACCTTGTATTTCACATCTCTTTCTCTCTGTAATCGAAGGCGTTGAAGCTGGACTAGGACTGCTAGATGAAGAACTAAGGTCAGGAGGAGTGCTTTGAGTCCCAACATCTCTAGTACTCAACAAGCCCTCCATTGTATTTTCTACAAACAAAAAATCCTGAACCAACTCAAAAACAACCTTTTTTCTTCAATTTCTTTAGAAAAAAACAGCAGCAAGTACTCAAATTATAACCTTTAATTGGAAAATGATTAACAATATCATCATGTGTAGCAATAGTAGTATTCTTTGTATGGATTTGTCGCGAATGATTAGAGTAAACAAGAGGTGCAGACATTGTAATTCTGTTTGTTGAGTTCCATAACGATCTTCCACTAAGTGTTTTAGCTGATAAACACTCCATTGGAACCTCTCCTGAAAGTGGATTACATATATACTTCTCTGCTTCGTTCCATTTGGGATTTAAAGCAAAGCCACCTGGTAACAAGCATTCCCATTTGTTATAATACCCTGACCTTGCCTGCAATGCTGCATAAAAAAAGAACAAAAAACAACAATCAAAATCACTAATCGTGACGCATAATGCAAATAATTACTCCCATGAAAAGCTTAGTGACTATTTGCATTGTCCCTGCATACTAATTACCTTTAAGAGCAGTGGTGAATGAGTATGTTGAAGGGTCAATCTCTTCTGAAAATATTAAGATAGGATGGATTAGTCAATTGATAGCACTAATTAATAAAAAAGAAAAGCAAGCCTCGCTTGAAAAAAGAGGGGGGTTAAGAGTACTAGCAACCTCCTAAGGAGTAGCCAGGAGATGAGGCAGTGCTGGAAATGGTAATGTTTGATCTAAAAGACCTCGCATCTTCTCTAAAACTTCTGATATATGATCCTGAAAACCTTCTTGATCTCGTGTTTTCACGGCTGGTTTGAGCCTTGAACGCCCACTCTCTTAAATTGAACTCAGTTTCCTCTCCTCGCTGAGAAATAGTGTAGGGAGATTGCTCTAATGTGGAAGCCATGAATGAGTCTTGAATTTACACTACATAAGTTGAAATATGCAAAGGCTAGCTGTACTTAGTTATAAAGTCTTTAGCTAGCTGTACATGTGTTCTTGGCTTCTCAACTTGGTGCAGGTTTTTTTAGCGCAAGAATCTTGTAAGAAATTTACCTGTGCCACATCAGCGGATGAGCCAAGCAACAACTTACCATTTCCAGCACCAGTCTTGAATTCAAAAAAACAAGAAAAAAGATAGCTCATTTGTTTTACATTAAATTGTTTACCTTTGTAAACATAAAACAATTGGCATTGAGTGCAAGGGTATAATAGTCTTCTTATTTACTTCCACAGTAAAATGACTGGTATGTCCTTAGAGATAAAAAAAAATAAAAATAAAACACTTAGGGGAACTAGCTTTTGGCTTTTTATTTTAGTTGTACAATAAAATAAAATGATTATAATGATCTTGAATTAAAATTGTCTTTGTCCTATATTAGGGGTATTTTTATTATTGTTCTTGTTTTTTTTATTATTATTATATTTTTTTTAATTTTTATAAAAATATTATCATCTAAACTTTTTTTTCATGTTTAAAAAAATTAATTCAGATCACGTGTGTTATTACCACCAAACAAGTATCTAGCATAAAAAAAGATAATCCTATTATCCGTTGCAATTTTGGGTGCTGATTTTGATGCACTTGTTATAACCTATCTTTAATCTTTTTAATTTCAATATATTTTATATATTTATATGATTTCTTTGATTTTCTAGTTTTTATTGTTTTCAATGAGAAAATTGAATGAAACAATAATAAAGTGAGAATTGAAAAAATCATGAGCGTAGGGAAAATTGATGTAAAAAAATAAAATGTGAGTAAAAAAATAAAATAAATAAATAAATAAATAAATGTGAGTTGGTTATCTTTAATTTATTTTTCATTACCCAATTAGCTTTATTGGATACCTTAATCATGCTTAAAGGATATTTTAAATATTTGAACTAAACATAAAAACTTATTTTAAATAACCAAGAATATAGTTAAATACACACAAAATAAAGGATAAGATGGAATTTAAAAGATAACTCAACTAGTTAGATTTTGGATTTACTTCTTAATAGTCACAAGTTTGAGGTTTCTCAGATTACTAGAGGCTTACGTTGTCGTTAATTTCATGATTTATGAGATTAATCGAGATACACGCAAGTTAACCCAAACACTCATTTTAATTAAAAATAAAAATAATAAAAAAAGATAAGAACGACCTATCTTACTGAAAAGCTTCATATAGGAGGGGGATAAAATAACGTACACATTTGATTAAGCTTGAAGTACCTAGATATTAGGAATCAAAGAACATAGAAAGATTAAATTCTCGAAAATGGTCAAAATAAGTTATACTTTATTTTTGAAATATTTTTCTGTCAATATCTTAATTAAGAAAAATGATTATAATAACGGAGACAGGTTTTCAATCCATCCAAACC
>Ga0325410_1009342_pt1 | contig 10484 bp, 6 predicted proteins | sample PopdelMetagenome_16_FD_206182 | JGI IMG/M metagenome (GOLD analysis project Ga0325410, IMG submission 206182) | Populus deltoides microbial communities from Bellville, Georgia, United States - Xylem-PdIQD-R3 | ecosystem: Host-associated > Plants > Phyllosphere > Stem > Wood/Secondary xylem...
TATTTGTAACTGCACTATACAACGACAATGTAAAAATGTGAGGAATTTAATTTATCTAATTCAATTTGAAAATACCAATTAAACTCAATGAAAAAATCATTTTACCTCTTAATCCACTCTTTTCTTGAGATAATTTGAACTAGAAAAATATCATTACACAATAATCCACAATATAGCAATGTCATGTGTCTTCCCATAGCAGAGCCCCTTTATTTATTTTTTTCCAAAGGCTTGCCTTTTCTCGAGTGATTGGACTACTAGCATACTAGCATATTCTTTTTGAGATGAGGTAGTGGGAGGCACTACCCCACATCGACTACCAGCATACTAGTTGGCCCTTTTTTTTAGCCTTACCTCTCCAGTACAAATATTCTTTTTGAATTCAATTGTATAAGGGCTAATGCTTTGCCCTCAAGATCGCACAACGAGCTTCCAATGAAGAACAACAGATCACATGATATAGCATCAATACAAGAACTCTTAGGAAATCACCTACCAAACTACATGTCCAGTCAATTTGATGAGGAAAATTAGAGATTAAACAGATAGTAGTGATGCATTTATGGAGAGGGGCAGCCATTCCACTTTTGAACTCTTAACTCCAACACAGTACTACTTCTCAGAAGAAAATATCGGGTTCCTTATCTGGGAAACTTCACAATTTAACACATATATCACTGCAATATTTTCTTAGTCATGGCAACCACGAGGCCAATGATCATCCAAATCATTAACATTTAAATTTCATCTGGTCCATATACATGTCGGGCCAACCTTACTTGAAGAGTTCTGGATTCAGCCAGTCCCTGCAAATAAAAAACAAATTGCTGATATGATTTCTATGAATAAATAAGGTGCAAAGCAGTGCCTGATGCTAAACTTGTCTGCATGTATATGAAAACAGAAGACACCATTCACTCACGCTCACACTCACACTCACACATGCATATGATGCTTACTTGGTAATGTCATCAAGATGGTCATCAAAGTCTACCACATCCTCCCACTTCTTGGATGAAATATAATCCAATAGAACAGCATTTGCTGCTGGTTCCTTAGTTGTCAATTGGCAGCCTCCATCAGATCCAGCTAGCTTCCAGTTCTTGGATGCATCCCTTGTATAAAGCTAGTACAAGGGAACAAATGTATTTAGCCGCTTGACTGAAAATTCATTAAATGGGACCATCATACTAGTGTTCATCTATCAATTAGTAAGTGGTATGAATTAATGGTGGTGAGATGGCAGGGGGACGAGATTGTTTAATTTTTGCACACAGCAGTGAACTATAACAGAATAATCACAAAAGTAACTGTCGAGATGCTAACATAGGAGAAACCAAGAAATTAATGAAGTCTCGAAAGGAAAGTTCAAACAGATAACTACACCAAAAACATATCATGTTGCTGATATCATGAAAAGGACCTCAGATCAGTAAACACATAGGCACGTAGCAAGTTGCATGTCTGTAAAAGGTAACTTGACAGATGATCACTGATATTCCAACATATCTATAAATCACAAAATATGGATAAACAATTAAATCTGGCATCTAAGTAGAGTTATAGTTATCATCAATAGAGCCATTAACTTCCTATCAGACTACAGAGCAGCAACAGAGAGATCACATGAGAGTTTACAAGCTAGTTGAAGAGAAGTATGGATGCCCCCAGCACAAGGTAATGTCAAGCTTCATACAGATGCTACTATCTGCCCTGAAGCTCAGAAAACAGGATTGGTATGCACAATTCATGAGCGCAAGGGAAATTCTTAAGCTACTCACAACCAGAAATAGGAGAGGCAATGCCAATTGCATTATGGTATCCATACAGTAACAAATGCAGATTACAGAAGCCTCCTGGTGGAAAATGATAGTGTAATAGTTGATGCACAAGGAACAACCATCAATTGAACTCACTCTATTGATAGAGTACATCACGTGTTGCCTACCTCCTGAAACTTTTACAGGATTCTAATTGCAAATGGGAAGCCAATGGCGTGATTACAACTAGTAAAATTAGACCCAAACGCAAACTGAGAGCTTCCTGTTCAAGTAATAGATAATGCAGGGTCATAGTAACATGAATTATTAAAATCAATGGAGTCGTTAAAATCTCATAAATAAATCAATCTCTCCACATAGAACACCATGGCTCTTCCTTTTGTGATATCACTCCATCCCAGCACAGAATTCAATGCATATGCATTATTCATCCATACAATGGAGACCCAAACAGACATGAAATTTTCACACAAATCAAGACAGGGCTGCACACCAGTTCCAAATACAAATGGAAACCCAAACTTAAAACACAAAATGAACTCACTCAATTCCGCCCAGATCCAACTGGAGAATAAATTGAGACCCAACTTGATTTGCTAGCAACAACATAATGGAGGCAGTGAATCAATATGGATTGATCCGATTTCAGACAAATTACACATCATACAATTCCTCGTAGGAAAAATACTAGAAACAATGGCCAAATACTAACATATCATGGACCCAAGTTGTCCATAAACCATAACACAGAACGAATTCTCACACAGCACAACGCTCTCTTTTAAAAGAGAGATGGTGATGCCAAGTCAAGCAGCTCATGAATGTGTTAGACTAGCTTTAGCTCTCGGGATAAGCAACTGTTCTTAGAGACTATGCCTGGGCTATCAACTCTGATGTAAATCATTTGAATTTGGAATGGAAGCCTGTGTTTCTATTCGAGATTAAGAGAGAGAGTTCTTGTGGAAAATTAAATTCATGCAAGATTATTCAGACATTGAAATTGGAGAGCAACAAGCGCCAGACATCAAGTATTGCAGACTGGTAGGCTTACAGAAAACTTCATGTTGATTTGCATATCTTTCATTGTCACAATGTGCAACAGCATTTTTAGACACCCCTCAGTGCTCTTCAATTAGTCTTACAGCAACCATCAAAATCAAATATTTTTTGTTTCTCATAAAGACTAATAAATTATTTTTACAAATTGGAAAAAGGAAAAAGACTTCCATTTTTCCATGATAAAGCTTGGGGTTGGAAAACATCTAGAAGACGTTATCCAAATTTTTCCACCCACTAAAAGCATAATGGAATTTATAATGACAATTGTATCCTACACACACACACCTCTTATCCCTACCATATGAGTAACAACAACGAAAAATGCCAGATTTGCACCCCCTTTTTTTCCCTCCCAAACAGCCCAAATCAGTAGATAAAACACCATGAAAAACAACATAAATTGGATTGATTCATTCTCCGTGGAATAAATCATAGGCATGCCATTGACCCCAGGCAAACTGGTCATAAACTATAGTCCAATCTGTGGATATATCAAAAGCAGTGATTCTGACGCCACTCAGGAAAGGTTATAGAAGGATAATGTAATATTTATCTTCTCAGTCACTGCATAGGCAACCAAAGGCTCTTTTATGATGGCACCAACACTTGCTAAATGTTCCCAGCAAACATTAGATGTTTCAGTTCATAAATGTCTTCCAAATAATACAACCGGGATAAGACAAAGCTACTAACCTGCATAACAGGGAGCCGATCTTTCCCCTTTGGCAAAGCTTCAAGCTTTTTGTTATCCAACTAAAGAGAAATTAAAACAAAAACACACACACAAAAGGGTTCAAAATGAAAGCCAGCAAGAAACAACAAACAAGAGCAACATCATCTATAACAGAAAGAATACATACCAAAAGAATGGCAGCTTGGGGAAAGTAGCGATAGATGTGATCGCCAATATTCTTTGCAACATTACCAAGCTCCACATCATCAGACCTCTCATTTGCATGAAAGTAACCCACTATACCCAAACCTCGAGCGCCATAATACTCCTCTATCTATTCACAAACAATTCAAGAAAACCATTTAAAAAAAAAAAAACCCATCAGTCTCATCTCGTAAGAAGTATAAATCAATCCCAGAACTTTTCAAATTATAACTAACAAGTATATGTTAATTAAATTGAATTAATAAAGGATCTTACTTTTATTTATCAAAAGTGAAAAAGAAAATCTTGAGAGCTAGTTGTTTACCATGATGAGAGAGATCTCGAGAGGAGGCAGGAGACCTAGGTGGTTGTGGAACAGAGGAACAGAGTCGATGATCTGGACAACATCGTCACAGGAACTGCCAACGAAAACCCCGTTGACGGCGGAAGTTTTGTGCTTGAGAGAGTGGAGTACTAGTTTTATGTAGGCATTTTGTGAAATCTCGTATCTCAATTCACCACCCATCGTGTTTTTTACTTTTCAATTCGAGAAAATTGCCTCGTCTCTTGGCTTCCTCTGTCTGTCTATCGCTCTCTCTTCCTTTATCAAAATCAAATCGAAAGAGTGTGCATTATAGTACCAGTTTAATCCCTCAATAAATTATCATTAACCAATAGATCTTCGTATCCTTTGGTTCATCGGAAACGAAGTTAAAAGTGACGTGAGTTGCACATGATATATTTTGATTTCATAAATCTGATACGTTAAATACCTCGATTTATCCTCGTATTCAAGAGTTGTCTCTCATAAATCCTTTCGTATTTATGAGATATTATATTATATTATTACTTATTTCGTTCACGAGCTTTTCCTTCTTTTTTTTCAAAAAATGTATTTGATTTTAATTATAAAAAAAATAAGTTATATAGTAAAGTTACTGTGTTTAAGATATAATTTATTATTATTAAAATATTTTATTCTTTACTATTAAATCTTTTAACTTAGTATTGGCATAACATGGTCTTTTCACCATGACATAAATGATTTTTTATTAAATGTAAAGTGTTATATTAATAATTTTGTTTTTAAATGCACATTCAAATTACTCATTTAGCTCTTAAATAAAATAATCAATTGCCTTCTACTCTAATATTTGTATATCTTTATATTTTATAAAATAGTGTAATTACTTCGAACTCTTAAAAATAAAACCAATAAAACTCATCCAATGACTTTTTTTGTTATTTTATTTTATTTTTGTTGTAAAATTTAAAGATACTCAAAGGCATTGTTGTAAATTATATTTATTGAATATAATTAAAAAGTGTGTGGGTGGCCACCAAACACCGCTTTCTAGGGCACTGTTTGAAATATCTCGGCGTCCCCAACTTGATAAGGCAACATATGTGTCTTTATTCACGGCGGTTAGAACCTAGCGGACATATTTTTTTCTCTTTTCTTCTCTCTCTCTTCACCTAGATTTTTGTGCCAACCCTTTAAAAATTCAAGAACAACCCTTTAATTTGTTGGTTCTTGAGATTTGATCCCTTTTTTTATGATTTTTTTTATCTTGGATAATCTATAAAATTGGTATGCCTTTTATAATTTTATCCCTCTCAAATTTTTTTATTTTTCAAATTTCATCATTATTCTTTTGATTGTTATATTTTTAGTTATTTTTTAAATTGATTTTATTTTGTGATTTCACCCTCTTTTACTTTTTTTTTTCTTATCAAATTTAATCATTATTTTTTTTATTACTAATTTTTTGGGATTGAAAAGTTTTTATTTGGGATCGTTTTTAAAATTAATTTTGTTTTGTGACTTCACCCTTTTTTTTTTCCTATCAAATTTAATGCATGTTCTTTTAATTGCCAATTTTTTTGCTTTGACGAGTTTTTAAAAGTGATATTTTTAAACTGACTCATAATAAACTTCTTGATTGGACCTAGATACAAGGTTTTATGGGTTAAAAGTTTTTAAAATTTGACCACGTTTAAAATATTTTCTCGGGTTTGTTTGGTTCTTATAGATATTTTTCAATTTCACCCCCTGTGATTATTTTAATCTTTAAAATTTGGTTCTTATTCTTTTAATTGATGATTATTTTATTTGGGATCATTTTTTATTTTTTCATTAAATTGCATCCCTCTTGGGTTTTTTCTATCAAAAATTTTTCTCATTCTTATTGTTGCTTTTGCAGGATTTTTTATTAATAAGTTTTTACTAATATCATCCTTCAAAAATAAATTAATTGGAATTAGGCCTCTTAATTGAATATAAGTCAAAGATTTCATGAGACACGACTTTTAGATATTAGACCAGGTTTAAGAGGTTTGTCAAGCTTACTTGTTTTTTTCTCCTTTTCTAAACTGATATTTTCTTATTTTTTATCCTTTTTTTTAGTTTTATTTTATTATTTTTTTCAGTTTGATTCTATTATGTTAGCTCTTTATAATTTTTTACTATTTTACCCCTACTATTTTTTAATCGATAAATAATCTGTTATATTACAAACGATTTTTAAATTTACCCCCTATGATTTTTAATCTTACTTGGATCATTTTAAATTATTTTTTTAAAATTTCATCCCCATTGGGTTTTTTAAAAAAAACTATCCCTATTATTGTTATTGCTATTTTTTTTCTTTTACAAGTTTTTTTATTAATATTTTTTCATTGATTTCATCATTCAAAAATAAATTTATTGAGAGTTAAGTTTCTTGATTAAATTCAGATTCAAGATCTCACAAGCTGCGAGTTTTAGATATTAGATCAAATTTAAAAGGTTCTCACAAGTTTGCTTTGTTTCTCTTTTTTTTTTTTAAGCTTATGTTTTCTTATTTTTTTATCCTTTATTTTTTTGGTTTAGTTTTCTTATTTTTTTTGGGTTTGGTTGTAAAACCTCCGGGCGTTGGAAGATTTCATGATATTATAATTTGAGGGTGTTAAATTGGTTCTATTAACTTAGCTCTCTATGATTATTTTTTTCAATTTCAACCCCTATTATTTTTTTAATCTATCAGATTACAAATGTTTTGTAGTTTCACCTCTTATGATTTTTTAATTTTTCAAATTTAATACTTATTCTTTTAATTACTATTTAGTTTGTTTGGGATCATTCCCCTTTTTCTTTTAGACTTCATCCTCCTTAGGCATCTTTCTCTCAAATTTTATATTCATTTTTTTTGTTGTTTTTTTATTAATATTTTTTTAACGATTCCATCTTTCAAAATCAAATTGGATGACATTTAAGTTTATTAATTGAACTCGAATACAAGATTTAATGAGTTGCGAGTTTTTATATTAGACTAGGTTTAGAAGGTTTGCATAGGTTTTTTTAGTTTTTTTATCCTTTTTTTAAGCTCATGTTTTTTTCTTTTTTCTTTTTTTGCAGTTTTCCATCAATTAGGTTAGCAATGAATTGTTTGATAATCCAAATAAGCTCATGTGTGATTCTTCTTATCTTTTTTTTTCGTTGTTTTTTTTTGTTAATTTATTTATTATTGTTGTTGTTTTATATTATCTAAATTACCACTTGAACCAATGACTCGGGATTTGAATTATTGTTAGCATAACACCTTTTTTACATAAAAGCAAAATTAGCACAGTCTACGGTGAAGTGCGAGCAACATATCTAGTTGGATACTGAAGTTATTGGGACTAACTCTTAGACTTTTAAAACTAGAAACTCGATTTCTTCAAGCGTGATCCCGATGTACCATGAACTTGACCTAAAGCCAACTCTTTAGCATCTCGTACTTAGTCCTGGCTCAATACTTGATCCTAATCCCTCTTTGAACAATATGATCCTATCTCAAACCTTAGTGCCACAAACTTATTACTAGTCTAAACACTCACACTAGACTATTAGGTAATGCGGCGTGTGGACACGCTTTTGAGAAAATTCAAAAAAAAAATTCTTTAAATTATTTTTATATGTTTTTGAATCATTTTGATGTGCTGCTGTTGTAAAAAATAAATTTTTTGAAAAATATATTATTTTAATGCATTTCTAAGTAAAAAGCACTTTGAAAAGCAATTGCTACCACAATACTAAACAGGCTTTTATCCTGAATTTTAAACATCTCAATTCCACCCCTTGGTGCATTTCTAATCACAGGCATCATAGACTAGGTCTTAACTTGAACTTAATGCATCTCTAACCCTAAACAATGGCCCAACTTGAACCAAAAGCACCTCAGACCCCCAATTGCCTTGGATCAAATCCTAACCTAAACCTCGATCATCTCGAACCTAGTCCTAGACCAACTCTTAAACTCCTTGGACTAGGTTCGAGTTTAAACCCTAATTATTACAGACCTAGTCCTTGCTTGACGCTTAAAGACCATGGACTAGGTCTCAACTGAACCTCGATCAACTCTTTAACCTTAGGCCAAACCTCAGTTGTTAGATCAAACTCTCAGACACCCTAGTCTAGGTCCTAACTCGAACCCTAGGTGCCTTAAAAAAGGTCCTGGCCTAAACCTCGATCGCTCTGAACCTAGTCTAAACTGACTCTCGGTCACCTCGAACCAAGTGTTTGCCTCAATTTGACATGGTCTAGAACCAAATCTCGAGCCTTCTAATCCAATTCTTGACCCAAACCCTAAAATTAGCCCTAATAGAATCTCAAGCACCCTAAAACTAGTCCTAGCCCAAATCCTCAAGCTCCTTAAACCTGGTATTGGATTGAATCTAAGGCATCATGCACCAAATCTCAACCAAAACTTGAGACATAACCCATTAGATCTGACATTCAAAACATATCTTAATTATGTAAAAAATAGTTTTAAAAACAACTTTTTTATTTTTCTATTTTTTTCCAAATCTTTAAAGAATAAAAATAAAAAAAAATACCAGACAACTTAGTTTTTAATACTAGGTTCTCCTTCTAGTATTTTATAAAAACAAAAATGTTCGTAATTTGTCTCTCTCTTCGTATGTGTTCATTAAACACATGATAAACAATCATATTCAATCCAAATAACTCATTAATCATAATATTATATATCTATATCATATGTCTTTAACATGATAGTTAAAATTAAACTAAAATGAGATCCGTAATTTAAATCCATTAGAATTGTTTGTGATATGCCATCTAAAGTAATTAAACTTCTGTAAATTTATTACAAGTAACTTATAAATTTAATATTTTCATAAAAAAAAATGCCCTCTTTTGAAGGTCTAACAGAAATTATGAATATAATAGGTATTTATAATATATACGGATTTTATAAAAACAAACCTCAAAGTATAAAGATAACTTGTTTATTTTTAAAATCAAAACATGTGATGTGTGATCACTTAACTTTAGAAATGTTTTTTACTCAAAGATTAAATTGACATCACTAGAGATGTAAGAGAGATGTAAGAGGTAATTGGAAAATTAAGCTATTATATAAAGATATATTTAGCCATATTTTAAAAATAAATTACTTAGTGATGGACTTAGATTTAATGAAAAAGTAGTATATTAAAATACTTTTATTTCTATGAAAGTTTAAATAAATAAAAATATATTATTCATTTTACATCTCCAATCTTCCTTTTTGTCTTTATTCTTTTACAAAAAAAATTAGAAAATATGTTCATTTCTTATCATTAAAAAAAATCAAATTAGAAAATAGAAAAATATCTTCTAATTATTTTTTTCTATCTTCAATATAGGACTAAATTGAATAAAATTAAAGCTCAAGGACGTAACTATAAACATGCCACCTCCAACCTCTATGTGCTTGTGATACCTTGCAATACGATTTTTGGTCATCTTATCCCATTTTGTAACCTGAACGTGATCTTTATTGTTATCATTGTTTCATTAAATCAATTCTTAGATAAATCATAAAATTCAATCAAGATATTTACAAAATTATTGGTAAAAAATAAATCAAATCAAGGCTTGCATAATCCTAATCAAGAATTTGTAATTCTTAATTCAGTCAAAACTGCTGAAAACTTCACACACGCTCTCTCTCACCACACCTGAATTCCAAAATAAAAATTGAAAATCATTAAAACAAAACAGAAATTCAATTTGAAACTCTAATTTAAAAAGAAAAAAAATAGAAAATCACCCTTGATTTTTATGGACTTCTCTCTGCAGCCTCTTCTTTTTCAGTACAGCCTCGCCTTTTTTTCTTTAGTCTGGTCGCCTTCCTTGTACCTTTCTTTTTCTCTCTCTTCTATCATTTTGGTTTAAAAAATACAGAGGTGAATAGATATGATTTTCAATGTAAAAAAAAAAAAAAAGGAAAGTTGCAATGAAGGATAAATGTGAATTTGGTAATGATGAGCAAGTTACTTATGCAAAAGTACTTTTTAATTGAAAATGCTATTAAAATGATATTTCTTTAGATTTTATTTTATTTTTGACTTCAACACATGAAAATTATAAAAAAAAACACTTTAAAAGCATTAATTCGATGTTTTTTTAAAACAAAAAGTAGTTTGAAAATCACTTTAAAAAGTTGCTTGAAATGAAAAAACAAATGGACCCTTAAGCAACATCTTCTAGAAAAAGTTGAGAGATAAATGTGATTGTAGATATTTGATCTCGAAAGACAAGCCATAGACTTAATTATATTGAATAACATTATTTCTTGTAACTAATAATTCATTTATAAAATGATAATCGAAAAACATATGCATAGGTAAGCGATTAAATAAAATTAAAGCAAAAAACATATTTTCATATATATATATATATATATATATATATATATATATATATATATATATTGTGTATTGATGAAAAACACATA
>Ga0325410_1009343_pt1 | contig 10481 bp, 6 predicted proteins | sample PopdelMetagenome_16_FD_206182 | JGI IMG/M metagenome (GOLD analysis project Ga0325410, IMG submission 206182) | Populus deltoides microbial communities from Bellville, Georgia, United States - Xylem-PdIQD-R3 | ecosystem: Host-associated > Plants > Phyllosphere > Stem > Wood/Secondary xylem...
ACAGAAATCATTAAAATTCATCAATTATTTTTAGTAGTGAATTATCCACCATTGGATTTTCACCAGTTAAAAACTTTTTGCATAAACTTTTGGGAAATGATGCATATGTTGGAAGAAAATAATTGATTTAGCCATTAATAAAGCGGATGAAAGAGTTTGATTTTCTTTTTAGAATTATTTTTTTTATATTTTTAGATTGTTATGATGTGTTAGTATTAAAAATAATTTTTAAAAATAAAAAAATATCTCTTAATATATTTTTAAATAAAAAAATATTTTAAAAAACAACAGCCACTTATTTTAATATTTTAAGCAACTCAAATCAATTAATTATTCCAAGTTAATGAAAGCACTAATTTCTTTTAAGATTGATTAGATGGGCAGTGCCCTTTTTCTCTGCGAGGGTTTTGAGTGGAGTTGATGCCACCAAATATTAATTAGCAAACTCTGAATTGTGCTGAGATTCCTCTACCACTCACAAAACTGGCTCTTTTAAGTATTCTGTACAGCTTTGATTAACCTAGCATAATGACAGAATACTTAGCTAACAAGTCCACTAGCACCTTCTTAGATCTCTTGATTAATGTGCTTAGTTAACTTAATCAAAACAAACAAGTATATCTTTGTGCAAATCAGGTGTGTCAGTAGGGAAATTCTGCCTCTTAGTCATGCCTCCTTTATTTCTGTGATTGCTTGGCTATATACCCTTTAATCACAAGATATCCCCATCAACAAGTAACTGGGAATTTCTTCCATGAGCAGCAGTGGTTTTTTCTTGAAAAAGATGCGCAGAGGAAATGGATGTTTCAATGCATAACACTTGCAGACAAGATGTAGTGGAGGGCCTTTTTGGGAGAGGCCTTGAATGATGAAAGTTGAGACTCAATAAAGTCATCAGGATCTCTCCCCTCTCGAGCTCCTTTCCTTCCTGTTCTCCATTGTGACTAGCTCTTTCAAGCACAGTCAATACTCGAAAAAAACAAAACCCAACTTCCCCTCCTAGACAAAAGGGAAGATTCCTTGAATATTTTTATGAAAAGCACTTTTTGCATAATTTTCTCCATGTATGGAAGCGACATTCTCTACTAACTATTAAGCGGTTAAAGCTAATCAGAAGTAAAGTATACACCTTATATCTTAGTTGTTTGGCATAATTCTGTCGGAATAATTCTGTCCAAGTCCCACAAACTATCAAATTGGAGATCAGAAATGCTTAGGAGAAAAAGTTGGTGTGGATTGCACTATAATGATAGCATGTGGGATACAAGAAAGTGGTTTGACCATCAAGTATACTTGATTTCTTTCAAGCTTTAATGGGATTTTGTGTGGCAGAAACTCTAGGTGTGTTTGTTGAGCAGAAGATACACCGCATCATTCTTTCCGCTCTTTTCTGTTCCTTTTCTTTTCGAGTGCCAAAGGACTTTGCCACCCAATCAACTTTGCATCAATGCCAACCCTAATCATGAACCAAGCAACACCAGCAGTATCTCACTAGAAGCTTCTGACTAGTACTTCAATGAATGGCTGAGTTTCACAGAGACAAGACCAGTGTTAAAGAGACATGGATTGCCATCCTTATTTTGCTAGCGTGCGATGCAACTTATTTGCCTTGGGAATAATAACAAGACAAAAATGTAGGCATTGGTCACTGGCAAGATCCCTTTTGGCCAGATCCTGTCAAATCTGCATTTACATGGTCAAGTATACATACTTATATTGGCATGCACTGGAACAGCTATGAGGAAAAGGAATTACAGGCAAACAAAAAATAATACAAGAGCTGGCTATCAAATAGCCCATGGTTTCACCTAAAAGCTGAAGAGCTGAATCACTCTTCATATAGATCTTGGTATTTAACTTGGAAAACATGTTCTACTACCAATCCATTACCATTACCAGAAGAATTAAAATCGAGATCAAGAAATGAAGCTGTGAAAAACCCATTACTCATCACAATATATATGCAAATTATCTGTGAAAAAGTGAAGCTGCTAAATTATATTCAGATAACTTGCTTATTTGAGAAATGAAATGAAGAACCTGAGGAGAAATCAATGATTACGATCAGATTCTATGTCAACTCAAAATGCAAAATTTTAATTAAAGACACTTCTTATGTTGAGGGAAGGTACACTAGCTCGTACATTAGAATGATAAAAATGATAGATTGACTAAACACGGTCAATAATCAGAGATTATCCTGCAGTAAATAGGCGGAGATGAACACAGACAGTGCACAAATAGATAAAACTAGCAGAAGACCAGAAGGAATCAATTTTTGGGTAGCTGCCAATCGTATTCCTGGATGGTATAAGAAAAACAAAGAAGAAAAAGGCAATAGAAACAGTCAAATTCTCAAATATGATGTACATACTACAAAGGACCAACATCAAGATACCTAGGACATTCTGAACAAAGAAAAGACTTACCAAATACAGAAGAGAATAGGAAGGCTGACCCAAACCCGAGGGAATCCCCAATAGCTTTTGTCTCCGGAGCTTGCATCAGAAGGTAAGTCTACATGGAAAAGGCAAGCCTAGTTATCAATGTAGTTGCACAAACTTTATAATCTGGTTTCGCTGTTTATGCTTACTCAGAAGTCAAGGATGGCTACCTCCAACTTGCATTTACACAAGTTCATGTGTGATTGTTTACGTGCACACATTCCCAACATTTCTGAAAAACAATCTAGTACTGCTAATTCACAATAAGTGGGCAGCATGTTTGAACAACCTTCAGCCTTGTCATAATGCATTTTGAACAGTCTAGTACGGTTAATCATAATAGAGTTTAATGGTATTGAAAATGTTGATTTTGTATGGTTCGTTCCAGGTCTAACATTGCAGATTCTTTCTTTTGTTTTTTCTTTTCTTTGGATAGACAAATAAATTCATTGAACAAAAAGGAACAGGTGGCTAACACTTGTACAGAACAAGCATTAAGCATAAGGGTAACAGCGATAATAAGCTAAATACAACTGATGCAAAAAACCTTAGTATAGTAAAGTAAGGATTTAAGAAGACAAAGGAAACTAACAAGCAATCCTCACAATCCCTTTAAGCAACAGTCTGAGCAAAGCTGTAACAGCAACAGCATAACCACTAAAAAAGAGCCCAGGTAAGTTTGCTCTACGATATAATTTATAAGAGTGGCCATTCTAATTTTGCACCAAATCTTCTGCAGAAATCAAACCCATCTCCACACACCATCTTTAAGCAAAGCTGCAACAGCGACAATATACGCACTCAAAAAGAGACCAGGTATGCTTACGAACTCATTTGAATCTCCAGCAGACCCAAAAGCTGAATTCAATCTAGATATGGAATTTATTGAGAAAAGCTCTTGTGCTTGAAGTACTCCTAGCTCAAGCAGTCAATGTTCCATTCTTAAACTGAGCATTAGAAATCATCCAATGACTGACACTTTCCCTAATGAACTATCCTGTTTCTATCCAAGTTTAGGTAGTATACATAATCATATCAAGAGTGGGCATAGAATTGGGGTTCCATCTCCTTACACTGATCACCTAGACTGCACATCAACTTGAATGCCTTGCTCTGCTAGCTTGTCCTGTTTGGGATGGAAGGGCTTGGATTAGCAAGTCCAAACCAACCTAATACTTTTCCATTCATCTTTAATAACATCCCCCAAGGGCCATTGCAGTAAATTCCTATCTCAAGTTGATTTGAGATTCGACAATTCCACATACTACTCGTTCTGTTTCAACTAATTTCTCAGATTTGGCAGTGAGTTCCAGCCCATAGTTTCCTAGAACTTGGTACATCTTAAGGTTGCTGTATGATCATGGGGGACAGTACACCACTTAGCATAGTATGTATTGCATTGAGGGTATGCTCGGTTGGTTCACTATTTGGAATGGTGGTATGCTTTAGAGTGCTCATTGGGGTGGCTTATTATTTATTATCAGTGAAATCAATTTGACGCCATTAGTAAGACAAGTAGATTTTTAAAGAAGCATCCATTCTTCTTCTTTCCTTCACTCCTTCATCCCACATCTTCTTTCACCATGTATAGCACCTAATTAATAATTTGGGTGGTCAGTTTTGGCAGTGCAGTCAAATGGAGACCATGAATCGCTTTTACAGGGGGTCTAGGACAACTATTCCACTCATTAAAGATTGAGGGTGTCATGAGTCCAGAGTTAACAATGTGCTCTGCCCATCATCAGAAACAAGAGAGAGATCAAACCCCACCTTTATCTCTGTGCTTTCAAATGAACTAACTATCATAAAGAATCTTAAAACACTGCAAACACTCTTTTGAAGTTCAGAACATGAACACAAATATGGAAAGCCTAACAATGAGGCATCGTTCTAGTAGTCAAGGACTCAAGGCTAGGACTCGTAATGCATCAAAAAGTTCGTACCAAATTTTAACTAAATAGAGAGCAATGACAAAAACTTAAGCAAAAGTTACCGTTCCCATAAGAGCAGCCCCTGTCAACCCTCCAAAAAGTGATCCCTTGCTTCCTGATTTACCAACTTCATTCACAAAAATGCAATCTTTATAAGCAAAAACAAAGATAAGGCAACAGAGGCAAAAAAAAGAAAAGGAAAAGATTCAATTTTTACAGGCAAAGAGGCCACCGCCAAGAAGAATGACACCATAGGCAGCAGACGTTACAGGTGCAAGATCTGCCAACTGACATTTGCAGCCAAGACGTCTTCTTTTCGAAATACAAGTAGCACTGGAATTGGATCTTCTCCCATTCCTTAAACAAGAAAAAGTAGAGAACCCCGGCAAAGTTGATGAGATTATGTCTTTGTTGTAACTACTCAATGTCGGGAACCTCGTAGGAATCAGCAAAAAGGAGCAAGACATTATCACTTTCTAACTCTCACTGTCTTGTCTGTCTTCTCACTATCTACCACTGGCACTCGGTAAATACTACTTGTGGCTAAAGAACTTTTTTTTTTTTTTAAGGCCATCCAATTTAATTTTGGGCTAGTCCAGTTCTAAATTTCTAATGCTGATTTTGGGTTCAAATTGACTATCTTTTGTGGATATTGTTTGCCTTTTATAATGAATGCAAAAATGGGCCATAGACCCTCTACTTTGGGATAGGAAAATATATAGCTAAATTCTTAAATATAATTTTTTAGGATAATTAAAATTGAATTAGAAAAAAAAATTTGGGTTGCAGCAATTGGTGGATGATAGTGAATTATTCAGTTTATAGGAGTTGATAATTCATTTTCTTAAAAAAAAAATGAGATTTATAAATAATTTTATAACATTTTATAATTATATAAAATGCAATTCCGAGCATGTTATATTGAAAAAGAGTTATTAATGTACTTGGGCATTTTTAGTTATAACCGCTGCGGGACGGGTCAATTTTTTTATTAATGTAAAAAAATATTTATTATGATATTAATATTTTAAAATGAGTAAAAAAAATCTAAGATTTTGATAATTAAATAAGGTTGCATGTGTTATCAAGACACTAACTTGAAAAGCAAATAAAAACAAAAAATCATGAATCGAGCATAAGAGGTGGATCAAGGGAAAAAAATTAGAAATCATAAGAATAGGATCAAATATAAAACATCAAAACATAATAAAAAAAATTGAACATGTAAAAATTTTCAACATGTTTTTTACATAAAAAAATCCCATATGTAAATCAAAAAACTTATAAATGTATCTAACTAAACAAATCAATAATCATCGTGTAAAGAAATGAAAAAAAGAAATAAACAACAATAAACAAAAATGAAACTGATCAAAAAACTAAGAGATAAATATAGATCAAATTATTTAATATTACAACACGAATAATTTAACCGGTTGTGTTTAGTGAATTTATTAATCAAAATAAATCTGTAATAGAAATTGAAATACACATAAAATTAAATTTATTAAATATAATAAAAGAAAACAAAATACTATGCAAGGTTGCAATATATTAAAAATCTTAAGAAAAAATCAATATTGTTATTTTTCATTAATTATTTGAATGCATATTTTCCTATAAAATAAATTATTTTCATTAATAGGTTTTAAATGATAGTAATAAAATGAAGAAAACACCTTTATTTTTTACTCTTCTTGAACCAAGGTCTCACTTTCATGGCCATCTGAACAAGTCCTTAGCCAACAATCCTTTTCAACAAATGACTTGTATGCATGTTACAAATAAATGACATGATTATATATATAAAAAAAAAACTTGTACGTGCATTAATTCATTTACAATTTGACACCATCAACATCATCCCTGTAATTGCTGACAGAATGTTTCTACTAGCATTTATTTGGCAAATCCTTTTGCTGTGTGCAGAGGAGGGAAATGGAAGCTACATTCTCCTTGATGGTATGCAGGATTTGTGCAGCAGAAGGCCTAAGACTTGGAGACTGTCTAAGGCAAAGAGCTGCAAGGGAAATCATAGCCATGACTTCCTTGACTTCGAAGTCTCCTCCCAATTTTGGATCCACCATTTCTGCCACCTTCGTCGGGTTGCACTCATCACCACTAGCAATTATGCTCTTCAAAATGGGTCCAATCATTGATGTCAATAGCTGGCCCTGGCCTCTTTCCTCGCAAAATGCCTCCATTCCTGTCACAAGTTCCAAAATGATGACTCCATAGCTGTACACATCATTCTTCTTTGATGCTATTCCTGTTCTAAGGTAGTGTGGATCAGTATAACCCGGAGAACCCATCATCACTTGCTTCCTATTATTGGAACTCATTACTGTAGAAGAAAATCCCATCTTCGCGAACCCAAAATCACATAGCTTGCAATTGAGTTGCTCATCGAGTAAAATATTTGAAGGTTTGATGTCGCCATGTACAATTTGGAGAGGACATTTTTCATGTAAATAGTCAAGAGCTTGAGCAAGTTGGTAAGCTATTGCCATTCTCTTTCTCCATGAAAGTACTGTACTTCTTGATGACTCCCTAATTTCTCTCCCTGCACCATGGAGTTTGTCTTGCAAAGTTCCATTGGAAACGTACTCAAATACCAAAGCACCTTCGTCTGAGAATTAAACACAATAAAGATAGATTTTTAGCACAAGAACTTAGATTTAACGACAAACAAGTAATGTCACTAACAATTTTCTTAAGTAAAACCAGATACAAACCTTGATTGTCACAGTATCCTAGAAGCTTGACAATGTTGTCATGTTGAAGTTGGAGTAGGATGTCTAGTTCTTGCTTGAAGACTCTATTAAGATAGTCACTTTGGCAGTGAATCTTGATTGCCCCAATACTGCAACCAGGCAAGTGCGCCAAATATACTGTGCTAAACCCTCCTGATCCAACAATCTGAGAGAAATTCATTGACAGCCTCTCTATCTCACTCCAACTGTATTTCCTTGCACAGCCATTAGTACCATCAAAATCTTTTTCCTCTGTCGGGTCAAGATCACCAGTACCATTTGAAGCAGCAGCAGCAGCATCGATTTTCTTGGTGTCTCTTTTGTGTCCGAATTTGAGTCTGAGAAAGCAGCCCATGATGGTGACACAAGCAAGAGAAGAACACTAGAGAAGGAGCGATCGAGAACTATATGGCAATTCTATGGTGAAAGAGAGATCAGTGATGGTGTTCTTAAGGACTAGTTGTCGGTGGATGGATAGTTCTAGGGGGGATGGCAATGGTGGGTATGGTGGCGGGTTGCTTAAGGGAAGCCACAGAGAAGGTGAGTTGAGAGGAGTAACAGAGAAGAGATCATAAGAAAATACGTGAAGGGATGGGCCAGCACCACCAGAACCTGCAGACAACTAGGCCTCTGGTTGGAACTAGTCTCATGCTACCAGAACTCATAGAAACATCTCCAATGGTCTTTGGATTTGTGTATGGTAAGGAAGGAAACATATGGAGTCAGAATCTGACAGATTCAATCCATTCCTTTTAAAACATACTTGGAAATTAAATTAAGACACAAAATCATTAACTAATTACATTATTAACTCTTGCTGTTATTGTTTATTTGTCAAGCAGATTTTTTTTTCTATTATTTTAAAGTTGAACAAAGACTTCATCTCCATGTGCTCTTGGTCTAAAGTCTAAACACTACATGCCCTAGCTATAACTAAAGAGAGCTTAAAATACGTACAAATGGTGATTCTTGACAAATTTAATTTGAAAAACTCGGACTTCGATGGCCATAGACTCACAAATTTATTTATTTTTTTATTAAAAAAGGATAAAAATAAATAAAACATATATATTATTTGAATGAAAATAATTCCCATGTATTGGGTTGGGGTAATAAACTGGCTCCCGTCCATTAATGTATGATGATATTAAAATGATATGTGAAAATAAAAAATAAAAATCTTATAGGAAAAAAAAGAAGGTAATGGATTGGGAAAAAAATTATTTTGAGAAAAAAAGGCAAAAAAAAGTTTGATTCTAAAAATAATAATTGAAGCTGTTATTTTTATAAAATAGAAAAATTATTAAATGAATCTAGTTCACCCTCTAGGACTATAGATCAAACCAATAAATGTTTTACATGTCATCAAATTTATCCAAGTCATTAATTTTGTGATTGATTCATTATATTTTATTTTTTTAATTAAGATTATATTATTAAATTTGATAAAATTCACATTCTAAATATAATTTATTAATTTAATAAAGTTTTATTGATTGGTCGACTATAATCTTAATTAGATGGTGGAGGATTAAGTTCACCTTATAATTTTTTTATATATACAAAAAATCATAACACTTATTAAAATTCACATTCTAAATATGATTTATTAATTTAAAAGACGAAATTAATTTTCTATTTGAACACAAGAAACCATATATGAATTAATGATAGCATGGGATTTAATCCGGAAAGGCATGGGAAATTAAGGAAGATGGTGACGTGCTAACAGCAACACGGAATTACCAATAATTAAAGAAGAAAGAAAACAAAAAAGCTTGATTCTTTATATCTAATGATTTGAAATTAAAAAAAATAAAAAATCTGGTAAGTCAAATTTAGGTTGCTGGCTGGCTAGCTAGTTCTTCTCACTTTCTTCAAACCCTTGTGCTTTTTATTCATGGCTGGCCATGCTTTCATTTCAAGAAGGTAATCAATTATAACTCACGAGAATTTAACATCATCAACAATTATACATGCCCGTGTTATTGATCTTGACGTGGTGAATTTAACCAGTGCTTTGCAGGCTGTCGATTTCAAACCTGCAATTTAAACATGATTATTCTTCTTAACTTCAGAATTAGAGATGAGAAAAGGTGGTAATTTGGAGGAAGAATCAGTAAAAAAATAAATTATATATATAACATGGTGAATTAATGGTTGCAATTAAATAATGTTGATGATGATCGGTGATCATGGTTTGCATCCCTTCACAGCAATTCTCTGAAAGCACAATTTCTTCCCCTAACAATAAACTATCTGCAGATTTAAACTCTGTGATCTTGCAGCATCAGTTCACGAGCAAGGGCGGTGATATATAAAATTGGTGAGAAATGCTGAACATCACCGTGCTGTCGAAAATCTTATAGATATCACAATGAATTATCCTGTGTATAATGAATTTTTTAATATGAACAAGAAATTCTGTGAATGCATGATTAATACCAATTGAACTATAATTTGTTGGGATTATCATCATAACAGAAGATTTATGGATGATGAATCAAACCTAATGATTTCACCTGAGGAAAAGTAAGAAAAGGGCAAAAGGGCTAGCAAATTCCCAATAATTTATACTGTTCTTTAGCCTCTTTCATGCTGGTTTGACTTTCATGCAAGAAGCTTAATTATCAATGGCCATGGAGCAATCATTATACTATTATAATGCAGATCTTGTCAGGAAAAAAAAGTTTCAAACATTGCCTTGACACATTCCTGCTAAGAGCATCATGAGCTAGAGTAATTTATCTGTCAAAATTGCAGGCATGTCATGATCTATCTCTTAACGAATCCTAGGCAACTATTAATTAATGCATTTATTTATTTATTTATTGTTTTAGTCTGAATAAGTTCCAAGCCCACATATATATATTCCCTTCTTATTTTAATTTTGTCCCCATGTCAATAAACAATCTCTCATCAAAACGAGTTCCTAATGCTTGTGAGTGCGACTGCGACTGCTAATCCCTACGTACCAAGTTGCTAGGATTTTATTGTCTTCCCGTGTGCCAAAACAAGACACAATTATTATTATTATTATTATTAAGAATCAATTAGAACAGAAAACATTGATTAAGCATGAATATTTTGATAGATTCTACAATCCGAAGAAACAAGATAAATTAAGGACAAGCACCGATCAAACCAAGAGAAAGAACCCTAAACAACCAACTCTAGAACAAATTTGTCTCTCAATGTTTTTTTGTTTTGTTTTTGTTTTCTTTGTGAGTTTGTATCTTTCCAGAGAGGGCCAGGAGGTGGCTATGGTAGAGGCTGAGCATCAAGGGGATTAAATTCGTAAATTAGAATGGCAAATCCATTCGGAGTCGCTGGCTTTCGAGCAATCATATTTA
>Ga0325410_1009348_pt1 | contig 10478 bp, 3 predicted proteins | sample PopdelMetagenome_16_FD_206182 | JGI IMG/M metagenome (GOLD analysis project Ga0325410, IMG submission 206182) | Populus deltoides microbial communities from Bellville, Georgia, United States - Xylem-PdIQD-R3 | ecosystem: Host-associated > Plants > Phyllosphere > Stem > Wood/Secondary xylem...
GGCCAGGAAACAGACCCAAAAGCAAACAGGTGAAGCAAAATGAACGGCGAGTCGATGACATAACAAACAAATAAATAAAAGAACAGCCAGATCAGAATTATACCAAAATTAGATTAATGCATTTTTGGATTGTTGTAGTGGTTGGGTTTAAAGTTTTTTTTATTTAGAAATATATTAAAGTAATATATTTTTTATTTTTTAAAAATTATTTTTAGCATCAATAAATGTGTTTATTTTTAGGTAGCTTTTGTGGATGTGGTTTTAAAAAAGTAAGTTTAAAAAAATGTAGTTAGGCGTGGTTAGTTGAATTTAGATACATGTTTAATAAAAATTATGGTTGGGGTTTATGTTCAGCAAAAAACATGTATAAAATGTTTGGCTATAGTTGTTTTTTAAAAGTGTTTTTTACTTGAAAATGCATCAAAATAATTTTTTTATTTTTTAAAAATTATTTTTGATATCAGTGTATCAGAATGATTCGAAAATACAAAAAAAAATTAATTTGAAGTAAAGAAAAAAATAAAAAAAAATTCAAATTTTGAAAAAAGTGCTTTTGAAACGGAGAAAAAAACAAAGTTTTACGAAACTCAATTAAAAAGGAATGTAAAAACTACTTCACAAAAACTGTGTTTCAAACTTAATTTTTTGGTGGGCCCCACAGCATAAAACGCAGTTTGATGTATTACCAAACACCTAACTACGTTTTTTACACCGCAAATGTAAAAGTTATAATTAAATAAATATATCCTAAAACGATTTGAAAATATAAAAAATTAGTTTGAAATAAAAAAATTTCTAATTTTAAAAAATATGATTTGAATTGTGTTCCAAACTATAGAAGCAAAATCAACTGTGAGTTGATGATATAACAAAATAAATAAATAAATAAATAAAAGAACTGCCAGATCAGAATTATACCAAAATTAGTAACAATTTTTTTTTTAACAACTTAAACTTCCATTCTACCATCTCGATTAATTAATCATAATGTTCTGGGGATTTCTAAGCATGCAAGAATTAAAGATGGAGGACACCATATCATGAGATTGTTTCATTGTTGAGGGAGAGGAGCGGAGAGTACACAGAGAAAAGCTATAAGATCAATCAAGAGATTGGATCTTACACTAACAAGAATATATCCATCCAAATGAATCAATTTTTGCAGCAAAAGTATCAAATGGGCTCAAGATCATGAAATTACCTGTGTTTTTCTTATTTTTTTTTATATCGAGAGGAGAATGCTGATTCAGATGCTGGGATTTCTAAGCATGCAAGAATTAAAGATGGAGAGCGCCATATCATGAGATTGTTTCATTGTTGAGGGAGAGGAGCGGAGAGTACACAGGGAAAAGCTATATGATCAATCAAGAGATTGGATCTTACACTGACAAGAATATATCCATCCAAATGAATTAATTTTTGCAGCAAAAGTATCAAATAGGGTCAAGATCATGAAATTACCTGAGTTTTTCTTATTTTTTATCGAGAGGAGAATGCTGGGATTCTTGAAGCTTGAAAGGTTAGCTTACACTCTCTCTAACATTTTTTTTCCCTCCAACCTTGAATAACCAGAGAAGGCATGATGCCACGCACTTGTAAATTCGAATGGTATATGCTTTGGCTGTTGTTGGAATAATAGAGTATCTTTAGAATATGCTTTATATGTGTGCCTCCATTACAGCTGAGCTGTCATTTATTCTTGGCCATTTTCTGTCCTGTACAACCTAGTTATAAAATTATACTTTCCAAAAAAAAAAATAGTCATAAGCTGCAAATTTAGAGGATGTTTGGACCGATAATTACAATAGTTACTTTTAAAATATTTTTTATTTAAAAATATATAAATATAATGTCAACAAGATCAAAGATTTTCGACGTTAATGTACTCACTCGTTCCTCCATATTAATGGAAGTATGTTTGAGACTTTTTTAAGGATTTGTTATGATCATTGGTTTGGATAAAAACTCTAATTGAATCCAAATTTTAAAACTCAATCGAATTGAATTGAATGACCAATTTTAAAAAAGTCAAATTAATTCACTGGACTTTTAATTGGATTTTTTTTTTGGCAAGCTTTTATCTGATTGGCTTTTTTTTATTTAAATCAATTTAGTTTGGTTGGGTTTTTGATTTCTCATATTAATTACAACATACTCTAAACCATGTGGGGAATAACTATTCCCCCACACAAAACACTGTGGATTATAACAGTAATCCATAGTTTCCCCCCTTTTTTTTGCTAGCTTTTTTTTGTTTTTCAAAATTACTTTCTTTTTCAACTTTCCTATTTTTTCTTTTTTTTTAATTTCTTTTTTCTTTTTTCTCAAACTTATTTTTATTGATTTTACTTTTTAAATATTGACCTGGTTAAAATTTTTGCTTTGTAATTTTTTTCTTCGAAATACTGTGGATTGCTGCGATATTTTTCCACATAGTTTTTCTATTTTATTTCTTTATTTTTCAAAATTATATTTGTCGATTTTTTTAATATGAAACTGATTGAGAATTTAGTTTTGTAATTTTTTTCTTTAAAACATTGTTGATTGCTACAGTGTTTCTCCGCGTGGTTTTTTTTTATGAATTTCTCTGAAATTATCTTTTTTTATTTTATTTTTTAATATTGAGCTGGTTAAAAATTACAGTTACAATATGTGAGGAAAGCACTGTAACAATAACTTTCCTCGAAAATTATTGTTGATTGCTACAGTGTTTTTTCCCACATGGTTTTTTTTCTGTTTTTGTTATGTTTTTCCCTAAAATTATCTTTGTCAATTTTATTTTTTAAATATTAAGCTGGTTAAGAATTGCAATTACAAGTAAATATAAGTTTTTCCTCACAAACACTATGGATTGATACAGTTTTTCCTCATATGGTTTTTTTCCAGTTTCTTTTGTGTTTTCTTTTTTTGTGATATTTTTTTTCAAAATTATCTTCGTCGATTTTTTTTTAATATTGAGTTGGTTAGAATTTAACTTTGTAATAAAGTTTAATCATGTGGGGAAAGCATTGTATCTTTGCTCATATAACATTATGGATTGCTACAGTGTCTCTCCACATGGTTTTTTTTTATAATTTTTTTTAAATTATCTTTTTTAATTTTATTTTTTTAATATTGAGTTGTTTGTGAATTACAATTACAAGTCATTACAAATAAGGCTAAATCATGTGGAGAAGCACTGTAGCTTTCATGACCAAACACTGTGAATTACTACAGTGTTTCTAACATGATTTTTTTTCTTTTTTTGTTGTTTGTTTTGTTATTTTTTTCTAAAATTATCTCTGTCGATTTATTTTTTTTAATATTGAGTTGATTAAGAATTTAGCTTTGTAATTTTGTTCTTTAAAACACTGTGAATTGTCGCAGTGTTTTTCCATGTGATTTTTTTATGATTTTTTCCAAAATTATCTTTGTCGATTTTTTTTTTAATATTGAGTTGGTTAAGAATTATAATTACAATAAAGCTAAATCATATGAGAAAAACGTTATAGTTTTTCTCACAAAACACTGTGGATTGCTACAATATTTCTCTAAATGGTTTTTTATTTTATTTTATTGGGAAAAACGCTATAGTTTTCCTCACAAAACATTGTCAATTGGTACAACGTTTTTTCTCATAGGTTTTTTCCTTCCAAAATTATCTTTGTTGGTTTTTTTTTTAATATTAAGTTGGTAAAGAATTTAGCTTTGTAATTTTTTTTCTTTTTATTAACTGAAAAGCTAAATCATATGGTGAAAGCACTGTATCTTTTCTTACAAAACACTGTAGATTGCTACAAATCATTTTGATCAGCCTCTAAGTTTTTGATCACCAACACAACTTTTTTTTTCTTCATGAAATATTTGCTCCATCATACCTTTAATTTTTATTATTTATCTAGAGCTGGTTCACAATTACAACACTATCAAATGCATTTGTTTTATAAGCCCGCGGCAGCGCACAGGCATGTCATCTCGTAAAAACTAAACCCCTTAAAAAAATATTGTACATTAGATGTGATTCATCATGGATTATAACAATATAATTATGTTTTTGCCCCAAAAAGAACCTTTCTACAAGGATAAATTGATATTTTCACATGATTCATTTGTCCTTCCATAATTATTGAGGGGTATTTTTATCTTTACATAAACTTTTTATACATTGAATTTACTTTAGTACCATCAAAAGCAAAATTAAACTTAACTATGGCTAGGAGCATTCTTGGTTTCTAATTTTTTTAAAACAGTGTAATGACTTTACCATCGTTAAAATGAAAATTCTCAAAGTATCTTTACAGGGGCAAATTCATCATTTTGTAATGGTTTTTTAGCAATAACTATTTGGTCATGGGATGATGTCATCTTTTGACACATAAAAAAAAAAACAAAAAGCTACTAACACGTGCATAATATATGTCAGCGCGTCAACCAATCAGTCACCTTTAAGTGGTGCATGTGGTTAACTACGGTTGTTAAAAAAAATTGTCCTGCCATATCATTTGATGTGTCTCGGTGTTTTTTTTTCCTTTATGAGTGGCGCGTGTATAATGATTATACCTGGTTTGGCGACGATTCAATTTTTTTTCCCTTCATTTCTCTTTCATCTGCCTCGGTTTGCGCATTGTCCATGAAAAAATTCGTGGCAGCCCTTAAACTTCGTTTCTCTTCAGATTTAGTTCCTCTTTTATTTGTTTTATTTGAAAAAATCACTTCAAATTGATTTTTTTTTAATTTTATCTTCCTTAAGTTTTTCATCTCTCAAATTTAGTCACCATTCTTTTGATATTTTTTTGTTTGAGATGACTTATAAATTTTATTTGTTTCTTGCGATTCCATCCTTATTTTTTTTCATGTTTGGTCCAGGTTCTTTTTATTGCTATTTTTTTTCAATTCTATCATTCAAATTAAATTAATTGAGGATTGGGCTTTCAGCCTAAGTCTGAGATTTCACGAGTTGTGATTTTTAAAGATTAGCCCTGGTTTAGAGAACTTTTCTAGATTTACTTGGTTTTTCATGTTATTAGATTGATGTTGTTTTTTATATATATATTATTAGATTAACCAAACTTATTCGATGATCCGCGTCTCTAAGTTCTTTGACTTATTTGGAAATCATGGCGCCGCCTTAACTTTTTTTTTTTTAGGTTGAAAGATTTGTCCCACCTAAAGGCATTGCGCTGACCACTAATATAGGTTTACTCAGGTTTTTTTTTATTTTTTAAATGTATTTTTTACACTCCTAGCCTTCAATTTTTGGTTCGTTGTAATTGAGCTTTCTATTTTGTTTTGCTATGAATTCTATGGTTTTATCACTATATCATACCCACGTTGCGGGTTCATAGGTTAACCATGGTTGATTCAAGGCAATTCAATGTGTTGTCGTCTCAATATTTTTTCTAAAAAAAATGTCATGCAACGAGTTACCATTTAAGTATTTGTAAAGTGTTCTGACCAGTATGAATCAAATTTTTAACTTTTTGCATATTTATATTTTTTTAGGTTGAAAAAATAATAATGTGAATTGTAGCATGGCATAGCTGAAGAAACTAATAAAAAACTAAAATAAAATTAAACCAAGTTTTTATAATTAATTTTTTTAGTTTAATAACCCGGGTAATTATGTTATTTGGCTCTACCCTATTTCTTATTTGGCTCTGCCCTATTTCTTAAAAAGGTAAAAACATTTTTCAGAAGGAATCGAAAACTTAAAAAGTCATTAAAACAGTAAAATTCGAGATTTCAGTCTTGTTTTAATATTCTTAATAATGGAAAACCAAAGGAGCAACCAGACAAAATACAAAATAAGGGGTTCCTATCAGGAAGAAGAAAGTGTATTGGGCCTTAGAAGGTTTGATTGTCATTCCTCGTACAAACAAAATGGATTACAAGCTCTTCGGTCTGCACTGTATTAGAGCAGATTCTTGTTTATTGAGCTGGCCCATTTCGTTTCCCCACCAGTTGATGTCTATAAACTCCATCTCTATATATTTTTTTTCACACTTTGTTTGATTTCCACGTCGGTAATAACTTTCTTCTATGAAAAATTGTGTTTAATGATGTGGTATCACAGGGAAATTTCTGTATTATTTTTAATTATTTGGTGATTCCCTGTTAGGTTTTTAGGGGCATATATGTTGGATTTATTTAGGGGCATATATATATTTTTTTTATTTTTTTATATTAAAATTAATTTTTAATTCGATTAAGTAAAACTAAGTTAGCTAATAGAGATTTAAGAGTGTATGGAATTATAGCAGTTAGTAATTTTTAATGTATTTTTTATTTGAAAAAATATCAAAATAATATTATAACATACTCTAAATGGTGTGGGGAAATCACTGTTCCCCACACATAAATCATTGCGGATTACAACAGTAATCAACAGTGATTATTCCTCTTTTTTTTGCTAACTTTTCCTTTTTTTATTTTTTTTTTAAATTATTTTTTTTCAACTTTCCTATTTTTTTTTCAAAATTATTTTTGTTGATTGTACTTTTTAAATATTGACTGGTTAAAATTTTTCTTTGTAATTTTTTTCTTTAAAATACCGTGGATTGCTGTGAATTGCGATATTTTTCCACATAGTTTTTCTATTTTATTTCTTTATTTTTCAAAATTATATTTGTCGATTTTTTTTTAATATTAAACTGATTGAGAATTTAGTTTTGTAATTTTTTTCTTTAAAACATTGTTGATTGCTACAATGTTTCTCCGCATGGTTTTTTTTTTATGATTTTCTCCGAAATTATCTTTTTTTATTTTATTTTTTAATATTGAGCTGGTTAAAAATTACAGTTACAATATGTGAGGAAAGCACTGTAACTTTCCTCGAAAATTACTGTTGATTGCTACAGTGGTTTTTTCCACGTGGTTTTTTCCACATGGTTTTTTTTTCCTGTTTTTGTTATGTTTTTTCCTAAAATTATATTTGTTAATTTGTTTTAAATATTAAGTTGGTTAAGAATTGCAATTATAAGTAAATATAAGTTTTTCCTCACAAAACACTATAGATTGATACAGTTTTTCCTCACATGGTTTTTTTCCAGTTTCTTTTGTGTGTTTTTTTTTGTGAAATTTTTTTCCAAAATTATCTTCGTCGAATTTTTTTTTAATATTGAGTTGGTTAAAATTTAACTTTATAATAAAGCTTAATCATGTGGGGAAAGCATTGTACCTTTGCTCATAAAACATTGTGGATTGCTACAGTGTCTCTCCGTATAGTTTTTTTTTGTTATATTTTTTTTGAAATTATCTTTTTTAATTTTATTTTTTTAATATTGAGTTATTTGTGAATTACAATTATAAGTCATTACAAATAAAGCTAAATCATGTGGGGAAGCATTGTAACTTTCATCGCAAAACACTGTGAATTGCTACAGTGTTTCCAACATGATTTTTTCTTTCTTTCTTTTGGTGTTTATTTTGTTATTTTTTTTCTAAAATTGTTTCTGTCGATTTTATTTTTTTAATATTGAGTTGATTAAGAATTTAGCTTTGTAATTTTTTTCTTTAAAACACTGTGAATTGTTGCAGTGTTTTCCCATGTGATTGTTTTATAATTTTTTCCAAAATTATCTTTGTTGATTTTTTTTTTAATATTGAGTTGGTTAAGAATTATAATTACAATAAAGCTAAATCATATAAGAAAAACGTTGTAGTTTTTCTCACAAAACACTGTGGATTGCTACAATATTTCTCTAAATGGTTTTTTATTTTATTTTATTGGGAAAAACGCTATAGTTTTCCTCACAAAACATTGTCAATTGGTACAACGTTTTTTCTCATAGGTTTTTTTCCTTCCAAAATTATCTTTGTTGGTTTTTTTTTTAATATTAAGTTGGTAAAGAATTTAGCTTTGTAATTTTTGTTTCTTTTTATTAATTGAAAAGCTAAATCATGTGGCGAAAACACTGTATCTTTCCTCACAAAACATTGTAGATCATTACAAATCATTTTGTACAGTCTCTAAGTTTTTTATCACCAACACAACTTTTTTTTTCTTCATGAAATATTTGCTCCATTATACCTTTAATTTCTATTACTTATCTAGGACTGGTTCACAATTATAACACTATCAAGTGCATTTGTTTTATAAGTCCGCGGCAGCGCATGGGCATGTCATCTCGTTTATTTTTATTTTTAAAAATTTATTTTTGATATTAACACATCAAAACGATTTATTTTTAATATAAAATTAATTTAAAATAAATTAAAAACACTATATATCACAATCATAAACAGTACCTAAACGTGGGGTAATGTTGTAGGCATGGTTCTGTCATAATTCGAATGCTTAATTTCTCATTCCTTGGAAAAACCAGTTGCAAACGATGATTCAAATTGAATTTCTGGAGAAAAGAATGATTGAAATTGAAAATTGCTTAATCAGGCGTCCCTTCAAGCTAAAACACAAAGACCCCACTTTCACAAAATTCTTCAAGGAATAATTTGACTAGCTCGCCATCGATTTGTGAATTCAAAAATCAGAGAGACAGAGACCCACATTCAACAACCAGAAGCATCAGTATAAGTACAAAAAGTCACAGTACGCTATTGAGTGGAAGATGAATTTCAGATGAGAAACAGTATCATCCACCAGAGATGAACAATAATGGTGGGGAACATACCTCTTCTCTGTAAAGACAAAGTTTGCACAAATGAACTCCCAAAGTTACAAGATATTACCATGATTTAGGGTACAGAATCTTGCAAAGTATGCTTGATGCTATCGGATAAAATGTGCAGAAGAACAAGCTACTATTCACCTGGCGAGGTCGAGCACGTATTGCACAGTAGTTTTAACTTTTAAGGAATTCATCGTAAGCGATAAGAACAAAAATCTTGTGATGATGATTGATCTGTGTATAAATGTAGTTATTACGTGCATTCTGGGGTCTAAGAACATGGAGCCCTTTTCTCCATGAAGGCGAAAGCTTCCCTTTTGAGTGTAAAGAGTCCTGCAGGAATGCAGTCGTGGGGGGCTTCCAGTAGATGATTCAGAGATGCAGGGTGGTTTGGATTAATTTGGATCTTTCCCATCCTAAAGTCATAGTTTTTTTTTTAGCCAGATTAGAAAAATACAGTTAATTACACATTATGTTATTTAAAAAAAAATAAAATTAGCCTTTCATTTAAATGTAGATAGGAGATGGAAATTGGAATGAAAATACTAAAATAAGTTAGAATTAGGAGTATAATTAATATTTTGATGAAATCATAGACAATAGTTTTGGGAGGGAGTACGAAGGCTAGGATTGATACTTGATGTATTCAACTTCTCTCTTGTGCTTTGAGGATTGAAACTTCCTTGAATCTTTTTTTTTTTTTGGTTTTTTAGCAAAACATATTTCCATGCTTTTTTCGGAGAATATTTTCTTTTCGAACTTGAAATGCGAAGATAAAGCACTTTAAAAAAGTGTGTTTGCATCGAATTTATGTTTTATCTTTGACATAATAGACGTCGCAACCATCTTAATCAATTACTCAGTAGAAATAAATTTATTTTTTTTGTTAAAAAAATAATATAAATTATATTTTTAAAATTTTAGTTCAAAGTTTAAGTTTGTAGGTTGGGATAATTCTTTGATAATGTATTAAATCATTGACTAATGATCCTGGATTTGAGTTTTGCTATCTTTATTTATTTAATAAAAATTAAACACAGGATAATATAAATCTGTGTAAATTTGTCATTTAAATAAAAGTATTAAAAAAAATATATAAATTATATCTTAAAATCTAATATAAAAAAGTAAAAAATAAGTTGGCCATGCTGAATTTTCTTGTACAAGCAAATTGCATACACATGGGTTTTCTTCAAAGCTGCAACTAGTTGGGTAAGATACTCTAATTAAATTAGATTATCCATGTGTACATCCGAAAATGTGTGACAACAGTGGCAGCTTATCCACTTGAGGGCGTAGCTGCTATGGTTAATCGTGTGATTTGTTCCGTTCCCGTCCTGGATTCAACTCTCTATATGCACCCTGTCACTCTCGCGGTGTCTTACCTGCTCACTGGGCTTCCAGGATGTTCAGTGGGCTGTGGGGAATAGTCGTGGTGTGCGTAAGCTGGCCCGGACACCCCACACTAATAAAAAAAAAAAGTAAAACTAATATTACAGCCAGTTTGTTTTTTTATTTTAAAAATATTTTTTAAAAAAATTAATATTTTTATTTTATTTACTTTAAAATAATTTTTTATATTTAAATCATTTTGATGTAATAATATCAAAAATAATTTTAAAAATAAAAAATATTATCTTAATATATTTTCAAACAAAAACATATTTAAAAAACAATTATTATTATAACACCAATCGCATTTCTGAACAAAGACAACAAAGACTTGCATGCCACAAACAATGATAAAAAAAAATATTCATAATTAATTGTGATAATCATTGGGATTTCCTGTCGTTGAAGAAAAAGATCATGCAAATTCACTGCAAAGCAATAATAGATCATCTCTTTCAATACCCAGGCTACAGTCTTTCG
>Ga0325410_1009351_pt1 | contig 10477 bp, 5 predicted proteins | sample PopdelMetagenome_16_FD_206182 | JGI IMG/M metagenome (GOLD analysis project Ga0325410, IMG submission 206182) | Populus deltoides microbial communities from Bellville, Georgia, United States - Xylem-PdIQD-R3 | ecosystem: Host-associated > Plants > Phyllosphere > Stem > Wood/Secondary xylem...
AGCATCTGCAAAATCAGACTTGTGTAGTAAAGGGATTATCCAAGTATATTTAGAAAAATCATCGACTAAACAAGCATAATATCTGAATTTTCCTATTGATAAAACAGGAGCAGGTCCCCATAAGTCATAATTAATTTTTTCAAAAATACCAGAACTCGAGTGTTCAGAACGAAAAAAAGGTAATCGGCTAAGTTTTCCAAATTGACAACTGTCACAAACATGTTCATGCTTTATAGTTCCTTTAACATCTATCAAGCTTTTATTGTGCAATAATTGTAAAGCAGAGAGGTGCGGATGTCCTAAACGCTGATGCCAAATATCTGCTGGTCCGTATCTGAATCGATTAGAGAAGTAGAGCTCAGGCATGGTGGAAAGAGTATAAAGATCACCCTTGCGCCATCCTATGATCACGGGTTGTCCTGTCTGTCGTTCCTTAATACAGAAATCAACATTAGAGAATTCACAATTAATAGGAAATTGGGATGTTAATTGACTTATAGAGAGTAAATTCTTTTTTAAGTCTGGGACTAACAATACATCATCAAGTGACAAGATTTTATTTTTTTGTTTAATGGATGAGTCTCCAATACCATGTATTGGTATGAAGGAACCATCACCAATAAGAACTAAGTCAGAACCATAGTGATTGCGAATATTTTTTAACATACCTGGATTACCTGTCATGTGGTTGGAAGCTCCCGTATCTGAGATCCATTCTATTTCAGTAACGGTATTGTCTAAGGTGAGAGCTACAAGAGCTTGTGGTATGTCTTCATGTTGATTTGGTCGCTTTGGAATCCACCAGCATATTTTTGCAATATGACCTGCTACCCCACAATACTGGCAGGTTTCTTCTCGGTACAACTCACATTCTGCAGGAGTCATGCGTTGTTCTCCAAATAGAGGGGGTCGTTTTTGTTTAGAGTCTGGGGTGGGTCTAGCAGTGTAGGTACGTACCTTATCTTTAGGTTGTTGTGCGTAGAAACCTCTCCCAGTAGATATGAAGCTTTGTTTGTTGCCATGGTTTCTTGAAGAGTGTTGTTGAGAACGTTGATGTCTTTGCCCATAAAATGCTACTTGTGGAGTGAATGAATTAGTTGGCTGGTTGGAGAACCAATTTCGTCTTTGATCTAGACTCTGTAACTGAGAGACCAACTCAGAGTAAGAAGGTCTTGGTGGTTTCAGCATTGTGGTAGTGAAGGTTTCATATTGAGGGCCAAGGCTTGTGAGGAGACAAAAGACTTTTTCTTTGTCTGGAATTGGTTTCCTAATAGCTGCAAGGCTGTCACATAATCCTTTAAAGGTTCGGATATGTTCTCCAATGGTTTTGTCATCTTCTTTGCGGAAATAAGTAACTTGTTGTCTAAGGGAGAATTCTCGTTCTTGGGAGTCTTCTGCATACTCATTTTTTAGAGCATTCCAGACAGCAAAGGTTGTATCTAAGCCTACAACAAGGCCTAATGTTTCTTCTGAAAGTGTCCCGATGAGCCAACCACGAAGGAGTTGGTCTGATTTTCTCCAGACAATGTATTCTTCAGATAGTTTTGGTGAAGAGTTTATGGTGGTGGTAGAATCTGATACAATATATTTGTCAGGGGCTGTGTTTTCAATGGTGAGATGCTCAACCAAGTCTTGACCCTCTGCAAGAGATAAGGCTTGTTCTCTCCATAATGGATAATTTGTAGGAGTGAGTTTGAGGGTAATAAAATTACCAACATTGAGTGACAGAGTTGACATGTTGTGTGGTTCTGCTAGTATTGCTGTATGTTCACAACAACCTCTGATACCAAGAGAAAAATTACAGAGGAAAGATGTATTAAAAGGTTTCTCTGTTTCTTAAGAAAACAACGTGAATCTACAGCAATACATTCTGCAAGGACTGCTGGTTATTATATAGCAATACAAGTTGCTTAAATTGGATACATTAAATAGCCTAATTCTCCGCTGATTTACTTACATAATCAGCCAACATCTCTTTCTGTTTCTGTCTTATTCTCCAACGTAACCTTCCTTGTTGCTGCAGTTGATTTGTTTCTATAATCAACCAATGTCTCAACGTCTCTTTCTATTTCTGTTTTGTTACCATTAATACAAGTGATCCTCACTAATGTTGGCATGAGATATTTGATTCCAAATTGGTTGGACTTGAGCAAGAAAATCATTAACAGATTGACCTGATCCTTGTTTGGGACTATGAAGTGTAGTCCACAACTGATAATAGTGGGCAAGTCCAGTGGTTTGATACCGATTAGCCAAGAAATCCCAGATTTCTTTGGCAGAGTCATAATCTGCAAACTGTATGTGAATGGCTGGTACTGAGGTGTTACGAAACCATGTAATAATCTGATGATTTTTACTATCCCAGTCCTCCAAGCGATCTGCAAACTTTGTATTAGATTCATCTTTCTCTTTGGTTGGTTTAGTGATATCTCCAATAACAGTACGCCACAGCCTACGACCAATTAAGAAGCTTTTCATTCCTTGAATCCAAAGATTATAGTTTGAACTAGACAAAACAATTGTAATGGGTTGTGAAATATCAGGTTTTTCCATGATGATGACAGGGAGCAAGGCACACAACAGTTGTAGACTCCAATAATACTGTCAGAGAGGTGTTTGTATGAATGCCAAAGAGAAGCAGGAATAGATTTATTGCAAAGACATAGAGATCATGGAAGTATATGAGAAATTTTGGATCTAGAGTCTAAGCTCTGATACCATGATAACAGAGACCAGAGAACAATAACAAAGAAAGGTTGCAGAGAATTGTGTATGTATTATTTGAATGTGTCTTTGTACTGAGATACAATAACTATATATATACACAAGAATATGAGTTGTTTAGGAATGAAATATGACAGATATGTAATGAAATATGACACAGATACATTTGATATAGTTGCTAATATTGTGCAAGGCAAATCTCCTATAATCAAAGAAGTCCTATGTAGATGTCTAGTAATCACGCTAACAGTACCAAAAAATAAAGCTTACATTCCTAAAGCTTGCCATCTTGCTTGAAATTTATGTTTTAATTTGTCTTTGGTTGATTCGTACTTGAAAGGATGGATGTGAGAAGAAGTTAGGGAGATGTGGTGCCTATTTATAGAAGTGAAGGGTGATGAGCGTATAGAGGTTCTTAATTTATATATATATTTATATATATATATATATATATTTGTCATAATCCAATTTTTGACCCTTTTAATAATGATGATGAAAGTAAAATGAAATAAATAAAGAATGAATTAAAATTTGGGTTAAGGACAGCATGATTGATAAGTTTTGAGACTTAATTGAGCTTGAAATTAATTTAATTAATCCAATCAAGGGTTTAATTGGAGAATTGATAAGTTTTGAGACTTAATTAAGCTTGGAATTCATTTAATTAATCAAATCAAGAGTTTAATTGGAGAATTGATAAGTTTTGAGACTTAATTGAGTTTGAAATTAATTTAATTAATGAAATAAAGGACTTAATTAAAGAAATATCAAAGTTTGGGGTTTTAATTGGGGTCCAAATTGCAAAACTTAAAATCTAAGGACTAACTTGAAAATGACGCCAAAATGCAGGGGTTCAATTACAATTTAACTAGGGGGTTAGTTGCAAAACTTTCAAACATTCAAGGGCCAAAATGCAAATGGCCATTTCACATCTTAAAACGGCGTCGTTTCAAGGGACACTGTTGATCTTCTTCAAACAAGGAACGGACACTGCACGATCCTCATTCCCCCATTACTCCTGCAAACGGTCGGTCACCTCATTATGTGGAGGTGACCGCATGGCATTCTCTGGCTCTATAAAAGCTAGAGAAAGGCCATGCACGCATGGAGGAAAAGAAAAACTGTGAGCGACTGAAAAGGGGAAAAACTAAGAGAAAAGGAGGACCCAGAAGACAAAAACAAAACCAAAGGAGGGTGGATCGAACGAAGAGAGGAAGGAAAAGGGGGGAGACGATCAAGAAGGGAGCCGCCAGGCCTCCCCCCAAGATCTCCCCTCTATCCACCTAAGACTGGTGCAAGGGGAGGAGTTTATGATCAAAGATGAAAAACCAGGGGAAGAGCAGTCCCAAAGAGTGATCAAGTCCTCGTTGCTCTCAGGCTCCTCTGGATCTCCGGATGGGCTTGAACAACATGTTGCAGTAATGAACGCAACGTTCGCTGCACCATGCTCTTTGGTGCCTATTGATTCATGTTAGAAGTAGCAGTGGAGAATCTGCTCCATCAACGCAGCGTCTCAGCAACAACAGTGCAGCAGACCAGAGAGGAAGGAGGAACACGAAGAAAAAACTGGGGGAAGAACTAAAAAAAAGAGAGAGCAGAACCGGGGGAGGATGAAAAAAACTGGGGGCTGACTAAAGGAAAGCTAAAACAGAGGAGAGGAAGCGGTGTTGGTGGAACAACCCTTCCACACCGCCGTCTTTGTTTGCGAGCAGCAGGAACAGACGAAGAAGGAGAAGAGAGAGAAATCGGGAAAGAGAGGACTGACAGACAAGGAACCAGGAGGGAGAAGACATCGTCCAGCCAGAGTTAACCAGTCGTCACCTTCATCTTTATCTTGACCCCGCAGCTGCACCAGCCTCAACAGCTCTTCCATACGGTGAACATCTAGCAGTCCACCATTGAAGCAGCTATCTCATCTCAGAATAGAAGGGACACGAAGGAGAAAACCAGAGCAAGGAGAACCAGTGAAAATAAGAAGAAACAGGGGAGAGTGTCCGGCGAACAAGTAACCCTCTTCCCCCCCATCGTGCTCCTAAGGCCAGCGTTCACCGGTTCCTCAGTCGTGAGAGGTTTCTTCTCCGCCCAAGCTGAATAGTCAATCGTGGGCACCGTCTCCCTCAGTCTTGCCAGGTAAGTTCTTCAGCTTTCTTTCTTTAGGTAAATTAATTACCGTTTGCATGCCTGCGTGAGTGATTCACGCATGCAATAGTGGCAGCCGGGTCACTAGTTTGGACCAGTGACCCAACCTTCTTTTTTTTACCATGCAACATAAATTAAAAACTAAAGAATAAAAAAAAAGAAAAAGAAAAAATAAAAGATGTGTATACATGAATAAAAATAACATAAATTTATTGGTTTATTCAATGACGCCAGAGTCAAGAATAAAAATACCGGTTTAAATTTATATTATTTTTATTCATTATATTTTATTTTATTTAGCTTGAAAAATAAAAAATATGTGCATGTGTAAAAATAAATTTATTTTATTTGTTTATTCACTGACGCCAGAGTCAGGAATAAAAATATTGATCCAAATTTATTTTATAGCTACGTAATATTTACCAACGCCAGAGTTGGAATTATTCGTAGTTGAATATTCACTGGCGCCAGAGTCAGGAATATTGCAAGTAAACCATCAGAGCATAAACCAATAAATATTTAGCAATTTAAGACAAAATCAGTAATGCAGTCTGCCTCAGGCAGAACGTTTAAGGGGTGATAATATCTTCCTTTTTACGTAACCAATCCTGTACCATAGAATCTCTGTTGACCAGTTAGGGTTCATAGTGACCATAATACTAGGTGGCGACTCCTTAAACAAGACATTTTTCCCCTAAAAGAACAAGATGCCAGATATCTGTTTTTTTTCCATAATCTATGATTACTTTTTAGGGCCGCCGCGATATCGAGTGCGACAATATTATTTTTTAATAATTGACATGCAATTATCAAAGAGTCTTTCAAGAGACGAAACTTTATCCTTTTAGTTTGGTCCATCATTGCAAAAGCATTCTGAAAGTCTTTATGTAAGAATTAACCACCTTATCAACTTGGCTGCAAACATCAATTTGATAAAAAAAAATTACAAATTTGTTGCAGAAATAAAAAAAAAATCTCTATCAACCAAAGTTTGATGTTTGTAATTTTTTTATTTTTATATGAAAAGATAAAATAAAATTAAAATAAATAACATGAAAAATAAATAATAAAAAAATAAATAGACCTTCATATATTTCTAAACCAATAAAAAGTTGACACGTGGGATAAAATATTTAAGATATCTTGTCATATATACAAGATCTCATAAAAAAAATCAACCAATAAAATAAAACCATATGGCATTGGAAAAGAACCTAAGAGCCCCTACAAAACTCTTTAAATAGAGGGCTTCACCTTAGAAAAAAATGATTTTTGGAGATACAATTTTTTTTTCAAGACAAACTTCAAGCAAGGAAACTCTCTCAAAAGCTCTCAATGAATGAAACTATGTTGGATCAAGCATAAACGCCCCATAAAAGTCCTTCAACAACACTTTGAAAACAAATCAAAGATACTCTTCAAAGCATCAAATCATTAAATATTAGTATTTTAGTTACTAGGAACCCTAAGTGGTTTCAGAGATCGGATATGGGGACTAATTGCATAAAGGAAAGGTATTAGCACCCCAACTACGCCCTACCTAAGATAGACTGCATTGTTTAATTATCTGATGTTTGCCAAGGTCTTATTAAGTTTTCTAGTTATTGGTCTATCTACGGTTTAAGAAAAGTTCTTCTCGGTAAGGAGTTTCTTATTTTATCAAGTAAAACCTAATCATTCTAACGTCAATAAAAGGAACTACATTTTTAATATCAGGAATACGCCTTACATATAAGCGTGTAATCCTTAATATTAAAAGAAAACAAAAATGATTTTTTTTTGGAATTTTTTAAATATTGACCTAGTTATCATGACTTTAATAAACTAGTTATTAAAGCCAAAATGCATGCTAAAACATATTTTTTGAAGTTTTCATTGTTGTATGAAAATACAATATGATTGTTTTTAGAGACTTGGTCGTATACATGAAAGCAAGACATCTTTTTTCTTATGCGTAGTTTTTTTGCAACACTTCGGAGAAAACCAGGTATTTTAATATCGGATTTGTATCTTTACAATATAAAAATACAGACCGATATTAATTAAAATTTAGTAGAAAAATACGCAGAAAAATCAAAATTTTTTTGGAAGAATATTAGAATTTTTGAAATTTATTTTTACTGGGCCGGACTCGGCCCAACCATTTTTTTGGGCTGGGCCGGACTTGCCCGGTCCAATGAACAGTGGAGCACTCTCCACTGTTCATATGCAATGTGAATAGTGGAGAACAAAGATGATGATGAAGAAGAGGAAGAAGGAGAAGGGGGAAGCTGACCTACGGTGGCTGCTGTCGTTGGTGGCGCTGCTGGTTGCGGTGGTCCCAGGCGGCATTGTTGAAGTTTTTCTTCTTCTTCCTTGTGCAAAGGCACAAGCCTCTATTTTTCCTCCTCCTCGTCTGCTTTTTTTTGTTCTTATTTGTTTCTCTTCCTATGCTTTGGTGTCTGTCTCTTTCTACTATCTCGTCTCTCTCTCTTCTCTTTCATTGTTTTTTTTTTCCTTCTCTCTGTTTTGTTCTGTTTCTCCCCTCTTTGTCTCTGTTCCTCTCTTTTTTTCTTTCCCTTCTTTTCTCTTCTATTCTGATCATGCCCCTCAATTCTCAAAACAACTCCCCCTCTATTTTTCATTCATCTGTAAACCTCCCTTGTTTCCTTCTGGTTCTTTCTTCTTCTTTTTCAGTTCGTCCCTCCTCTCTATTTGTCTCTTATCTCTATTCTTTCCCTCTATTTTTTCTTCTTTTTTTCTCCCTTATTTTTTCAATTCTCTTCTCTCTCTTTGTTTTTGTTCCCTTTTTATCCAAAATCCTCTCTCCTCCTGTTCTGTTCTCTTCTCTCTATACTTTCCCCCCATTCTTTCTTTTTTTCCCACCCCCTTGACCCTCTCTCTCCCCTGGTATTTATAAGTGGAAAACGGGGGAGAGAGGGCTACTACCCCTATCCAGTCATGACATAGGGGCGGGGCGGCCCGGCGGTCGCTGGGCTACCGAAGTTGAAACGTACCAAAGAAGTAAACCAAATAGATAGTCCAAATTATTGCAAATATCATTGCTTGATCAGTCATCATGTAGAAAAATATTTTGTGCTGAAAGACAAGTTCATGAGGCTACATGAGAAAGAGAATTATTTTTTATGATGAAGTAACAACTTTTAATGTAACACCCTCAATTTTTTTATGTCATATTCGTTGAAAAAATTAGGAATTTTTTCTTTTTCTTTTTTTCATATAAATATATACCATGATCCCTGATCCCTAACTATCCTGACAACAATTCTAAGCTTATTGCTATTATTATTATTATTATTATTATACTAGCTACCGAAAATTTTGCAGAGTCTCCTCTGTAAATTGACCTTCCCAAGTGTCAATATCAACCTAAAACATAATTTATTGTGCATATTTATGATCCAACCATCCTAGACCTTCTTCAACAAAATCCGATTTCTCATCACATCATCCACTTTGACTTATACCTTCATCATTTTCCATTCTAATAGAAGTGTCATGTTTCTTTTCTCTTCACACATGATGTCATTAAAACAAGCATATTATAATGTTATCTACATGCATACTGAAATTATTTAATGCCTACACAAAAGAGATTTAATTATCTAAAAAGTAGTATATGACTTAACACTAATTACAAGCCTAAAAGATAACTTCAAATCTTATTGAACTAGAATATTACATAATCCACATACCCAAAATATACCTAGTAAATAACTATCCACAAAAGAAGAGAATCAAGGTTGTCCTGCGGTATGAGAAGGACCTGCAACAATGCAACATAATTTATTTAGTAATACTAATTTAATTTGTTTGCACATATATATAGTTTACACATTTTTTTCTCTTTTAACACCATGAACTCTAATACATTTTCTGTAGACATATTCTTCAACTTTAATTACTTGAGATGACTTTTCCATTATCAAGCTTCATAGTTTTTTTTTTGGATTCGAGGAAACCTCACCCCCCGGAAAGCGCACTTTGTGGGCCCAGGTGAGGGAGTAAAACCCCGGCTGTCCCAGGCTCTTATAAGAGGTGCACGCCCTGACTCGAACTCGAGACCTGCTGTGCAGATCTCAAACCCTTTGTCATCACGCTACGCCCCTTGGGGACACAAGCTTCATAGTTTGCTTGTAAAGCTTACTCCTTTTTGTCACCTTGGCCCCCATCTTAATGCAAATCCAAGTAATCACATAAATAATCTAGGTCTTCCTCAATTCCTGATCAAATCCATTACCACCTTAGCTATTTCATACATAAATGATTAAGTTCTATAACCACACCTTAGTTCCTATTCTTACGGATGACGAAGTCATCTGTCCATACCACCTTAGACATGCCTTTGTGAATGGCTAAGCCAAATACAATTCACCTTAGCTTTCCACCACTTTGGAAAACTAAGTCAAAATCAAATGTTCATATCTCCTTAGTTTCTGAACATTTAGACAACTAAGTCATACACATTATCTTTTATATTAATTAATTTCATTCATGGAATAATTCCTTTCATTCTTAACCATGTGTTCTCATAATTCTTTTACAACCATGACACAGTTTAGTTCTAATAATTATCAAACGTACATAACAAAGACAACCAATCACATATAAGAAAACGAAAGAACAACTAAAATAATTTTACATAGTTAAAGAGCAAAACACCTACCTGCAGCTCCAGGTGTTCGAGCTCGCTCTGCTACAGTTCTAGCCACGAATGCTCCTCCTATAAATACAGGGAAGGTATGCTTGTTACAATATTCATATCCAGAATTGTAACACGTACATAATTTCATTGTCACGTTACATATTTCAACATTACATATTCCAATAATTCTTCTCTCAACATTAATTTCCATTCATACTAATTAATTCTTCTGTTAGTATTTCTGATCAAAAATACATATTTTCCTAACTTAATTTCCCTTAAATATGCATCTTTTATTATCGGTAATAAATACCTTCATTCCTCATTGATTTACACTTTCATACTTCAATTCTTTCTTTTTCACAACTCCTTAATTAATTAATTAATTAATTTTATATATTTGATTTTACTAAGTATGGCAAAATAACCATGTCATACAATCATCCAAATAAATCTTCACACCATTCCTTATACCTTCATAATTAACTAACTTGTTCATGAACATATAATTTAATACTCTTTTCAATAATTTGCATTATAATACATTAAATTCTCTACCTATACATATTAGCATGCATTGACATTAACCATTTATTTACTTAACTTTTCTACATATTATTATATCCCTATATACAACTTAATTGATTAGTACTTAAAAGTGCATTTTTATCAAGGTTTTATATCATCATTTTGCACTTGAAGTATCAATAACTCCTTAACTAAAGCATGTTTTATAATAACATATCTAATAATATAAGATACCTTTAATTTATGGTAAATGTTCATCTTAAATGCAGGCCTATCATATAAATGAAAGAATTGATTGATGAGTTGAAGTACTGAAATTGAAAGGACAAAGAGATGGCCAAACTTAGAAAAGAGATGCTGGTGCAGTCCAAACTGGAACACTGTTCGGTAATTGGGTCATATCTAGAGCTGTAGATCTTGGATTTAGGTCCATTTTATATG
>Ga0325410_1009352_pt1 | contig 10476 bp, 8 predicted proteins | sample PopdelMetagenome_16_FD_206182 | JGI IMG/M metagenome (GOLD analysis project Ga0325410, IMG submission 206182) | Populus deltoides microbial communities from Bellville, Georgia, United States - Xylem-PdIQD-R3 | ecosystem: Host-associated > Plants > Phyllosphere > Stem > Wood/Secondary xylem...
GTGGACTCGGAAGAGGTGACAGCCCCTGTTGACTCAGAAAAAGTCAACGAAAACAGAGTCGGTGCCGACCGGGAAATCATCACTGAAGCGCCTTCCAAAGGTGACGCGTGGATTCGGAAGGGCTCGCAGCCTCTGTTGACTCAGAAAAAGATAACGAAAGAACTTCTAAAGGAGACGCGTGGATTCGTGAGCGCCCACAGCCCCAATTGACTCAGAAATAGTCAAAGAAAACTAAGTTGTTGTCGACTCAGAAATCATCACTGAAACACCTTAACAAGGTGACGTGCACATTTGGAAGAGCTGCAGCCCCTGTTGACTCAGAAAAAGTCAACAAAAACGGAGTCCGTGCCGACTTGAAAATCGTCACCGAAACACCTTCCAAAGGTGACGCGTGGATTCGGAAGCGCTCGTAGCCCCTGTTGACTCAGAAAAAGGCAACGAAACAACTTCCAAAGGTGACGCATGGATTCGTCAATGCCGACAGCCCCTCTAACTCAGAAATAGTCAATGAAAACGGAGTCGGTGCCGACTGGGACATCATCACTGAAACTCATTCCAAAGGTGACGCGTGGATTAGGAATTGCTCACAGCCCCTGTTGACTCAGAAAAAGTAAATGAAAACGGAGTCGATGTCGACTAGGAAATCGGCGCTAAAAAACCTTCCAAAGGTGATGCGTGGATTCGGAAGCGCTCGCAGCCCCTGTTGACTCAAAAAAGATCAACAAACACAGAGTTGGTGTCGATTCTGAAATCGTTAACGAAACACCATTTACAAGTGATGCCTAGATTCATGAGAGCACACACCCCCTTTTGATTCAGAAAAGGTTAACGACAACTTAGCCGATGCGTACTCCAAAATCATCAACGAAACCGCTTCCACAGGCGACGCGTGGATTCATTAGAGCTCGCAGCCCCTATTGACTCTGAAAAAGTCAACGAAAACATAGTCGGTGCCAACTAGGAAATTTTCATCAAAAAAATTTCCACAGATGACGCATGGATTCGTCAGCGCTCGCAGCCCCTGTTGACTCAGAAAAGGTCAATAAAAACTAAGTCGTTGTCGACTCAGAAATCATCACCGAAAGACTTTTCAAAGGTGATACATGAATTCAGAAGAGTTGTCATCCCTTATTGACTCAAAAAAAGTTAACGAAAACGGAGTCGGTACCAACTGGAAAATAGTCGCCGAAACACCTTTCAAAGGTGACGCGTGGATTCGAAAGAGCTCGCAGCTTCTGTTGACTTAGAAAAAGTCAACGAAAATAGAGTTGGTGCCGACAGGAAAATCATCACCGAAACACATTTCAGAGGTAACGCATGGATTTGGAAGCGCTCGCAGCCGTGTTCACTAAAAAAAACTCGATGAAAACAGAGTCGGTGCTGCCTGGAAATCATCACCGAAACACCTACCAAAGGTGACGCATGGATACGGAAGAGCTCGCACCCCTGTTGACGTAGAAAAAGTCAACGAAAATAGAGTCGGTGCCGACTGGAAAATCATCACCGAAATGTCTTCCAAAGGTGACGCGTGGATTTGGAAGCGCTCGCAACCCTGTTGACTCAGAAAAAGTCAACGAAAACGGAGTCTGTGCCGCCTGGGAAATCGTCACCAACATACCTTCCAAAGGTGACGCGTGTATTCGTCAGCTCCCCCAGCCCCTGTTGACTCAGAAATAGTTAACGAAAACAGAGTCGGTACCATCTGGAAAATCATCATCGAAACACCATTCAAAGGTGATGCATGGATTTAGAAGCGCTCGCAGGCCCTGTTGACTAAAAAAAAGTAAACAAAACAACTTCCAAAAGGTGACGCGTGGATTCGAAATTGCCCATAGCCCATGTTGACCCAGAAAAAGTCTACGAAAACAGAGTCGGTGCCGACTGGGAAATCATCACCGAAACTCCTTCCAAAGGTGAGGCGTGGATTCGAAAGACCTCGCACCCCTGTGGACTCAAAAAAAGTCAATGAAAACAGAGTCGATGCCGACTGGAAAATCATCACCGAAACACCTTCCAAAGGTGACGCATGGATTAGGAAGCGCTCACAGCCCCTGTTGACTCAGAAAAACTCAACGAAAACAGAGTAGGTGATGACTGGGAAATCATCACCGAAACCCCTTCAAAAGGTGAGACGTGGATTCGGAAGGGCTCACAGCTCCTATTTACTCAGAGAAAGTCTATGAAAACGGAGTCGGTGCCGACTGGAAATCATCACCGAAAAACCTTCCAAAGGTGACGCGCGGATTCGGAAGAGCTCGCACCCCTGTTGATTGAAAAACATCAACGAAAACGGAGTCGATGCCGACTGGGAAATCATCACCGAAACACCTTCAAAAGGTGACGCTTGGATTCGAAAGAGCTCGCAGCTCCTATTGACTCAAAAACATCAACAAAAACGGAGTCTGCCCCGATTGGGAAATAGTCACCTAAACACCTTCAAAAGGTGACGCGTGGATTCGGAAGAGCTCGCTGCTTCTGTTGACTCAGAAAAAGTCAACAAAAATAGAGTCGGTGCCGACAGGAAAATCGTCACCGAAACTCCTTCCAAAGTTGATGTATGGATTCGGACGGGCTCGCAGCTCCTATTGACTCAGAGAAAGTCTACGAAAATGAAGTCGGTGCCGACTGGAAATCATCACCGAAACACCTTCCAAAGGTGACGGGTGGATTCAGAAGAGCTCGCACCCCTGTTGACTGAAAAAAAGTCAACAAAAACGAAGTCGGTGCCGATTGGGAAATCGTCACCGAAACACCTTCAAAAGGTGACGTGTGGATTTGGAAGAGCTCGCAACTTCTGTTGACTCAAAAACGTCAATGAAAACGGAGTCGGAGCCGACTGGGAAATAGTCACCGAAACACATTCAAATGGTGACGTGTGGATTCAGAATAGCTCGCACTCCTATTGACTCAGAAAAAGTCAACGAAACAACTTCCAAAGGTGACGCGTGGATTTGTCAACACCCACAGCCGCTGCTGACTCAGAAATAGTCAACAAAAACTAAGTCGCTCTCACCTCAGAAATCATCAACCAAACACCTTTTAAAGGTGAAGCGCGGATTCGAAAGAGCTGTCATCCCCTGTTGACTCACAAAAAGTCAACAAAAATGGAGTCGGTACCAATTGGAAAATAGTCGCTGAAACACTTTTCAAAGGCGACGCGTGGATTTGGAAGCGGTCGCCGACCCTGTTGACTCATAAAAAGTTAACAAAACAACTTCCAAAGGCGACGCGTGGATTTAAAATCGCCCAGAGCCCCTGTAAACTCAGAAAAAGTCTATGAAAACGGAGTCCGCGTCGACTGGAAATCATCACCGAAACACCTTCCAAAGGTGAGGCGTAGATTCAGAAAAGCTCGCACCACTGTGGACTCAGAAAAAGTCCACGAAAACATAGTCGTTGTCGACTGGAAAATCATCACCGAAACACCTTCCAAAGGTGACGCGTGGATTCGGAAGCGCTCGCAGCCCCTGTTAACTCAGAAAAAGTCAACGAAACAACTTCCAAAAGAGACGCGTGGATTTGTCAGCGCCCCCAAGCATTGTTGACTCATAAATAGTCAACGAAAACAAAGTCGTTGTCAACTCCGAAATCATCACCCAAACACCTTTCAAAGGTGATGGGCGGATTCAGAAGAGCTGCCATCCCCTGTTGACTCAGAAAAAGTCAACACAAACGGAGTCGATACCAACTGGAAAATCGTCGCCGAAACACCTTTCAAAGGTGACGTGTGGATTCGGAAGCGCTCACTGACCCTGTTGACTCAGAAAAAGTCATCAAAACAACTTTCAAAGGCGACGCGTGGATTCAAAATCGCCCACAACCCCTGTTGGCTCAGAAAAAGTCTACGAAAACGGAGGCGGTGCCGACTGGGAAATCATCACCGAAACACCTTCCAAAGGTGAGGTGTGGATTCGGAAGAGCTCGCACCCCTGTGGACTCAGAAAAAGTCAACAAAAATAGAGTCGATGCCGACTAGAAAATCATCACCGAAACACCTTCCAAAGGTGACTCGTGGATTTGGAAGCGCTCCCAGCCCCTGTTGATTTAGAAAAACTCAACGAAAACAGAGCCTATGCCGACTGGGAAATCATCACTGAAACTCCTTGAAAAGGTGACTCGTGGTTTCGAAAGGGCTCGCAGCTCCTGTTGACTCAAAGAAAGTCTACGAAAACGAAGTCGATGGCGACTGGAAATCATCACCGAAACACCTTCCAAAGGTGACGCGTGGATTCGGAAGTGCTCGCAGCCCCTGTTGACTCAGAAAAACTCAACGAAAATGAAGTCGGTGTCGACTGGGAAATCATCATCGAAACACCTTTAAAAGGTGACACGTGGATTTTAAAGGGCTCGTAGCTCCTGTTGACTAAGAGAAAGTCTACGAAAACAGAGTCGGTGCCAACTGGAAATCATCACCAAAACACCTTCTAAGGTGACGCATGGATTCGGAAGAGCTCGCACCCCTGTTGACTTAGAAAAAGTTAACGAAAACAGAGTCTGTGTCGACTGGAAAATCATCACCGAAATACCTTCTGAAGGTTACCGGTGGATTTGGAAGCGCTCGCAGCCCCTGTTGAGTCAGAAAAACTCCACGAAAACCCGTTGATTTAGAAGCGCTCGCAGCCCCTGTTGACTCAGAAAAACTCCACGAAACAACATCAAAAGGTGACGCTTGGATTCCTTAGCACGCTTAGCCTTTGTTGACTTAGAAACAGTCAATGAAAACTAAGCCCCTACCGATTCTATAATCGTCACCGAAACCGATTCCAAAGGTGAAGCGTTGGTTCGGAAGCGCTCACTGCCCTTGTTGACTTAGAAGAGGTCAACGAAAACGGAGTAAGTGCTGACTAAAAAATCATCAACGAAACTGCTTCAACAGGAGCGGCGTGGATTCATCAGCGCTCGCAACCCCTGTTGACTCAAAAACGCCAACAAAAACTGAGCTGGTGCCGACTAGGAAATCATCAATGAAAAAACTTCCAAAGGTGTCGCGTGGATTTATCAGCGCTCCCAGCCCTGTTGACTTAAAAACGGTCAATGCAAATTGAGCCACTGCCTTCTCCAAAATCATCAACGAAACGATTCTAAAGGTGACGCGTGGATTCATCAGCGCCCACAGCCCCTGTTAATTTATAAACATTCAATGAAAATTGAGTTGCTGTCGACTCAGAAATCATCACCAAAACACCTTCCAAAGGTGACGTGTGGATTTGAAAGCGCTCGCATCCCTTGTTGACTCAGAAAATGTCAATGAAAACTGAGTCGGTGCTGACTCAAAAATCATCAATGCAACAACCTTCCACAAGTGATGCCTGGTTTGTGAGAGCACAAAACCGCTTTTGATTCAGAAATAGTCAACAAAAACTGAGCTGATGCCGACTCAGAAATCATCAACGAAACCGCTTCCACAGGTTATGCGAGTATTCGTCAGCACACCCACCGCTGTTGACTCAGACAAAGTCAATGAAAACGGAGTCGGTGCTGACTTAGCAATCGTCAACGAAAACTTTCCACTGGTGACGCCTGGATTCGTGAGAGCACACAACCCCTTTTGATTCAGAAATAGTCAACAAAAACTAAGCTGATGCCGACTCAGAAATCATCAACGAAACCGCTTCCACAGGTTATGCGAGTATTCGTCAGCACACTCACCGCTGTTGACTCAGATAAAGTCAACGAAAACTGATCTACTACCGACTTAGAAATCATCAACCAAACCGCTTCCACATGTGACGCGTGGATTCGTCAGCGCTCGCAGCACCTGTTGACATATAAACTAGAAATGAAAACTAAGCCATTGTCGACTTAGAAATCATCAACAAAACTGATTCCAAAGGTGACACGTGGATTCGTCAGCTCCCATAGCCCCTATTGACTAAAAAATAATCAACAAAAACTGAGTCGCTTCCGACTCAGAAATCCTCACTGGAACACCTTTCAAAGGTGAAGCGTGCATTCGGAAGCGCTCGCAGCCCTTGCTAACTAAGGAAAAGTCAATGAAAACTAAGTCGGTGCCGACTGGGAAATCATCAACGAAACATCTTCCAAAGGTGACGCGTTGATTTGTCAACTCGCCCAACCCTAGTGACTTAGAAATAGTCAATGAAAATGATTAAAAAGGTGACGTGTGGATTCGTCAGCACCCACAGCCCCTGTTGATTAAGAAATGGTCAACAAAAATTAAGTCGTTGCCGATTCAGAAATTGTCACCGAAACACCTTCCAAAGGTGACATGTGGATTTGGAGGCGCTCGTTGCCCCTGTTGACTCAGAAAATGTCAATAAAACAACTTCAAAAGGTGATGCTTGGATTCCTCAGCGTGCCTAGCCTATGTTGACTTAGAAATAGTCAACCAAAACTGAGTCGCTGCCGACTCAGAAATCATCACCGAAACACCTTTCAAAGGTGACGCGCGCGAATTCAAAATTGCTCGCAGCCCTTGTTGACTCAGAAAAGTCAAGGAAAACCGAGTCGCTGCCGACTCAAAAAATCATCAACGAAACACCTTCCACATGTGACGCCTGGATTCGTGAGAGCACAAAGCCCCTTTTGAGTCAGAAATAGTCACCAAAAACTTAGTCGATGCCGACTCAAAAATTATCACCGAAACCGCTTCCACAGGTGATGCGTAGATTCATTAGCGCTTACAGCCCTTGTTAAATCAGAAAAAGTCAACGAAAACGAAGTCAGTGTCGAATGAAAAATCATCAACAAAACACCTTCCAAAGGTGACATATGGATTCGTCAATGCGCCCAAACCCTGTTGTCTTAGAAACAACAAATGAAAACTGAGCCACTACCGACTCAGAAATCATCAACGAAACCGCTTCCAAAGGTGACGCGTGGATTTGTCAGCGCTCGCAGCCCCTGTTGACTCAGAAAAGGTCAAGGAAAATTGAGTCGCTGCCGCCTCAAAAATCATCAAGTAAACCGCTTCTACTGGTTACTTATGGACTCATCAGTGCCCACAACCCCTGTTGACTCAGAATTAGTCAACGAAAATAGAGTTGATGCCGACTCAGAAATCAACAATGAAACCACTTCCAAAGGTGACACCTGGAATCGTGAGAGCACACAACCCCTTTTGATTCAGAAATAGTCAACAAAAACTGAGCCGCTGCCAGCTCAGAAATCATCAACGAAACCGCTTCCACAGGTGACGCGAGTATACGTCAGCACACCCACGCCCTGTTGACTCAGAAATAGTAAACAAAAACTGATCTACTTTCAACTCAGAAATTGTCAACCAAACCGCTTCCATAGGTGACGTGTGGATTCATTAGCGCTCGCAGCCCCTGTTGACTTAAAAACAGTAAATGAAAACAGAGCCACTACAGACTCAGAAATCATCAACGAAACTGATTCCTAAGGTGACGCGTGCATTCATCAGCACCCACAGTCCCTGTGGATTTAGAAATAGCCAATGAAAACTGAGTTGCTGCCGACTCAGAAATCCTCACCGAAACACCTTACAAAGGTGAAGCGTGCATTAGGAAGCGGTCGCAACACCTGTTGACTCAGAAAAAGTCAAAGAAAACAGAGTCGATGCTTACTTGGAAATCATCAATAAAACATATTCCAAAGTTGACGCGTGGATTCAGAACTACTCGCAGCCATTTTTTACTTAGAAAAAGTCAACGAAAATCGAGTAGGTTCTGACACAGAAAATTATCAACTTAACACCTTCCACGGTAACATGAGGATTCGTGAGAGCACACAGCCCCTTTTGAGTCATTAAAATTCAAAAAAAATTGAGTCGTTGCTGACTCAAAAATCATCACCGAAACCGCTTCCACAGGTGACACGTGGATTCATCAGCGCTCACAGCCTTTGTTGACTTAGAAAAGGTCAACAAAAATGGAGCCACTGCAGACTCAGAAATCATAAACGAAACCGCTTCCACATGTGACACGAGTATTCGTTAGCACACCCACCCCTGTTGACTCAGAAATAGTCAACGAAAACTGATCTACAACAGACTCAGAAATCATCAACCAATCCTCTTTCACAGGTGACACGTGGATTCATCAGCGCTCGAAGCCCTTGTTGACTTAGAAACAGTAAATGAAAACTGAGCCACTGCAGACTCAGAAATCATCAATGAAACCGATTCCAAAGGTGACACGTGGATTCGTCAGCGCCCACGGCCCCTGTTGACTTAGAAATAGTCAATAAAAGTTGAGTCCCTGCTGACTCAGAAATGCTCACCGAAACACCTTACAAAGGTAAAGCGTACATTCAAAGCGCTCGCAGCCCCTGTTGACTCTGAAAATGTCAACGAAAACTGATTTAGTGCCGACTGGGAAATTGTCAATGAAACACTTTCCAAAGGTGACGCATGGATTCGTCAGCGCGCGCCAAGCCCCTGTTGTCTTAGAAATAATAAAAGAAAACTGAGCCACTGCCGACACAGAAATCATCAACGAAACCGGTTCCAAAGGTGACCTGTGGATTCATCAGCTTCTATAGCCCCTATTGACTCACAAATAGTCAACAAAAACTGAGTCGCTGCCGACTCAGAAATCCTTACCGAAACACCTTTCAAAGGTGAAGTGTGCATTCAGAAGCGCTCGCAGCCCCTATTGACTCAGAAAAAAGTCAATGAAAACTGAGTCGGTGTCGACTGGGAAATCGTCAACGAAACATCTTCCAAAGGTGACGCTTAGATTCGTGAGAGCATATAACCCCTTTTGATTAAGAAATTGTCAAGAAAAATTGAGCTGCTGCCCTCTCAAAAATCATCAACGAAATCGCTTCCACAGCTGACGCGAGTATTCATCAACACACCCACCCCTGTTGACTCAAAAATAGTCAACAAAAACTGATCTCCTACCAACTCAGAAATCGTCAACCAAACCGCTTCCACAGGTGACGCGTGGATTCATTGGCGCCCACTACCCATGTTGAATCAGAAATAGTCAACACAAACTGAGTTGCTACTGTCTTAGAAATGCTCACCGAAACACCTTGAAAAGGTGAAGCGTACACTCAGAAGCGCTCGCAGCCCCTTCTGACTCAGGAAAAATCAATGAAAACTGAGCCACTACCGACTCAGAAATCATCACTGTAACACCTTTCAAAGGTGACATATGGATTCCGAAGCGCTCGCGGCCCTTGTTGACTCAGAAAAAGTCAACGAAACAACTTTTAAAGGTGACGCTTGGATTCCTTAGTATGCTCAGCCTTTATTGATTTAGAAACAGTTAATGAAAACTAAGGCCTTGCTGACTCCGAAATCATCACCGAAACCGATTCCAAAGGTGACGCGTGGATTCGCCAGCGCCTACAGCCCTAGTTGACTCAGAAATAGTCAACCAACACTAAGTTGCTGTCGACTCCGAAATCATCACCGAAAAACCTTTCATAGGTGACGCGTGTGGATTTAGAATAGCTCACAGCCCTTGTTGACTTAAAAAAGTCAACGAAAACCGAGTAGATGCCGACTTAGAAAATCAACAACAAAACACCTTCCACAAGTGACGCCTGGATTCTGAGAGCACACGACCCTTTTTGAGTCAGAAATAGTCAACAAAAACTGAGTCAGAAATCCTTATCAAAACACCTTACAAAGGTGAAGCGTGCATTCAGAAGCGTTTGCAACACCTGTTGACTCAGAAAAAGTCAGAGAAAACAGAGTTGGTGCCTACTGGGAAATCATCAATGAAACATCGTCCAAAGGTGACACGTGGATTTGTCAGCGCCTCAAACCTTGGTGACTTAGAAACAGTCAATGAAAACTAAGGCACTGCCGAATCCGATATCATCAGCGAAACTGATTCCAAAGGTGACGCGTGGATTCGTCAGCTCCCACAACCCATTTGACTCAGAAACAGTTAATCAAAACGGAGTCGCTACCGACTCAGAAATCATCACCGAAACTCATTCCAAAGGTGACGCGCGTGGATTCAGAACTACTCGCAGCCCTTGTTGACTAAGAAAAAATCAACGAAAATCGAGTGGGTGCCGAATAAGAAAATCATCAATGAAAAAACTTCCAAAGGTGACGTGTGCATTTGTCAGCGCTCGCTGCCCCTATTGAATCATAAATAGTCAAGGAAAACTGAGTCGTTGCCGACTCAGAAATCATCAACGAAATCGCTTCGACAGGTGACCTATGGATTCATCAGCACCCACAGCTCTTGGTACTCAGAAATAGTCAACGACAACTGTGTCGCTGCTGACTCATAAATCATCAACGAAACCGCTTCCAAAGGTGACAGGTGGATTCCTCAGAGCACGTAGCCTATGTGGACTCAGAAATAGTCATCGAAAACTCAGTTGCTAACGACTCATAAATCATTGCCGAAACACCTTCTGAAGGTGACGCGTAGATTTGTCAGTGCTCACAGCCCTTGTGGACTCATAAATAGTCAAGGAAAACTGAGTCGTTGCCGACTCAGAAATCATCAACGAAACCGCTTCAACAGGTGACCTGTGGACTCATCAGCGCCCACAGCCCTTAGTGACTTAGAATTTGTC
>Ga0325410_1009353_pt1 | contig 10476 bp, 5 predicted proteins | sample PopdelMetagenome_16_FD_206182 | JGI IMG/M metagenome (GOLD analysis project Ga0325410, IMG submission 206182) | Populus deltoides microbial communities from Bellville, Georgia, United States - Xylem-PdIQD-R3 | ecosystem: Host-associated > Plants > Phyllosphere > Stem > Wood/Secondary xylem...
TTCTTTGACCACAAATGATTAGCAGCAATTTATTTGGTTGTCAAAACTGAAAAGTATGTGATGTGGGACTCAAAGAGCTCATAGAATTAGCAGCCAGGTCCTTCAGAGCTAAGATCAATTAAAAACTATATAAAAATATGTTTGCAAGCAATCAAATTTCAGATAGAATTGTCACTTCTTGAAACCTTCAACAATTTCCCTTAAAAAACCCCAATCATTGAATCCCATCAATTAGCCTAATACACACAAGAAAAATCCCAATGATACTGTTCATAATACAGAACCTATAACAGCCATAAACCTTGAACCTACTCCTGTAATTGATACCAGAATTTTTACCTCTTTTACAAGGAAAACCTGATTCCACTTACAAGTATGGGTGTTTCCACAAATAATCACATAACCTTACTAACGTATCCTCATAGATGCCACCTCCACCTTGCTGTGGTCTTGCTAGTTTCTTATGTAATCATTTTTTGTGTTTCCACCATACTGATTCATTTAGAGATGATACTGTTCATAATACAGAACCTATAACAGCCATAAACCTTGAACCTACTCCTGTAATTGATACCAGAATTTTTACCTCTTTTACAAGGAAAACCTGATTCCACTTACATGTATGGGTGTTTCCACAAATAATCACATAACCTTACTAACGTATCCTCATAGATGCCACCTCCACCTTGCTGTGGTCTTGCTAGTTTCTTATGTAATCATTTTTTGTGTTTCCAACATATTGATTCATTTAGAGATGAAAGTGAATAAATTGAAGTAAAGGGGTGAATATAGAGATTTTCTTACATAGAATCGAACTAGCAATCACTTGGATCGCCCAAAACATATGATTGAAGCAAATCAATATTTTATGCACCCTAAATTGTGAAAATAATAAAAATCCATACCTTAACTTAGTTCACAATATTTATATATAAGGGAATAGGATCCACTGATTTGAGATATTTTGAGATATCCAGGTCATTGCTAGGACAGTACCATAAAAGTAAATCTCGTGAATATGAGGTGTGTTACAGCAAAAATAACATGGATTGAAGTGGTAAAAAATAATTTAGGACCAAAGTAGCTCACAATGTGGTGGCCCCAAATATAATTGAAGGGAGGAAAATAATCCATGTCGCTGCTCTCGAGATTTAGTCTGGAATTATGTTATTTTTCTAGCAAAACCTTCTAATAGACTCCTATATTCTTGATGAGACACGTGATAAATATATTGAAGATTGCAAGATGTTAGTTCATGAGAATGTAGGGAGTCTGCTGGGAGAGTTTGTAATGAAAAAATTAACACTACTAAATTTCTATTAATATTCAAATATCTAACTTTAACCTTTCAAAATCCCTTTGAGTCGAGTCTTGCATGACTCTTGTATATGATGAATTGAAGTATTTTATACAGGTCAATTTATCGCACAAAAGTTTTTTTCATCCATTCTACCAAACTCCACAATCAGAATATATTTTAAAAATATTATTTTCAGCCATCCTAGAGAATGAGGGAGATGGAGTTGATAAGGCTGTAGAGGGGAGATCTTAGGGATCTTGAAAGGACTGGTGTCTTCGAAAGATATCATATATGCTCTAGCCCAACCAATTTTCCATTTTATTCTTTCCATTTATTAAAGTTACAATTTATTTCACATCAGGCAGCTACAACAAAGCCAAACTTCAATAATAATTTTATCAATCAATGCACTGGTTGACTAAATAAACTCTGAGCAAAACTTAACAATTCACTTATCAAAAATCCTAAAGCTACAACCTTTATCTCTAACAAAAGATGCAGCATTGCTGATCTCAATAACCATAACAATCCTTCAAGAAAATCAGCCGCCTACAACTTAACCACAGTGTTTGGTATTGTGGTGCATAGTGTTTTTCTGCTTGAAAATACATCAAAATTATTTTTTTTATTTTTTATATCAGCACATCAAAATCATCGGAAAACACTAAAAAAACATCGATTTGATATTTTTCATGTCAAACACACTTTTGAAACACACCTAAGCGCAATTTCGACCACAAAAACAAACAGCCTAAGTCAGCTACCCAATTACGTCAAGCAAACTAGAGCATGTGTCTTTCCAAATCAACCGAAACTTTAAATCACACAAACTAGAGGAACTGGGTTTTCCATGACATTTTTACCTACAGATTTAAGATTTCAACATATCCACTTACAATTCCATTATCCCTCGCAGTAATTTTAATAATTTCACCAAAAATTTGCCATCCTCAGAAAGTCAACCAAATCCAAACGGGTCACTTCTCTTCGGATTCACTCTTTCCAATCCCTTCAAATTTCTCTAATTGCATAAAAAAACAAAAATAAGAAGAAAAAAAATATACTAAATAAAGTCCATTTCTTTTCATCAATTCAATCTCAATCTCTTTTTTATTCAATACAAATATCAAATCACATAGCATCATCAAAACCATACCAAAAATGATAAACAAAAATCAAACCAATAATTCAACCCTAAATTTCAATATGAATAAAAACCTTAATATCAAAAACAAAATAAAACAAAAAAAACGCACCAGAAGGAGAAGGAGAAGAGGAATTGGAGTTATCATTACTATTCTTCTTAGCCATAGCTTTAACTCCCAAAGAATGATACCCGGAAGAAGAAATTTTATGCTTCAAAACCCTAAATTTCCCAAAATTAGAGGAAACAAATGATTTCTCTGGAATTGAATGATTTCTCAAACAAAAAGGGCTTCCAGTTGTATTCTTTACATGGACTGCCCACAGATCCATCACTCTATTCCAACGGATACAGAAATAGAAATTGATTTTTCCCGGAAAATAGAATTGAGTGAGAGGAAGTGTGGGTGTTTTATTTGCTCTTGAAAAATGGGCTGCTTTATTGTACGTTTTAAACGATGATGGCGTGTGAGAGAAGAAGATTGGTGGCTAACGGATATAATAAATAACTAGATTGATTTCACATGCTTTGCCTTCTTTACCGTTAAAAAAGCTAATGTCAAAGTGTTATTATTATATTTTAAAAATTAAAAAAAAAATCAACGATTCAATATAATAAAAAAAAAACTAAAAAAGTAATGTTCATCAAATTTTATGAATCAAAATATAAAATTATAAAAAAATATTAAAAAAACACTAGTAAAACCAAGTAAAGTCATTAAAACCCACGACCAGTACCATGTCAAACCTTAAATATCAAAAAATATTGAATTAAAAGGTAAAATAAAAAAATCAAATTCATAAAAGAATCCAAACATAAAAAAATAAAGAAAATAAATTTACAACGAACTCAATGATGATAATGAAATTTTTAAAAATAATTAGCAAATTCAGTATAACTAAAACAAACTCCGTATAACTAAAGCGAACTCAGTATAACAAATTAATTTTTACAATTAAAGCGAACTCAGTATAACAAATCAGTATAATTCAGTATAACAAACCAATTTTTACAATTAAAGCGAAATCAATTTTTACAATTAAAACGAACTTAATATAACTAAAGTGAACTCAGTATAACTCAGTATAACTAAAGCAATCTCCGTATAACTAAAACGAACTCAATATAACAAATCAATTTTTACAAATACTTAAAAATAACTAAAGCAAACTCAGTATAACTTTCAAAATTCAGTATAACTAAAGCGAACTCAATATAACTCAATATAATTTTCAAAATTAAGCGAACTCAGATAAATATGAAAAAAACAGTTTGAAAAATATAGATTTGAAAAAAAAAAGAACCATATTTGACATAAAAAGAAAAAAAACAAATCTTAAGGGATGAAATTGAAAAACAATTTCAATTAAGAAAAGGATAAAACCAACTAAAAATAACAATAAAAAAAACGAGGATCATATTTGATATAAAAATAAAATGTTAAGGGATGAAATCCAAAGACAAATTAATTCAAAAAATGATTCAAGATGAAAAACATCATAATTAAAAAAATAAGAACCAAATCTAATATAAAAACAAAGTGTAAGGAATGCAATTGAAAAAATAATTAACTTAATATATGATCCAAGACCAAATACATTGCAATTTAAAGAATGAGAATCAAATCTGATATAAAAATAAAGTATTGAGGGATGAAATTGAAAAACAAAATTAACTCAATAACTTATTCAAGACTAAACACGTTGCAATCAAAAGAATGAGAACTTAATTTAACTTAACAAACAAATAGCTAGACTTTTTTTGTTTTTTTCCAATGGTCAACATGTTTTTTCTAGGTAGAGAGAGGGAAAAGAGGAGAGAAGGGAAAAACCCTTTGTCAACGCCCCTCAACGCGCCGCCAATAAACACGCACTTCACCACCATGACAGGGGTGGTGAGGCACCTCGAATGTCGCCCCGGACGACGGCATTCAACGTTGTGTGGGCACCGCACGCGCCACCCGAAGCACGCGGGTGGCGCTAGCAGCTTTTTGGATTTAAAATTAATTTATATTTTAAAATATCAAATCACCCCTGACCCTACGTGAGAATTACAAAAAAAAAATCATAGCAAAAAACCTAAAATGACCTTGCATCAATAGTAAAAGGAGTTTATTTTTTAGGGACATTTAAGTAATTAACATGCACAGAAAAAAAGAAAAAAACCTGAAAAGCCCCTGAACCAAAGGGAATTTTTTTAAGGGTTATTTGGTAATTACATTGTAGAAAAAACATAAAATTACTAATTAACACCCTTCTTTAACATAATTATTGATAAGCCTCGTGAAAAAAACCTATATACCACTATAGCTAACTTTGCCCACCAAGGGCAAAATCAACCTTTCATTATGGATTCGTATAGTGAAAGACTGATGCTTTTTAGTTGTAGTTAAATTAATTATATAACTTCTTTGTGAAAATATGCTAACTTCTTAATTAAATTTCATATCAATCTCTAAATTTTAAACTCTTACAATTGTACAACCCTATTTGTTATAGTGTTTTACTTTGGTCTTCACTTTTTTTTATGTATTGTTATATTGGGATGTAAATTATGTGAACTCTTGAACCCACAATAAAGAAACATTGACCCAAAAATTATCTTAATTAAAGAAACAAAGGTATTGGAAAGAACTTGGATCCGTTAATTATATGAACTAAGAATCTTAAGTATAGGAAGAATACCACAAAATTAATTATACTTTGATAAGTTAATTGTTCTTTAATAAGTAAACATATAAATTCAATTCAAATGACAGAGCTACCAAAATTTACAGTATACAAACACTTAAATGGTCTTATCAAATAACTCTAATAAACCCCCTTTGAATTATATATTAAATGCCCAAAAGAAAACTCAACTAAAACTAAAACCTAAAATACTTAATAAACGCTAAACAATGACTAATGAGTTGTCATGAACCCAATTTAAAAAATAAAACCCAAATTAAAACTAAACAAGTCCAAAATTAATGATAAAAAATAAAAAGAGCACAAAACCCAATTAATAACTTAGTTTAGCATGAATCAACTTAAATAGCCTATAACAAATGCTTTCCTTACTTAAGAACCCCTTATAACCGAAATCAATATCTTAGAAGGTCTAAGATTGTTGTTGTTGCATTTGATCATATAACACCTCATCATAATATTTAATCATATAACACCTCATCATAATATTTCTTAATAGAGAATGAAACTAAAACTTATTTTATCACCTTCACCTCATCACAATCATTAAACCACTAAAGTTTATAAGGTATAAGATGCTTTGTAATCTGCAAATTCAATTTATCTACTAAAGAAGTAGCAGCTATAATAGTGCAACTCCCACTATCTATGATCATACTACATACTTTATTTTGAGCATGGCATCTCGTGTGAAAGATATTATCTCTTTGCTTCTTCAAATCAATCACTTTAACTTGCATATTCAATACTTGTCTAACTATAAGTGTTTCTTCCTTAACTATATACTAAACTCCATCATCACTTGCATATTCAAGTTATGGCATCTCCTTCTCGTCACTACCTTCACTATCGGTCAAAACCTTACTATAAGCCATCATAATTATTATTCGCTTGTTTGGATATCGCGAAGCAATATGACCTACTCTTAAATAATGAAAATATTTTATATCACTGTTACAAAATGTAGAAGTTTTAGTTTTACCTCTACTATTAGTATAGATGTCTTTCTTATCTTTAGAAGGGTCGTACCTACTTTCCATGTTGGGTTGAAATTGGGCAACCCTTACATCCATATTCCAATTAGGTTTCAATAATGATGAAGGACTCAAAGATTGACTTGGTTATGAGCTACCTTTTCGCTTAAGCTACCTCTCCACTTTGGAAGTCATATACATCATATCCTCTAACTTCATATAGCATTGTAACTTTACATTGTTCATAATCTCACGATTCAACTCATTCAAAAAACTAGCTATGATGGTTTTCATATCCTCCACCATATTCGCTCTAATCATCATGAGCTTTATCTCCTTGTGATATTCATCAACATTATTTATCCTTTAAGTTAAACCCTATAATTTTTTATATAACTCCTTATAATAATAACTAGGAACAAACCTCTTTCTTATAATGACCTTTATCTCCTCCTAGGACTTAATGGGTCTCTTATGAACTCTTCTCTTGTTTATAATAAGTGGATCCCACCAAATAATAGCATAGTTAATGAATTTAATAATGGCAAGCTTTACCTTTTTCCCTTTGAAGTAATAGTGATAGTAAAAATTAGCTCAATCTTCTTCTCCCACTCTAAATAAGCCTCAAGATCATTCCTCACCTGAAATGTCAAAATTTGTATCTTAATGTTACCCAAACTCCTATCCAACTCGTCACGATGCCTAAGATTCCCAAAATCATCCTTATAACTGAATTAACCACCATGCTAAAAGCCTTCATCCCTTTGGTTTTTAGGTTGTTGAAACTTTTCTTCATGGTTTATTGATGCATTATCATAGTTCTCATCCCTCCCATCTTCACTCCCATTAATGCCCTCAACAAAAATTGGATTATGATGCCTCTTGTGCCTCCTATCTGCCCTACCTTGCAAACTAGCAATTATGGCCTCTTACCTCTACATTTGGTCTAGCACCTCACCAAACATCAAAGTCATCCTCTCTAATTGTTATTGTAGGGCTTGAAACCTAAAATCCTGATTGTACTTCCCTCTTAGTGGTGATGCTTCATTAAAACACATGTTGTAATCTAAAAAAAATCATGTTAGTGGTAACAAAATTATATTCTTACTCACTCCCTCACGTGTTTTCACTCCTCTTGTGTTTCACTTAAAAGGCTTTTAGTAAGATAAAACACGATGGGAATAAGAAATCTGACCCCAATTCAATATTGAACTCTATACACCCAAACTGACAGAGCTATAAATTTTGAAATAAAAAACCTAAAGAATTGAACCAATGAATTATGTAAGAAATTGATTTATGAACCAAAAACTTGAACCTTGTAAATTTCTTGACAGAACTTGATTTGTAACAGCCTTATTGTGTTTTGTGATTTTGTTTCTTAATTTTTACCTAAATAGACAATTATGGATAGAATATAAACTTTTTTTTAATCTAAGATCCTAAAACACTAATCTAGACAGTAAAGAACGTGAGAAAACAAAAGAATTCAGATGTGAAATGAAACCTAAACAATAAAAAGTTAAAAGGATAGATAGCACTCAATATTTAAAGCGAAGCTCTGATACCAACTGATACAAACCCAACAAGTAAAGACTCTTGAACCCATAATGAAGCAAATGACAAACTCGAAAAGCTAAAAATTGGATTGCAAAAAGAACCTTGACCCAAAGATTACCCAAATCAGATAACCAAAGATATTGAAATGAACTTGGACCCAATGATTATATGAACCGAAAACCTCAAGTATAGAAAGAATGCCACAAAGTTAGTTATATTTTGATAAGTTTGATTTTTTTTGATAACTAAAGAGATAGATGTTATTCTAAAAAAAAACACATTAATCTGATTCAAATAACAAGGTTGTTAAAATTTAAAACACACATACTTGTAAATAATCTCATCAAATAACTCTAATAAACCCCCATTTAAATTATAAACCAATAGGAAAAAACAAAACCTAACTAAAACTAAAATTCAAAATACTTAATATACCCTAAATAATAACTATTGGGCTGCTATGAACCCAATTTAAAAAATAAAACCCAAACTAAAACAAAACAATTCCAAAATAAATGAGAATTAATAAAAAGAGCACAAAACCCAAATAATAACTTAATTTAGCATGAAACAACATAAATTGCTCAGAATAAGTGTTTTATTTGCTTAAAAATACCTTATAGATGAAATTAGTATCTTATAAGGTTCAAGATTGTTGTAGCCACCTTTGATGTCCCAAGAATGCTAGGAAAACTTGTGTTTTAATTGCTGAATTAAATCTCTTAGATGTCACCCCTTTAGCTTCCTTGAAAAGCATGAGATTCTTGCAAAACATGGAAAGGCAATAACAATGAATGTTCCTCTTTGCTTTTGCCTTTATTGCTCTTCTTTTACCACATAGAAACTTTCTAAAAATAAGTACATAAATATTATTATCAGCCTTCTTTTCTTGTGTAGCTATGATACTTAAGAAATCCTTGTGATAAAAGGACTTTGGAACATTAATTACTCATTTCCAAACTAAGAACCTTTGCTGTCAAAACTCACACAAATAATTAAAACCCATAATGGACTCAAGATAAAGCCTAAACATACCTCACATTGCTGCCATTATGCAACCCTAATAAACCTTGAACCAAATCGAACCTAGGCTGACTTGATTAGGTTGAGAACATCATCAACTTGGTTGTGCCGAATAGAGCTTCAATATGGATTGTATCAATAAACAAAGAGGTTGCTAATCATTGTTACATTGATGATCGTCACTTGTTTGAGTTTTTGTGTAAATCATATATGAGAAGTCTTATAAATCATATTATTTTACAAGCCTGTGTTACACTGTTGGTTAGATAAAAAAAAATTAAACATAACAAAAAAATTTCAGGTTATAGAAAATTATTTAAAATTGTTATTAAATTCACCAAGTGGGTCAAACTTAAAACCTCTCAATCCAACTCCTAACCTAGTTTGGGTTTAAAGTTAAATTATGTAGGAGTTGTTCTAACGTGACCTAGTTATCTTGGTCAGTCCAAAGGCAGCCCAGTCGACTTATAAAGAAAATCTGGGGATGAAATTAAAAAAAAATGAAATTAATAGGAAAAAAACCTCTCAACTAGACTCCTTACCTAGTCCAAGTTAAAAACTAAACCATGTAAGAGTTTGTCTGGACATGATCCAATCAACTTGATCAGTCCAAAAATAACCTGGAAAAATGTTTTAAAAATCTAAAGATTAAACTGAAAAGAAAAATAAAAAAATTGAAAAGGAAATGGGGAAGTAGGAAAAAAATAGAAGACTGAATTGAAAAAAAAAATAGAAGTGAAGCTGCACAAACAATCCTAATTTATTTAGTAAAAAAGGTAATGGTTTTATGATTTGTGTAGATAACAAAAGTCTAAAGTTTCTTGTTCCAAAAGGAAAATGATATTTAATAGTATGATTGCGTATATTTTTTAAAATATTTTTCATTCAGAAGTGCATCAAAATAATATAATTTTTAAATTTTATTTTTAATATTAGCACATAAAAACAATCTAAAAACAAAAAAAAAATCAATTTTAAACCAAAAAATGAATTTTAACAATTCTTCGTCTCAATATGGGCGAAGTACTAATTTATTATTAATCAAAATCTAATTAAGAAAAGCAATCATAGTTGATTCCTTCTTTAATGGCAATATTTATTTATCAAAAAACTAATTTCAAATGTCATTAGGAAACTTATAGGATTATCACATCTTTCCTTTGGATGCCCTCGCCATCGACTTTGAACTGTCTTTAATATTTTGGCAAATTAGAGGCCATTGGGCCATGGAATTCATGACATCACAAAAGATTGAGTGATTTGTAATAAACACTGAGGATAAAATCAAAACAGAAATAAAGGTCAGCACAACTGTAAGAGACAGAAGGCAGTGAAAATGAAGTTCAGAAAGGAGAATATGCTTCCATCTTAGGCGAATTATTAAATACAAATATCAGCGTAAGTTAGCCTGTTCCGCTTGTATGTGGAAACCCGTGCGCTTCCGGTTAAGTTGACGCACTCTGGTCTTTGGACTGTCGACATCAGACGGGTCCCAGCATCTTTTTCACTCCTAAAGGAACATATGAAAAAATAACTTCTTCTTCTTTTTTTTTTTTGTCAAAACGATGTACAAAAATATTTTCAGAAAACAAATGGAAAACATTACTAGGTTAAAGAATTATTTTTTACTTGATTACATGAACTGAGATGTTTATTTAAAACTATAATAATCTTATAGAAAATAAATTGAATGATAAATTCAAAATCCAATAAATATTGAAATATAAAATTAAAAAACAAATGGCAAAAATGAAAGAAAAAAAGCTGGGAAAAAAACTCACCTCC
>Ga0325410_1009359_pt1 | contig 10473 bp, 10 predicted proteins | sample PopdelMetagenome_16_FD_206182 | JGI IMG/M metagenome (GOLD analysis project Ga0325410, IMG submission 206182) | Populus deltoides microbial communities from Bellville, Georgia, United States - Xylem-PdIQD-R3 | ecosystem: Host-associated > Plants > Phyllosphere > Stem > Wood/Secondary xylem...
ATGATTTTAGGGTTTGTAGAGGAGAGAATTTGTGTTTATTCTCTGCTGGCTGCTGCCTCCCTCTGCTCTCCCTCTTTTCTGCTGGCTGCTGCCTCCTTCTCTCTTTCTTTTTATATGCTAAGAAACCTTAGTCTCTATTTTACAAAATAGTCCTTCCTTGAGTTGTCAGTTTACATTTAAGTACTTCAATAACTATTTTTCCTAAAAGGAGAAATAGCCTTGCATGAAATATTCAAGCTCTGACTTAGAGGAGCTAAATTGCTGATATAAAAACTTGGATGTCGGTTTAGATGCTTCGAAATGTAATTTGGACTTGTTTCTTCACGAAACCTGTTTGCTGGCAGAATTCAGTTCTCATCTTTGAAAACTCATATCTCCCTCATATGAAATCGTTTTTGGCTAAAATTTGGAGCGTGGATAGGTCTTTGAATTAGGAATCCACGAAAATTAAGTTTGCATCAACTGGACTTCTGTAGCTCCAGATATTAAATTTTGAATGGCCAAAGGTCAACACTGGCAAAATGTGAGATTTGACTTTGCAGGATGTGATTTCCATGATCTTTCTCTTTTTATTTTTCTTGCATTGCATTTCCAGAAAGGTATGGATGTTAACTTTTTAGTGCCACTGGAATCACTTCATTTTGATCTCTAGAACTCACGCTCTGCACAAAACATCGACTGAACATCAAATCTGCCAATTACTTCCAATTTACTCATTTTTGCATCTTTCATCCAAAAGTGCCTTCAAAACATAAAACAAAGAATATCAAGGCATTTTATATATAAAACATAGGCAAAATACTAGTTAAATGGGGGAGAAATTATCAAATAATATGGTTGCATCATGTATGTTGATGATATTTTATTAACCTGGAGTAACTCAGCTGTGCTTCATAGATTGATTACTTTGCTACAATCAGAATTTAAGCTTCGGGATTTGGGCTCTGTTCATTTCTTCTTGGGCATTGAAGTTAAATCTACTGCTATGGGTATCTTATTAAGCCAACATAAATATGCCCTCGATATCATCCAACGAGCAGGTATGACTTCGTGCAAACCAGTTGATACTCATCTATCTGCCTCCTCCAAATTAGGACTCATACCAGGTAATCTCTACTCTGATCCCACACGCTATCGACAGATTGTTGGGGCATTACAATATCTTACCTTCACTAGACCTGATATTTGCTATCCAGTCAACAAGGTCTGTCAATTTATGCATGCCCTCACTGAGGATCATTGGTCTGCTATTAAACGCATTCTGCGTTACCTCTAGGCTACAACAACTTATGGTTTGCACATCACTAGGGATTCTCCCTTGTCTCTTAATGGTTTCATAGATGCTGATTGGGCTGGTAGTATTGACGATTGCAAATCCACAGGTGGTTATCTTGTGTACCTTGGCTCTACCCCTATCTTATGGAAATCCGAGAAACAACGCACTGTTGCGAGGTCTTCTACTGAAGCAGAATATAAAGCCTTAGCTGATGGTACTGCAGAGATTTTATGGATTCGCTCATTAATGACAGAACTTCAGGTCCCTTCTTCAACTGTGACCACGTTATGATGTGATAATTTAGGGGCCACTTTCTTATCTGCAAATCCAGTATTTCACACTCGTACTAAACATGTTGAAGTTGATTATCACTTTGTCCGTGATCGGGTTACTAAGCAAGAAATTCAGGTACGGTTTATCTCTTCCAAAGATCAACTAGCCGATGTCCTTACCAAGCCTCTTCCTCTAGTCTTGTTTGCTTACTTTCGATCCAAGCTTCAGGTGGAATCTCCACCTTCAGCTTGACGGGGTATATTAAGAAAGAAACCCTATACAATGTAAACACCCTTATATAGGAATAGTTATTGTATGTAATACATCTCACCATTATATCGCACACAACCCTACAAGTATAAATACAAAGGATGGCTGCTACCCTTATGCAACCTACATAATTATACAAAACTATCTCTCAATTAACTTAATTTCCTCCAACGGTGTTCTTTTATATCATGATATTTATAGTCGATTATTTCTTTTGTAGTAAAGGCGTTAGATATAATAATGCAGTATTTTCAATGTATTATGTACAATTTGAGAAATCTATTTATTAATTTGAGAAACTCATTCCATGTTTAAGATGCAAAATGCCTCATCTATTTCACTAACAAACATAGAAACCAGAAGAAAAAAAATTGAAAAAAAATTGTCTTGAGTGAACTTTCAAAGTCCAAATAATTGTCGGATTAATTTGAGATCCTTTTTGTTTTGGTCACAATAACCTATAAATTTCACAGTACTGCCCATGATTTGAATATAAAATCAACAAATTAAGTTAACAGCTCTTTTTTTTTAAATTATTAATATTACTTTTTTTTTATAAGCACCAGTAAGTTCGTAATAGAAAAAGCACTTTGCAAAGTGGAATCTGCTGAAAGTTTGATTTTTCAAATGGATGAAGCCCTGAGTAAACAACTTTGGAAGAACTATAATAAAGTCTTCGTCAAACAACACAAAAGTGGAAATTGATGGGAAAGGAAGAGGCAACATAACCACCCTTGGTTTTATGATAAAAAGTGGACTACTTGATAAGATTTCTTATAAAATATGAAGAAAACATGAGGAAAAAAAACCTCTTTACTAGATCCCAAACATCTTGCTGCTCACTACGATCAAGAGAACTTTCTGGTACTCGATCTTGTAGATGATTCGGGAGGCTCGGACCCTAATCGAAGCTCAAGGTCCAATCCTGCTTGTGAGGTAGCTTGATTCATTTCCATCTTGTTTTCTTCACTGCCATCAGTGCCTACCTTCGCATCAACGATAAAGGGTAGCCGCTGAAATTCTTCGCTAGCCTTATTTCTAGGAGTAGCACGATCATCTTCAATAGATGGAGCACATGGGGTTTCAGGCACACTGCTTGTTTCCTCAGTCGACTTTGTGATGTTCAAAGAAAGAAAGTTTTCGTCCAAACCTTGTTTGAGTTTTGCCCTATCTCTTCTATGGATATTCATGTGGCCTCCTAATGCTTGTGCATTTGTGAAGCCTCTCTTGCAGAAAGAACAAGTATAAGACCTTACATGACTTGAACCCTGCAGGTCATCGGAACTGCATGCCTTTTGGTCGGACTTTCCGGTGCTCGTGAGACTAATATCCATTATTTCAAGCCTGAGAGGAAAGAGAGAGAAATTGAGAAAATAGAGGAAGACAAAAGGATGGAGGCAATATTATACGTGTCAAATGATCAGTTGCAAGAGAGGCTTGGATCATCAAGAGGAAGTATAGCAGGCCAGGATAATTTTCTTCTTGCTAGGTAGCTTAGATGCATGAACAACAAATTTTATTTTATCAACTCGCTTTTAATGACCAAATTGTCCTTCAAAATTGGTCAGAAAATTTTTTTTACCGAGTTTAATAATAGCAGCCATTTTACTTGTCCGAAGTTCCCTTCTGGTCTATATTTAATACAAATTAGATACGTAGAGGAAAGGTTCTAAGAAACTCATATTCCAACTTTTAGAGCTTGTGAAAGGATATTTGTATTCTATAGAAATTGCAGACTTTCCACTATCAATCTTTTGATGTGGACGTTTGAACTCCTCTCATGTGCTGGTCCAAAGCCTAGGTAGTCTGCAAGTGCATAGCTTCAAAGAACGGTGACGTTTACACATAAACGAAAGGGGAAGAACCGGATAGATGGAGAGAGAGAGGAATCGGACATGTCTCTTTCGTATTAGGTTTTGTTGAATATCCATCGGAATGCATAGAGACTTTCTATACCTTGTGAGATAATTTTTAATTACATCAATAAAATGTATTTGTGCTACTATCTTGTTTCATAGTAATAATTAATAATAAAAAAGGAGATGCCTCATATGTTCATAAGTTACCCAGGGAATTAGATCGACTCTTGGCTTCGTGATTTTACATAAATGAGTTTAATTACTTTATTAGTTAACATATAATAAAATGGCTTGGCTTTACTGTAGTAGCAATGAACAACGAAAAGCCATGTAATTCTTCACTTTTCTCCTTAAAAGTTTTGAGGATTTTTTTTAACTTTAATTTTATCATTTAATATTGGATTCACTTGGTATTGAAATTTATAATTTATTTTGATTTATTTTTTATGAAGTTATCTTGGTTTTATGACCTGAACCGCAAGTTTTACGGGTTACCCGTATTATAGAATGTATAGCTTGTATATATTAGAATAGGAAAATAATATAGGATTATTCCAATGTTGTAATCCCTACAGTTACTGCCGTGTTCTGCCGCATATATATAAATAGGAAGGTTGGCTAAGGCACAACCCAACACATTCTATTACTCTCAACTTGGTATCAGAGCCGCTAAACCCTCAAAATAATTAACCTACTTTTCTCACAGTTGGCAACCTTCCTACCACATCCAACATACACCTTCCCCTGCAGCACAGCCTCCCTTCTTCAATGGAACAGCCACCACATACATCTTCTTCCTCTGCAGCACCAGTAGTTCATCCTTCTTCTCCAGTAGTGCAGCCTTCTTCCCCTGCAGCGCATCCTCTGCTCTCCTCTACTACCTCACAGCTTGGTTTCTCCTTTGCCATGGCTGGTGAAAGTCTCCTCTTGCAGCTCATATCTGATGTAGCTGTTGTCTCTGCTACCACAAGCATTATCTCCCTCTCTCACACTGATCAAGTCATCTCCCTCAAGTTAACAAACACAAATTATTTATATTGGTGTATGCAGATGTTGTCGTGTCTCCTAGGTTAAGGAGTTTTTGGTTTTGTTGATGGCTCCAACACATGTCCATCTTCACATGTTCTTGCTAGAGATGGTATCTCTCTTCAGGTAAATCCGCTCTTTCTTTGCTGGAAACAATAGGACCAACTTATTCTGAGTGCTCTTCTTTCCTCCCTATCTATGGAAGTTTTGCATCTTATTATTGGCTGTCAAAGCTCCTTTTCAGCTTGGCACACTCTTGAGCGAGCTCTCGCTTCCACCTCCAACTCTTGTATTATGCAACTTCACGGCTCTCTTCAGGATCTTTGACAGGGTGATGAATCAGTAACTCAATTTATGCAAAAAGCTAAGGCCTTATTTGATGAATTGGCCGCTGCTGGTCGACCAGTTTCGCTTGAAGATTTCAATTTATATGTGTTTCGTGGTCTTCGGGGAGAGTTTAAAGACCTAGTTACAAGTCTTACTACCAAGGCCGACCTTTTATCATATGCAGATCTTCACAGTCATCTCCTCATGCATGAATTCCTTCACAAATCTTCAGCTGCCATACATGCTCCTCTGCTGCCCACACCCAGCACTCCATCATCTACTCTTGTTGTGCAGCGCCAGACCTTTGGCAATTCTGGCCGCAGTAGGGGCCGCTTCAACGGTGGCTGGCATCCCAACCAGTCCAGCAGCAGAGGCAACCAGTTTGTTTGCCTCAGACCTGATCACGGCAGCTTCCTAAACTCCTCCTTCGGTGACAGTCGGCAAGGCTCATGGCAAGGCTCTTCGCAGCGCAATAAGGGGCAGAATCCCCGCTGCCAACTATGTCAAAATTTCGGCCATACAGCTCCCCACTATCCTCAATTCTAGCAGCAAGGTTATGGCAAACAACCTATTACCAATCTGGTGCAGCGCAATCTCTCCTCAACTGGTTCTGTTGATTGGTTTCTGGATACCGGTGCCAATCAACATGTCACACTTGATCTTGCCACCTTGACTGCTTTAACACCGTATCTTGGTAATGATAATTTGCATGTTGGTGATGGTAAAGGCCTCCCTATATCTCATCTCGGTCATACAAAAATATATACACCACATCGTTCTTTCACCTTATCTAATGTTCTTCATGTTCCTGCAATCACGAAACCTCTGCTCTCTGTTCAGAAATTTTGTCTTGATAATAATGTTTATTTTGAATTTCACCCTCGTGTGTTTTATGTCAAGGATCTCAACACCCATGAAGTCTTTCTCTCAGGTCAGAGTAAAGATGGTCTCTATGCCCTGACCAAGTCTTCCGTCACGTCAGTTCCTCAAGCCAATTGGTCTCCCTGCACTTCTGCCTCTGCCGATTTATGGCATCGTCGACTACGTCATCCAACTACACGTATTTTTCAATTGTTAATCTCAAAAAATAAGATCATTTGTAACAACAAACGTCTTAATTTTTAATGTCAAAGTTGTCTTTTAGCAAAATCATCGCGTTTGTCTTTAGGACCTACGGGTCACAAAACTTCTACTCCGCTTGAATTAATTTTTAGTGATGTATGGGGCCCTGCTCCTCTTTTTCTTCAGATGGCTATCGTTATATTGTTATCTTTGTTGATGCTTATACTAAATATTTATGGTCTTATCCTCTCGTTGCTAAGTCTGATGTTTACTCTGTTTTTCATCAATTTCAGACTCTCGTTGAACGTCAGTTTTCATTAAAAATAAAATCTGTTCAAACTGATTCGGGCAGTGAATACTGAAAATTATCCATATTTTTTCAGACTGTTGGTATTCATCATCGCCTGATTTATCCTCACACTCATGAACAAAATGGCACAGTCGAGCTTCGTCATAGGCATATTATGGAAACAGGTCTTACTCTTTTAGGGCAATGTAAAGTACCTCTTCAATTTTGGAATTATGCTTTTGAAACCTTTGTTTATCTTATAAATCGCATGCCTACTCCTGTTCTTGCCCATCGCTCTCCATTTGATTGTTTATTTCACCGGTCTCCTGATTATCATTTTCTGCGTGCTTTTGGGTGTCTGTATTTTCCTTTTCTACATCCATATAATAATCATAAATTGGATTTTCGTTCCTCTCCATATGAGTTCTTTGGATATAGTTCCTCCCATCTTGGTTATCGATGTTGTGACATTGCATTTCACCGTATTTATATTTTTCGTCATGTGTTTCCATTTGATAATTCTGAACAGATTGCAAAGGTTTCCACCACAACCCCTATCCCACCTGCTACTGTTACCCTCCCAAACTTGTTAAACCACCCACTTCCACCAGCCACCCAAACAGCCAACAGCACTCAGCTCTGCCACTTCAAATAGCCACCCGACCACAGCCCCCAACCATCCCTTGGCCATCATCACATGCTTGTTTACCTAACCCTTATGATGCAGGTTCAGTTTGACAATTGGTCTCCTCTCCTCATGATCTTGGGATGCTCTCTAGTCCCTCATCTGCTTCGCCCACCCTGTCTAGCATTCCTGCAGATTCGGTCTCTGCCTACAGCCCCTCCCCTGCTGACAGTCCTGCGCCGGAGGCTACTTCTTCATCATCCTCTCCCGCAGGTTTACAACTTATGGTTGATTTATCTTCTTATCAACTGCAACAGGTCTCCTCACTGCCGCCATCTTCCCCTACGTCTCCACCGGCACGCAGCAGCCATCCTATGACTCTCAGACCACGGCAGCCGAAGACAGCAAATTTGGCTGCTTTCGCTGCCGCCACCTCTGCCTCCACACGGGTACTGCATTCTCCCTCTTCTAAGCCTTTTACATTCTCTGATGCTGACCGGTATGCAGTTTGGCATGATGCTATGTGTGATGAGATCGCTGCTTTGCACTCAAATCGCACTTGGTCTTTGGTTCCATTTCATTCTTCTATGAACGTTGTTGGCAATAGATGGGTATATTGGATCAAACGTCGTGTTGATGGTAGTATTGAGCGCTATAAAGCGCGCCTTGTTGCTAGAGGTTTTACCCAGCAGGAAGGTATTGATTATTCTAAAACCTTCAGTCCAGTTATTAAGCAGGCCACTGTCCGATTGGTTTTCTCCATCGCGGTTTCACGCAATTGGAAGATTCATCAGCTTGATATTCATAATGCCTTCCTCAATAGTGTTCTTACTGAAGAGGTCTACATGAAACAACCTCCAGGTTTTGTTGACTCTTCTCTTCCATCTCATGTGTGCAGATTGCACAAAACATTGTATGGTTTGAAACAGGCATTGAGAGCATGGTACACTCGTCTAAGTGATTTTTTGCTCTCCATCGGCTTCCGCGCTTCCAAGATTGACACCTCCCTGTTTATTTTATCTGATGGTACTAATATCTTTTATCTCCTGGTGTATGTTGATGATATTCTGCTTACGAGTAGTAACTCTGCTATGCTTCATCATCTAATACAGTTACTTAGCTCTGAGTTCAAGCTTCGTGACTTAGGTGATGTTCACTACTTTCTGGGTATTGAAGATCAGTCTACCGATATGGGTTTAATGCTGCATCAACATAAATATATTCTTGACATCCTCACCCGCGCTGGTATGACTTCCTGCAAATCCGTTGATACTCTAGTCTCCCCTTCGAAAGTCACTCTATTATCGGATCATTCATTCTCTGATCCTACACGATTTCGTCAAATCGTGGGTGCTCTCCAATATCTTACCTTCACCCGTCCGGATATATGATTTGCTGTTAACAAAGTCTGTCAGTTTATGCATGCTCCTTCAGATTCTCATTGGGCCGCTGTTAAGCATATTCTACGCTATCTTAAAGGTACGACATCTTATGGTTTTCATATCACTCGAGACTCCTCTTTTGTTCTACATGGCTTTACAGATACAGATTGGGCTAGTAGTATTGATGATCGCAAGTCTACGGGTGGCTATCTTGACTTTTTTGGTCAGACGTCAATTTCTTAGAAATCCAGCAAGTAACGCATAGTTGCTCGCTCCTCTACTAAGGACGAGTATAAAGCTCTTGCTGATGGTATCGCTGAAGTCAATTGGCTTCAATACTTGTTAACAGATCTGCAGGTTCCTTCAGTTTCTGCTCCTACCATTTGGTGTGATAATCTTGGTGCTACCTATCTCTCAGCCAATCCTATCTTCCATGCTCGTACTAAGCATGTTGAAGTGGATTATCACTTTGTTCGTGACTGTGTTGCCAAGAAAGAGATTCAGATTCATTTTGTTCCCTCTTGGGTTCAACTTGCCGATGTCTTCACTAAACCGTTTCCTGTTGCATCCTTTACTGCTTTTCGGTTCAAGCTTCGAGTTGATCCCCCACCCTCAGCTTAAGGGGGCATATTATAGAATGTATAGCTTGTATATATCAGAATAGAAAAATAATATAGGATTATTCCAATGTTGAAATCCCTATAGTTACTGTCGTGTTCTGTCGCATATATATATAAATAGGAAGGTTGGCTAAGGCACAACCCAACACTTTCTATTATTCTCAACTAGCCGTGTAGACTCTAGTAATTTTTTTTAATCTAATGAAAGGTTGATTGAGAATCAGACTAATAATTGTTTTCATTTCGCTTTTTATGGAGTTATTTAGGTCTTCTGACCCGGGTTTGACAGGTTAACCCAAGTTGACTCAACTCAACTCATTTTTTTATCCTTTATTTATTTATTTTTTTAATTTAATTCTTCAAAATTGGATTGATTGGGAATTAGAATTTATAATTTTTTTATATTTTTTTATATGGTTATCACTGTTTTATAACCCGAGTCACGGGTTAAGCCAGTTGACTCAGCTATAATATGGTCATATATTAAAATCAATGGATCACCACTATAATAGCTTGAAATTGTTTTTGAACCCTAGTTAATACATATCCACCCTCAATTAATACATAACCCCAAATCTTTTGGTCGACCCTTTTATAAGGCATAAGCCCATAATGATATTTCTTACACTAAGACCAATAAGTAGCCTCAAGCATAAAGGTCTCCACTATGAGACCCTTTTTAATCACCTTTTAGAGATCCGATAACATAATCAACAAGTAATCATTGTTCATCCACATCTATGTCGAAGATGTATACCCAAACATCTTTCTAGTCTCTGTTTGTACGACCAAATATTATTCAACAACAACCTCTAAACCTGTGTCTGGTACAAAAAAATTGACCACATTCTTTATGGCCAATCTAAAATAACCATTTAGAGTCCCACTCCTGTGACTGACTCCTATGAGTAAAATATGCATCAAACATGTCTTTTTAGAAACCTCAATTCTAGCCTCACTCATGCGGCTCACTTCCATGATTATAACTCATTCATACTTATCTTTAATAGCTATTTACAAGTTAAACCCCTCATTGGAGTTAGTTTCCATACAACATTTCATTCAACATGACTATTATTAGATATCAATCCTATCCCCCTCTCAAGTGGCTAGCAACCATACCACAACACAATTCTCATGATAAATATAACAATAACATTTCATCAGTCTTTTTACCAATGCATTATCACAAAACGTGTAACTCATCATCAATATACTACTTAAAAAATAAAGAATTGTATATAGTATTGAAAAATTAAAAAGGATGAGGTGATGAGCACCTACCTGGTTCCCTCACTAGTCTGATCCCGCTCGCTTGGGGTTCCACAACTGATGCCTCTTCTACATCGCACAAATTTGTACCTCAAGTACACTCCTTAAATATTAAGTGTTTTCTTCTTAAAACTTTCAATAATTTAAGTACTTATTGCACATGAATTCTATCCCTTACATTTTCACACCTTA
>Ga0325410_1009360_pt1 | contig 10473 bp, 10 predicted proteins | sample PopdelMetagenome_16_FD_206182 | JGI IMG/M metagenome (GOLD analysis project Ga0325410, IMG submission 206182) | Populus deltoides microbial communities from Bellville, Georgia, United States - Xylem-PdIQD-R3 | ecosystem: Host-associated > Plants > Phyllosphere > Stem > Wood/Secondary xylem...
AGCTTATAGGAGTACCTTAATGGCGATTTAAGAGGCTTGTTGTGCCGTTCACGGATATTGCGAGCAAGATCAATAATGGTCATCATTCTTGCAACACTCTGTTCAATCCGTTCATTCCTCTACAGTGGCAATAAATGTAATATAATTGTTTCAAAAGATGATCATTTTAAAGAGAGAAAAAGACTGTAAAATTGTCTAAATGTTAATATAAATCAAACAGAGATTAGACCCTTAAATTGAAGAGGGACCGGACTTTATGCTTAAAAGCTTGCCAAAATTAGTTGGAAATTTTACAAAAAAAATGGTCCAAAAATAAATATAAGTTAGAAAATATGGGGCATTGTTTTTCTTAGAAAAAATCATGAATCTTGGATTCTCCAAATTCATAATTCCACAATTTGAGTAGATGGTGCCTGGATGCTCAGCATTACCAAAGATTGGCAGCCTAGAAACCATAAAGAAGTTCAAAAAGTTAATCTACTAGACAAAATGAGCTTGCTGCAACAGAGATATAAATACCTCCCCCTCTACTTGAGGAAAGCTGCAATAGTGAATACTTTCCTCTGATCCAGTACAAACTCTCCGCATATTTTGATACAGACCTTCTGAAAAGAAAGGTGTGAATGGTGCCATCACCTTACATGATATTAAAAGCACCTGAAAACCAATCATACTGTCAATGAGGGCATCTTATCAAAACAATCAGGCAACCTAATAAACAGTGAATAACAATAATTGGAAAAAGATTAGCCTAAGAATGCCTTTGAAGCAGCACCACGCATTGGTGTCCAAATGTGAAAAGTAGGCAAGGGTTTCATATTTTTTTGAGGACTAGTGCGGGGACAAAAAAAGTTAGTCCAAGAAATAGACCAGAATGAGGGAGTTATTATTTGTTATTTTAGAACCTGCAAAGGATCTGAACCCGCATCAACAAAAGCAACTGATAACATTTTAAAGCAAAGATAATAATACTTGATTGGATTTTATTCATGGTATGATTGGTGACAAAGCGTCTTGAAAAATTGTAAGCTTATCCCAGGGTTCACCATATGAAGCATTGACAAGTGGTACTACATATGTTTCCAAGATGGAAGAAGACTTAATGAATCAAGTACTCAATTACAAGCTTGTAAACTTTGAAAAGAAACGCATGTAACCTTTAAGGATATAACTAGAAAAGGAAACTGCAATGTTGAGAAGAGAACTGAGAAGGTATGAAATGAACTCCAGAAAAGAACCTACTTCAAATCATATGATTGCAAACCTTCTATACAAGATGCATATCCACATCCAAGGAATTCCAACAAACAATTAGGTTTAATGAAAAACTGTTCTGCACATGCAGAGTATCAACCATAAAGCAGGCACTAACTTGTAATGAAACAATTAAAAAGAGGAACTCTGCCACCTATGCTAAACAAGATGAAAATGTGAGCAATTTTGGCTGTCATAACACAAAATAGAAATTAGCACCAAGTAAATCATACATTGTATAAAGTTGATAGAGCTGTTCGGCAGTCTTCTTCCCCAGTACGACCTTTTAACCTTTTGCGGTTGAATCGCACATAAATATTTGTAAGGTTGTCAAGAAACTTCAAGAGATAAGGTACCACCTGCAAAAGATGTATTTGGAAAGATATGTATAAATGCTATAAGACATTAATTAATGCTTTTATCTCCATGTGCCATATGAGCTTTTTCAAGTTCTAAACCATATTCCATATATATTCAAGGTAAGATATGAGTTTTAAAGCATATTTTATAAGATGAGTTAATTCTTCATCTTCAAGTTCCAGTTCTATATACACTCAAAGAAAACCCAAATACTAACAGCAAAGTAATGGTTTAAAAACAGCTAACCGTGTAAAGGCGGTATGCATTCATTTCTTGGTGAACAAAATGAACAAGACTCTGGGTAGCTGAGTTTATCCACTGATCAAGCACATTGGATGAATTTTGAAGAGTTCCAGCGTCAATAGGAGTAAATGGTGCAAGCCCTTCAACCTCTAGCCTCTTTGCATTCTGTACAAGGAACCGATAAGCATTGTACCACGGGAGGAACACGTCTTTGACCTGGATAGAAATAAAATGATTGATTATGCTAAGAGCCAAGTCAACGTAAAAGCAAAACATAAATTAAGAAATTTGATATAAGAGAAGATGAGAGGGTAAAGAAATTCCATCCAAAAAAGTTTGAGATACTCACAACACTAAAAACACCTTCCTTTTTGAAACGCAAGGTCTCTGCACGCACAACTGGAGAGTTTATCAGGTATAATCGTAATGCATCCTGTACAGCAGCCATCCATAAAGCTTAGTAAGAAAGAAATGAAGTTCTAATAAAAACCACAGAAAACAGGGACAAGCAAATTGCTGGCCAAATAGAAAACACCTTTTATTTTAAAAGATGGATAATTAACACTTTATAGAAAGAACCTATGCAATTTTATTTTAAAAGAAACTAATTAACATGTTATAAAAAGAACTTACAGCTCCATAATCATTAATAACTTCCATAGGTGATGGATAATTTTTCAAACTTTTACTCATCTTCTTTCCATCCTCAGCCAGGACAAGTCCATTGCAAATGAGATTCCTAAACGCAGGCTTCCCAAATAATGCAGTAGACAATACCATGAGAGTATAGAACCTGCAATACAAAATAAATATCCATGATCCGACTCGCTCAGTCTTCTGAATAACTGTTGTTGCCCAAGTGACTGGCATGGAAACATGAACTCGCTCCCCATGTATATTGAAATTCCCAAGCAATCAAGGAAATTTTGGGCCAGAAAATATGATCTATGGAAGGAAAATAAACATACAAGTGAAACTTCCAAGAAAAATATTGCACCAGAAAGATTTTAAGGACTTTTTTCTTCTTTGGTGGAGAAAGAACCCCAAGGACATCATATTAAATTGTTTACTTAGACATAAATGAAATATTTCCACGAATTAGAAGAGACTGTATCTCCTTATGTACTTCAATTTTACTATGCTTGGTACAGACTCAATGTAATTTGCTTGAAGAAATTGCTATTAAAACTCAAATATGTAACTGATTATGAAGTATCTAAAACTAAGGAACCAACCATCCACGAGTTTGATCTAGCCCTTCAGCCACAAAATGCCCAGGAAAATTTTTCTCAAAAAGTTCAACATTCTCAAATGGATAATGGATATAAGCATAAGGCATCGACCCACTCTCAAACCAACAATCAAATACCTGCAGAAATTAAAACATTGAATCAAAAGATAAGCAAACTATGCATAAAATATATTCAATAATGCATATAAAATAATATCCAAAATGTGGTAGTTTAGTCAAAAGAAAAACTCTGCAGTAGTACAGTAGGGGATATAACAAAGAAGATTGCTACATTAAGAACCAAAAAGTGTGGGAAGCATGCATTCATGGACTAATTTCTAGGCGAGACAAGTGAACAAACAGACTAAAATTCTCAGGGCAGTGATGGAAGCAAAAGGCAAGTCAAGTACAGATAGTATTTTCAAAACCAATTCAGAATTAACCCAAGTCCTCCCCTTGCTTTATTGAGAACAAAAAATATGTAAAGTATGCAAGCCACTCCTATTTACTCAAGACAAATGAACAGAGTGAAATTATTGAGCCAGGCCAAGCCAAGAATTTAAGTTAAAATGAAGACAGGTACAACACTTTTAAACTGATTCAGAGTTGGAGGCAAAGCAGTATAATTGCTTCCCAGATTTTACAAAACCTATTCAACTATACTGCATAATCAATAGATAGAAACTAGAAAAGGCAATACTTTCATTAAAAATGCAATGTTGTCAAGAGGTTCCACTTTTGAATTACAGCTACAATCATCCAGAAAAAATAAAATAAAAAATAAAACAGGGGGGGATTCTATTAAAAAGCCCAGATCCAGTAGCTTACATCCTCAACACGTCGAAGCACACCAAATTCAGGACCTCGACTGGATGGGATTGTGATGTGATCAATATTATGACGATGCAGATCAAACACCTGCAAGATGAAAAAAATGCAGTAAGACATGTATCTTTATAGCTGTAACATTATTCACATGGATATGCACAATGACAAGCTGGATAGGCATGATGCACAACCACGAGCTCGACAGACATAAAAAGGATGCATGAACATATAGATAACAGGTGAAAGGAATGCAGCCCATATGATCACTAGGTGATAGATAGCTGTTAACAAGGCCATGGAATCATACTAACTGCATGATCCATAAGATGGCACCAAAAAAGAATGTGCCTGTCAGTATAGCCATAAGTCACTAACGCAACCAATCCATGGAGGATAATAAACTCAAGTAAAGGAAAGAAAAGAGTTGACCTGCATCAACCAAGAGAAGAGAGAGAGAGAGAGAGATCATACCTTAACACCAGAAAGCTTCTCAAGTTTAGCAATAGAATCCATGACTATTACTTCTTCACCATCATCACTCATCCATACAGGTAGAGGAGTGCCCCAAAATCGACTTCTACTAACTGCCCAGTCTCTAGCATTTTCAAGCCAGTTGTGAAACCGTTTCTCCTGTTATATTTGTCCAAGAAAAGAAAAGAAATAAGACTAAAACTTCAACATTGCATGAAAACACAGTTTATCATTTCTGATTGAGCACAATATCATAAAGACAGCCACTTTCAATACTTGTCAAGATCCAAATCTTCAAAGTAGTTGAGGTTACAGCCATTAATATTGGAAGTCAAAACACTCGTGGTCAACCAATTTGTGAAGATCACATAGAAAAACATGATTCCCAGAGAAATGCAAATTTTTTAATCTGTACACCATAGTTCAAGTCTGAGTCCATGAAGAAAAAAAATGCACAACACACCACCAAATTGTTTCATTCATCTGATCCATATCTAATGTTTGGATGATCTGGCAGATGTATAAACTGGCAAGTGGTAACTACAGAAAAAGGCATTCAACTCCTGCACTCAGTTTCCAATCAAACATAGCAGCATGCAGAAATTGACCACATAAGAAAAATTTATACGAGTTAACTTATCCTCATTTGAGCAGGCTTCCACTTTCTCACTAAACTTAAGCCACCACAATCCTCAGCAGGGATGAACTCCTGATAGTTCTCTCTTAACCATCAAGCATTGCTATCTACAATGGAACACCAACTACACTTCCAAAGAACAGATATAAAATTTTCATCTACCTAATACCAGATCTAGATCGCGGTAAAGGTGCAACAAAGAGTATTCCACTGTAGTTAATATGTGGCAGATGGGTATAGGCTTAGTCTGTCTGCATTTAGATCAAAGGTAACCTTCACAGCATCACAGGGCTCGCCTATACAAAGCATTTGTGGTACGGATGCTGGGACATCACTAATAAGCTTCAAAACTTACACTTTTGTCGCCTCTTCAAATATTAGATGTTAATTTCATTTCATTGAAGCAAATTAGATTTAGATCAAAGGTAACCTTCACAGCATCACAGGGCTAGCCTATACAAATCATTTGTGGTACGGACGCTGGGACATCACTAATAAGCTTCAAAACTTACACTTTTGTCGCCTCTTCAAATATTAGATGTTAATTTCATTTCATTGAAGCAAATTAGAATTAATAACGATTTTTAGCTTTTCCTTCCCTTTGTTTCTTCATCTCAAGCCTTCTTTGATCATGTACAGCAACAAGCTTCACATTGAATCATCAAATATAAGGTTTCAAAACTTGCACTATCACAAGTTGGGAGAGAGCAAAAGCACCACTAATTGCTATGCAACACCCCAGATCACAATTACAAACAAAATATCTCACCTATTATAACGCTTAAGTACAAAGAATCTTATCACTTGCTCAAGTTCACTACTTAGCGTGTAAAACTATGAATTTGGGTTGAGGACTCTGCCAGTAGACTTTGCAATAGCACAGCACATCATAAGCCCTCGTTTTTATGTGCATGTGGCCCATATTACAGAATTAGATCTGTTACCCTGCTTGCATGTCCCTCTAACTACACAGGTTTCACTTCTGGAGGGATCACATTCCTCTCACCAGATTGAGGACAAGAATCAATAGCTTAATTCATTATGTAAGTCAATCTTGAAACAGGCCAACCTTGTCAAAACTCAACATATGCATATTCATGATTGAGGAGCAGCTACAGAGTATATCATCTCTTTTTTTTTCCTTTGTTTAGCAACTTTAAGCCCATTAATCTCATTCATTCATAACATTACTGGTAAGAAACGTTTATATAAAAAAATATTGCATCACTCAGAATTTAAATTCTAACGAGAAAGAGAAAAACCAGAATAAGAAGGGGTAGAATGCAACATTTCACACCAAATATAAATCTTCTGACCAGACAGACCATCATCTCATAATGGAAGACAAGCACAACCAACAAAAGAGGAAGAGGTGCAGGAATACAGTTCTTACCTTTACATAATCAGGAACCCAGTATGTTTGTTTGTTGCTTTCTAACAGTTGCTCTTTTATTTCTTCCACTCTAATAAACCTAAACAGAAATTAAATAGCACAGCCCCATTACAATAAATACAGCAAGTTGGAAAGATTATAAACCACATAAAATGATAACAAAGGCAGGATGTTGCCTAAGCAGAAGATCCATAACAAAAGTGATTACATAATGCAGTACAGCTCAAAGTGAAATATGGAAAAGAAGCAATAGTAAAAGGATTATAAACTGAAACAAAATATAAATATACATATATAATGTAACAAAACTGAGATTTTAAAAACTCAGTAACATTAAGATAAAAGAAAATGCTACCAAATATTGTACAACGAGGACAAATACATTAAGGGAAAAAAGATGCAGACAATGTGCAACTCAACATGCAATGAACAAACAAAATTCAGCTAGCTGCAGTTTCTTTTTCCCATTTGGATGGAAAATATTCTGATGGCAAGCACAAGTGTTCATAAAATTCCTTTGGGTACTAATGACAAATTACAGATTAGAATTTTCAAAGAAAAAGAAGAAGAAATACATATTAAACACACTTCAAAATGAATCAAGAAGTATTGGCTTCAAAAAAATAGCAGTATAAGTAGATGGCAGTGCACTGTGGGATGAAATAAAATAAGCTTACCAGCTTGGAACAGCTCTATAAATGAGAGGTGTATCAGATCTCCAACAGAAGGGATAGGAATGCATAAAGCTCCCAGACTTAACAAGCCTGCCTTTTGCCTGATCAAACCAATAATTTTCATAAAGAAAAACAATCAGACCAGAAGCACAAAAAATGAAAGGAATGTGGCAGCAACATCCACCAAAACCACAGGCTCTTGACATTAGACTTGGTATCAGCAAACAAAACTTGTTTCACAAAATGTTCCTTATTTCTAATAATATCAAACAAGCTATTGAAAGCGACTGCAAAGTAGCTCTACAAATAATCTCATTCAGAGGTATGGCGTGTTCCTCTACATCATGAAATCGCTCTCTAAATAAATGAGTTGCCATACTTTCATCCATGCACATGAAAGCCTCACCTTCACTGCTTCAATGATATCCTTGTCTGCATCCTTGACATAGCGCCCACCGAAATCAGTAATTTTTTCAATGAAGCAGCCATCATCATCAACAGCTACAATCAAATTCTCCTGCAAAACAGGAAACAATACGATATTATGAGACAGCAGGAAAGATACATAAGAATTGCAAAAGATAGCCTAACATAGAACAACTAAGCAAACTGATATTAAGGGATGTTCACAGCTACATAATTGAAACCACAGGTTTGGCATATGACAACAACCTTACTGAGTATTTGATTTCCAATGCAAACACGGTAATCCTCTTCACCAAATGCAGGAGCACAGTGAACAATGCCAGTACCACTGTCATCAGTCACGTAATCATCGGCAACAACTCTAAATGCAGTGTCAGAGAACTCCATGAAGTAATTGAATAGCGGCTCATACCTGCAAAGCATAATCTCTCTCAGAAAATCAACAGTCTGATACCAAACATCCAGTAGCATGCATTGTTCACACACGCAAGATTAAAGAAAAAAAATAATACAAGTATCCGTCACAAAGTGATAAGGAAACTGCTAGGAGTGCATGTGAAACAGATGAAAGATCAGACAAAAAAGAAAGCATGGCTCACTTCTTATTCACCAACTCATTGCCCTTGACTTTCTCCAACAAATCATAAGAATCCATCAAGTTTTCAGCCTTCCCACTCTTAGTTTTAGAATTTGATGTCTTTGAACCACCAGCAGGTCCATTTGCAGTTGATTTTGGCTTCTCAACAGGAAGTGCTGACAGCCTACATTCAGCAACTACATAGACTTTTCCAGTGTACTTGTTACGAACCTGGATTTTGTTTCGCAATGCACATCAAAAAATAAAGTACCAGCATGTTCAACAAACAAATTAAGAAAAACAACATAAGGGATATCAGCAAAAACATGACGTCCAATGCAACACCTAAAATTCTTTTTGAGGTGTCAAAACTAAGATCTAGGAATCTTTAAGAACATCTAAAAGAGAAAATTACAGCTTCAACCACTGATTTAGAACTAATTGATAAAAATCACATTTCATGACCATTCACACACATGCCTAGAGCATGTGATACAGCCTTAAGCACATTTTCACAAGCTTCATGCTTGAACTTATGAACTAGCAAGGCTACACAATGGGATGTGGCTAAAATGGTTCAACATGCTAATGAGAATTGGGAAAAGAAATGAGCCACCGAGTATAACATATCTCAGGATCTTGTATTACAGAAATAGAAGGAATGAATTTGCAGCCTAAGACAATGTTCAATTGTATGACGTGCTGCATATTTGAAGTGCTTATCCTCTCCTTTTTTCCGAATAATCCACATCAAGAAGTCAAAGATAACAACCTTGATATAGTCAAAATTTCCATTAACGCAAAGGGCAAGATTACTGGGAAGAGTCCATGGCGTAGTTGTCCAAGCAACGAAAGCTGCATTGTGTGGATCATCAACAATTGGAAATGTGACCATTATCTCAGGATCAGGTACGTCCTGCATCACACCAGGAGTGTCAAAAGGATAGATTACATAAGTAGGTTAATTTATAAAGCAAATCACAAAATTAGAAATCACAAACCTTATAATTCTGCTGAACTTCAAAATTTGACAGCACAGTTTTGCAACCTGTACTGTAAGGCATGACCTGTAAAGAACCAGTAAAATCATCATAACCATTACAAATACGATAAAATAAGGAAAGGAATCAAAATATTCACACCCCAGTTAAGGGAAGGACTCAGCCAACATAACCAGATCGGCCTTAACAAGTGAAAAAAATAAACATTTTTCTCTCCAGAACAATGAAACACCCATTTGACAGTGATTCTATTTCAACGATTCAATTTGAAAAATATCAAAATCCGGTATACATATAGTACCGCAATGATGCTATATGAGCAAGACTTTCTATTTCATAAATCCAAAACTCAAAAGCAGAAATGATACAACATTTGCAAAATCTCCAATACAAATATCAAAGATCAACACAGTAAACCTTGTAATCAAACAAAAACCATCATTAAAACAAATCTATTTCTCAAAAAAAAAACGAGCAAATAATCAAAATCACCATAAACCCACAAAACAAAAACCATCAAATCAAAACAGAACATAAAGCAACAAAAACCCACCTTAAAACCCTTGTAAACAAGCCCTTTCTCAAACAACTTGGAAAAAACCCACCAAACACTCTCCATAAACTTCAAATCCATGGTCTTATAATCATTCTTAAAATCAATCCATCTCCCAACTCTAACAACAACTTTCTCCCATTCCCCCACGTACCTTGTAACAATCCCTCTACACTCTTCATTGTACTTATCAATCCCCAATTTCAACACCTCATCCCTTCTCTTAATCCCTAATTTCTTATCAATCTCAGCTTCAACTGGCAATCCATGGCAATCCCATCCAAAACGACGTGTCACATGGTGCCCTGTCATCGTCTGGTATCTGGTCACAATATCTTTGATTGTACCGGCTAAAATGTGTCCATAGTGAGGTAACCCAGTGGCGAACGGTGGACCGTCGTAGAAGATGTATTCAGGGAGGTCTTTGGTGCGTTCTAATTGGGTTTCAAAGGCCTTGATTTCTGACCAGAAGGAGAGGATCTTTTCTTCTTGCGTTGGAAAGGAGAATTCTTTTCCTTCACAGACTTCTTCCATGGCGGAATTGAAGAGGAATTAGGGTTTTTTGGGGAGGTGGAAATGGTGGCGGAGAGGGTTTATGTGTTTTATGGCTTGTGAGTAACGCTGGAAGTGATGCTAAGCTACCACAAAAAGTCAGAAATGCTGAAACAGCGAGTTGGATGCTTGAGTACCCAAGGCATGCTGTAGACTACAAATCCATCCCTAAACTTCTTTCATATATTGTCAAGCCCACTTTTGGTATTTCACACCTAGGGCGTGTTTGGCCATCCACAGTTTTCAAAATGTACGGCAAAATTTTGAATGAAT
>Ga0325410_1009365_pt1 | contig 10471 bp, 6 predicted proteins | sample PopdelMetagenome_16_FD_206182 | JGI IMG/M metagenome (GOLD analysis project Ga0325410, IMG submission 206182) | Populus deltoides microbial communities from Bellville, Georgia, United States - Xylem-PdIQD-R3 | ecosystem: Host-associated > Plants > Phyllosphere > Stem > Wood/Secondary xylem...
TGGGGCTTGGAGATGGCGTTGGAGAAGGGGAGTGTTTGCGTGACAGGTGCTGGAGGGTACCTGGCTTCTTGGGTCGTCAAGCTTCTTCTCTCCAAGGACTATCTTGTCCATGGAACCGTTAGAGATCCTGGTAATTCTCATACCTCTCACCTCTCTCTCTCTCTCTCTCTCTCTTTCTTTCTCATTCCACTGCTCTTTTTAATTTTTTGTTATATGAATCACTTCATGTATCACTTTTTATTACTAATTTCTGATTTTCAGTTTCAGCTTTTAAGAAGGTAACCTGTTCTAGAGAGATATTTTCATGTTGACCAACTTACTTCGATTCTTAACTACATGTTTCTGTGTTGTTCCTTCCTTCCTTGTATATATTTGCCTACTTTATGGAGCTAATTAGCACTCTTCTAATCCGAATAGCCCCAGCTTTTCATGTATTGTTCTCATTTTGTTAGTTTTTGATCGACAAAATTCGAATTTGAATTGCTTCTAGCTGCCATCGTTGACTACATATCCATTCTCAGATGAAACATGGGCACGAGCAGCTAGTGCTTCTCAGATGAAATTATTTCTTATGATATAAATTTCTTGATCATATTATGCAGCGGATGACAAGAATGCTCACTTGATGAAAATTGACCAGGCAACGGAGAATCTCAAACTCTTTAAGGCAGATTTACTGGACTACAGCTCTCTTTCTTCTGCTATTCAAGGATGCAGAGGGGTCTTCCATGTTGCCAGCCCTGTTCCCTTCACTAGAGTGTCAAACCCCGAGGCAAGTTTTGGCTACTTCATAATGTTTTTCAATCAAATGACCCGAATAACTAAAATCAGTCACGCTATTAGATGGTAATTAATTACGGGAGATGCCTTTTCCTTGTGATCTTAGGTGGAGGTGATCGAGCCAGCTGTAAAGGGCACACTAAATGTGCTTAAAGCATGTGCTGAGGCAAAGGTAAAAAGAGTTGTCATTGTGTCCTCTGGAAGTGCAGTTTTGTCAAACCCAAGCTGGCCCAAGGGTCAAGTGATGGATGAGAATTGCTGGTCTGATAAGGAATACTGCAGAGCAACTAAGGTGAACAATTCCAAAAGTTAATTTCAGTGCAAATTTGGTAGTTCCAAGTTGAATATTAGCGGTGGTCTGCCTTTTCGTAATGCTCTTTATCATGATACGATGCACCATTGTTAGTGTTTGTAGACTAAAATATCCAGTTCTATTTCTGTACCAGAATTGGTATAATCTTTCCAAGACAGAAGCAGAAAGTGAGGCTTGGGAATATGCAAAAAGGAGCGGGCTTGATTTAGTAGCAATTTGTCCTTCCCTCATTTTGGGGCCAATTCTGCAGTCCACTGCTAACGCAAGTACAAAGGTTCTTATTAAGATTTTGAAAGGTAGCTAGCTATTCATACCACATCTTGTTTGCAATGTTTGTCTGTGTTGTGTGTAACATGGTCATCTTTGTCTGCGAGTGATGCGTGCATTTTTTATGGGTGTATGTGTGATGATGCCCTGATGAAATTCTGTGAAAGTTCGAACATCAAACACTAAAATTGGTATTTAATTTATTCTTGGAGCTTTAACTTGTACTCACTTTGATTCGTGCTAGGATGTAATCCTGTAGTTTGGATGATGAACTTCGACAGCAGCTTGCACAATTTTGTTGATACTTTCTGTTTTTCACTCTTGGAAAATTTAAATATTTAAACATGAAACATGGATATCATAGTTTGCAAACAATGGCTCATACCCCTGTTACTGCAAGCAACTTGCTATCTAGGTCAAAATGCAAATACTTTATGTTATCTTCTCGTTACTAGCTGGTGTTCTGTATGAACTGCCCTTGCAGATGGGTGCGACTCGTTGGAAAACAAGCTTCGGCCAATAATAGATGTTCGTGATGTGACTGAAGCACTGCTTTTGGCATATGAGACACCTGAGGCAGAAGGTAGATACATATGCACGGCACATGCAATCAGAGTTAAAGATCTTGTGGAGAAATTGAGGAGCATGTATCCTAACTACAACTATCCTAAAAGGTAAGTCTGGTGTAAGATAATATTCTCAACCAAATAATCATTCGAGTTTACTTTTCTATTGTGATTCTCTAGGAACTCTTTTTATAGATGATGCCACAAACGGAGCCTCATTTACGAGTACTGATTTCCACGTATGGTTTTATCATGTTTCTTGGTAATTTGATGATACATCTGCTTGTTCACTGCCAGTTTCACTGAAGAAGAGCAGGAAGCAGTGATGATCAGTTCAGAAAAGTTGCAGAGGCTCGGTTGGAGTTTCCGTTCATTGGAGGAAACTCTCATTGACTCCGTGGAAAACTATCAGAAGACTGGACTCCTGGATTAAACAAAAACAGACGGTTCAAATTATCCCCACCTGCTCTGTATACGGGTTTCACAGGGAGGAGGATATTTGGCTAAATAAATGTGATTTGTCTGCGCTGTGCTATTGAGCCATGTTGACATAATTGTCAAAGGTTAAGCCAAAACCATGCGCTAGATTGTTTGATTTTGGACCAAGGTTTTACATGTCAATCTCGAGGTTTCTGTTTGTTTTATTTCTCTTGGTTGGTTGGAGAGTTCCAATAAAGCATTAATGAATTATTACTTGTGTTGTCCTGAAAAGTATTTCTTGCAGAGACCGATGAATTATGTCAGGCCCTGGTTTACATGAACCTTGTTCGATATCCGCTAGACTAGCTGTAATAACCGTTGACTTCATGCATTTTACCATCAGAACAGGCTTAAAACAGTGAAACTTGCCTCACCGGCAATTCACAAGCTTTTTACCATCTCATGAGCTAGCTTGCAACCATGACTATATACTATATTATGGCCATTTCATTTTATCGTTCGACATGGAACCAAGTAGATGAAGACGGAATCTTCCACAAAGAGAGGAGCTAGTAAATACCCTTTGAGAAAGGGATTCGCTCACACTCTCTGCTTACCGATACTTTCAGGAATGATTTCCACGAGTCCCTCTGGCTGTAGAATGACTCCATGAAACTTGCCTGGTGCAATTAGCCACCTCTTTGATCGAGCACCGCAAGTGAACAGAGAAGAGAGACGTGTCTCACGACAAAAACTTGTTCGATTGGAGGGGTGAGGACAGAGACGGACAACTTTCATGGACTGAGTTGATGACGACCCAAGGACCCAAAGGGGGACAAGTAATTTCTCATCAACACAAGCACTCACTCATACTTCGAAACACATGACACGTAAGGTTGTTCTAGTTTCCAACTTTCATTTAGGAGAAAAATAGTTTCAAATCTTGGAAGTTATAACTCTATCATGCGACTTGCTGAATAGAGATACAACGGGGGCGTCCACACACATAATCAAACACGACCCAACATAAACAAAATTCCATCTTTGCTCATTGTCCTCACGCGGGAAAGTTACTGCTGATTAAAGAGATGAAGAATTGGCTCATTACCATCTAATTAAAATCTTCAAAATAAAAATTAAGAAAAATGGCACAATGTGCGCCGATGGGAGTATGTAATTGTCAAACCAAGCAGCAACATCGGGGTGGATTGAGGAAAGAACATTTTAAGCTGTACTCTCACAGAGGTGTCTGGCCATTGGATGAAGTTGAAGACATAACAGAGAGAACATCTGTCACGGAAGACATGACACTCAAAGCAGCTTTCAGAACTTCCTGAGTGCACCCTGGTTTCACAATGTTTCTTACCTGGGAAATTGAGGGCAGACAATCAGTGAAAGCAAAGCATATTTCAAATAGCGAACATACAACACATAGAAAGAATCCAGTCCAGTCATAGAATATTGTCAGCTGATCCTTTAGCATTGCTAAACCAGCTTTAACCTGAATCGATCACCACTATCTCAAAAATACAACAAGACAGATTATCTTGTATGAAAAACAACAATACCAACCTCCTACCACATGTTGCTCCCATCACATTACACTAGCAAGAGGATAGAAAGTTTATTTTCAACCCCAAAGAATTAGCACACCAAATACGCATAAACATTTCAAACAAAAGGTATGAGATAGTGATACACTGAATGTATGATGAACAAAGTGGTGGACTTCTACACACAAAACTCATTAAATTCCGTGCTTCATAACTAGTTGAACAGTAGTTTCATCAAAAGAAACGAAATGGTTAGACAATCCACATTTAAATTTTAGACCAAATTAATCATGCCTTCCATTTCCCCCCTTCATTTTTTGACTTGTCCTAGAATTCAACAGGAACAAATCTAACACCATACAACCTTCATAGGCAGAGAAATAAGAAATAATAACCATTTGCAAAGGAAAAGATGATCATCCAAAATATTGAGTGAATATTTAAATGTGAAACACATAATTGAGAGAATAAAGTACCTTGTCAAGGTATTCCTGCAGCTTCTTGATCCCGCCCATATAATCCTGGTCTTCAACACAGAGAGTTACAGCCTTAGAATCCGCACCAGGACCATCAAATTGAAGGGGACCTGGATTTCTGTACAGGTCATCCATCCAAAACCTTCCTGCATTTTGTCTCAGCAGCCTGCATTTAAGCCAAGCAGTAAAAATTATTGCATGCTTCTCTGACTGTCATGGGGAATTTATGTAAAGTTGTGATCACAATATCTATAAAGTTCCTGATCTTCCCTCTCTCCTAATATCTGAATAACATAAACATTTGATGAATCATAAAATAGAACTTACTCATATGCTTTGCCTTTCAAATCCACAGTAGCAGGATGAATAGCAGGTTTTCCAATTGAAGATGCACCAGGGCTTTGAGCCCAACGCTTCACTGTCATCATTGCCTATGATTTTACAAAATATAATATAGATAGGCCGTAAAAGAAAGGATTGCAATGCATGTATCATAATTTTTGCTAGGAAAAATAACTTTGCAGGTAAAAGAAGAAATCTGCCTTTAAGACCAAAATTAAAACTCAACTGTAATTGGAGCAGCACCACATCGCCACTTGTTCACAGGATTCTTTAGGTTAGTTACAGTGGCCATGTAACCATTCAAACCAGCTGCTAAAATATGGTAGCTGATGTGCCCAAGAACCTATGAAATATACCACTCAGTATTAATAAAAGATAATTGAATTGGACTTAAAAAGGATGAGAATACATATCAACCCTGGTTGTTAACATACATAGGCATAGTCGCAATCGAATTTTGATGGTAAAGACCCACGGGCCTGATAACCAAAAAAGTGGCAGATAGCATTGAACTTTTTCCCCGTATATGTGCCTTCTTTCTGCTCAAAACACCAAAGACACCAGTAAAAAGCCAAGTCAATTGCAACAAACATAACAATCATTAGACAGTTAACAGAAACCAACAATAGGACCATTTTGCTTGACACGAATTTCAGAAGTATATAGTAAAGCAATTATCGAGCATGGATCATAACAATGATGGGACTTGTAGAGTCTCATACAATCATTTCACGAGGAAACAAAATGTAAAATTATTGCTGCGCCACACAGAAGTTAAAGATATAATAAAATTATCAGGGCTAGGGAAATCAACAATGATAAAAAAAGAAAAAAAAGAAACAATGTCATACCAGCCGCTTGTTCATTTCTGTCTCCACAAGATGAGCTAGAAGTTTCTCTGTTTCAATCTAGGGTAAAAACAAACAAGCAATCAATTTATCAACAATGTAATTTTTAATAGTTCCTTTTAATAAGAATTGCATGCTCGTTACCTGGGATAATTGTGCCGAGTCATCTGATTCAGGATGAAGCAGCAGCTGTGCCATTAAAAATATTAATATTTTAGAAGATAAAATACCCATTTGCTTTAAATTGATTGACAAATATCTTGTAATGCAAATCAGTAAGGGGAAATGTAAACCTGCTTCTTAATATATGGCGGCAAAAATTCAAATAAAGCAGATGTCCATGGTGAAAGCTGTGATGAAATGTTGTCAGGGGCAACACCATGCCTGAGTAAACCATGTATTTCCTGAAAGGTGCATAAAATTTCAGTACTCCCTTTCAGAGGAAAAGAAACGCCATCAAATATCTGTATAGATGTATTTTACACACATGCGGACTGTGTTTATAAGAGACTGCAGTCTGAAGGACAACACCCACACATTCGCAAATGAGGCCAAGCAGGGAGATACGAAAGCAATTACCTTCAAGAGAGCATAGACCTCGGGAATGCTTTCTATGAGTCCCTCTGGCAGTAGAATGACTCCATGATTCTTGTCTGGTGCAATTAACCATGTCAGATGACCAATATTACAGTTTATCACAAAACACGATATACAATGACTTAGATTGTCTAAAACCTTGCACTGCTCGGGCTTGGACTGCATCACAAATTTGTGTTGTCAAGTCAAAAAGAGTAAGCTTTGATGCAGCCACCTCCTCGCCAAGAATAACCTGCAAAAAGCAGCTCAACCATTGTTCAGGAGAGAGAAAGATAAGCCCATAAAAGTTTCATTTGAAGCTCAAAGGGAGAAAAAAACAAAAAAAAAGGAACTGCAAAAGTGATGGACTACTAACCATGTTCGGATGAGACTGAAGTGTACATTCCAAAGCAACATGTGATGCCTTTCGGCCCATGAGCCGGATGAAATAATAATACTGGAAAATGAAATAAGTTAAAAGTTTTGAAAAGACAAATTTCACAGTGAAGAATGTTGTCTAGTATTCCTTCTCAATCATAATTTCATCAACAAACGATACAATGATAGTGAATTCTTCACTAGAGGTCATGAATCAGAAAGTGGATGAATTTATTACCTTCTCTGCAGAGAGAGCATCCGTGCAGACATTGCTGATGAGCTGGGAATTGACCTGCATGAGCGGAAAGCATGAAATTTGTTTTATTAAATTAAATGCTTAATCATGCATATTCACAACATAAACATTTAGCATTACACCAAGCACCAGAGTTTCCCAAAGGACATGATCAGACACCACTGCCAATTTAAGAAATTAAGAATACCAAAAACCAATTAAGGTTGACGTTTTCCCCCTAGATCATGAACCCAAGCACTTTCATTATATTGCACTGCTGCCACTATATGCAACAGAGTTTCATACATTATCATATAGGAAAAATTTGAATGCGAGAATGGGCAGTAATTCTATGAAGTTCTCCCTGATATGCTACTTGATTCAACACAAATGGTCTTATAAATAAACAAAATTTTAACATACACAGCAATACCTCCTGCTTTAATTGACTTTGATGCCACCTAAACCATCCATCTTTGTTTCTATAATTCCATTTTACTAGAAGAAGTAACTTCCTCGACATATTGATTAACAGAGAGCTGCATGGTGCCATTTGATCCATACCTTGCATATTGTATCAAAACCAACATTGGTTTCCACAAATTGATTCTTGAGATCTCCATTTAAAGTAACAGGAACACCAACCACCTGCAAAATTCAAACAGTGTGTCTAGTAAAATTCAGAGGCTGGTAGCATAAAAGTACACTCAGGAACAGTCGCAAAGGCTGCTAGGAATACAAGCATGAACTATTTGTGACAGTTATTAATCCTAGGTGAGAAGACAAGCAGAAATACCTTTGTTGGGCATTTTGCCTCGGCAAATGTTTCAGCAAGCTGAGCGGCATCTGTATTTGAAGTAACTCCTTCAAAAGAAAAAAGCATCCGTATTTAGTAATTGTTGCAAAATTGCATCTGTATCTCTTTGTAAATACCAAAGTGTCAAACTTACCTCCAATGATAACAAGGCCATCCAATTTCAGATCTTTGCATGCAGTTAGAGCAGCATTAACCTGTTCAGTTGTTCTTATTTGATCTTTTGTCCGTCCCAACAAATCATAACCACCTTGCCAAGCATAACAAAATAACAAATCAGTCAAGTCTCACAGCCAAGTGACAATCAAAGATCCCATCATGCAATCATATGATAAAAATACATACCTTGATTTTTGTAGGTTGAAAGAATGTCATCTGTAATTTCAAGTGTTTTCTGAGCAAATAAACCTTCAGAACCTCCTGTTGACAGATAAAAGCATTTTATAATGTAGACGTCATTTGCTTTTAAATAAAACACAACAGGGTATAATGATGAAACAAACAAGCACACAATATGTGTTCATCAAAAACTTATAAATGCAATGAGATTTGCCATAAATCAAAGACAATCAAATCCAAAGATGAAACACTTGTATGAGATGCCGTTGCTTATGCTTACCTAGAAATCCAAGTAAAGTGCTGTTAGGGTTATGGATTTTAAGAGCGTTGTGAAGACCCCATATGACATTATGTCCTCCAGGAGACTGTCTCCCACAAAAAACTATTCCGACCCTGTTGAGAGACACCAAATACATCAGCCAAATATGAGCTTTTTAAGCAAACACTCATAACAAGCAGATTGCAGAGTCTTAACTTTTCACAGAAGCACACGCAGGTGCGTACCCACACACGCAAACAAAATCAGAAATTGAGAGAGGATTTGACAAGCAACTAGGTTTCCGATCATCCTTCCGGATAATAGTGAATTTCAAAAAAGGGCAGCAGCAGGAATAGGAAGAAAGGATCGATCCCTTATTCAAAATGTAGACGCGTGGTTTGGATAAAAGTGATACAAAACAGCAGATGATAGTTGAAAGGAAAAGAAGACACTCATAAATCACCAGGACCCAAGGCATACCTGAAAGCTGGATGGTCAGTTATGATTTGAGCATCAGAGACTTTAGCAGTTGCCCTGAGGAAGTGAGCTAAAGGCTGGCCATAAGTGAGGGGAAAGGATCGGCTTATGCTGTGGACATCAGCTGGGTCTGCAGCAGTGGTTGCATCACCAAGTTCTACCCTCACTGCAGTTCCCTGGAAAATGCACAGATCCCAAACATATAAATGAAAATCCAAGTCAGCAATTGAATAGAAAGGAATAAATGGTGAGGGTGAAATCAGTAACTTTGTGTTAGCTTTTGCGTTTTGAAAATGTAGATTCAAGAAAAGCTGTTTTTTCTCAAGCAAGGTCTCGATAGAGTTCTTGAGAGAGTTTTCTGTGGTAACATGCAAACCTGTGTATTAATTTGCGTATCACGAAAACAAACGGAGCATGAGGCACGTTACAATCCAGTATCAGTATCACATTTTTGCCTCGCTACTAATTCAAGTACAGCAAACGCCTATCAAGCATAAAATAATGAAGGTAGATACATTCTAAAAAAGAAAAAAAGAAGTCATATCTCCTCTGTGTTGAGGTAGATCTACTAGCCGGCGAAAGTATAACGCAGATTAAGTGATCAACTAAGCGAAAAGATCAATCTAACATAACATCGATTGCAATTAAAAAAAACTAAACTGATGCTATGACATTATGTGTTGGTGTTGTGGTAAATAGGGAGGGGAGAAAGACGGTGGGAAGAAGGGAGAGGGAGTAGGAGAGACCTGAAGACAGGGAGGGAGTTCTGGTTGGTAAAGAGATCGAAGTTTCTGGAGATCGGAAAGTTCTCTGGGAATGCCGAAATCGGAATCCATGCCGCTTCTCTCTTCTTCTTGTTCTTAGGTAGGTGAGGAGTTTGTAGAAGTAGAAGTGTTGTGGTCGGGCGGTTTTTTTTTTTTTTTTGTCTTCAAAAAGACCGCTTTTATAGGGGGTGAGGGGAAAAGGGAGAGAAAAAAAAGAGAACCAGGCGATGCTACCTACCAGCTATAAAGCCCACCCGTTTCGGCCTCTTGAAACGTGTTCCATTTATCGGCCATGGTTTCTAGGGTTTATTACGATGCGCCCCTTGTCTTCATCTATCTCTAGTGCCGTTACTAAATTGCCCTTTCATTCCTCTACCATTTCATTTGCTAGATTTTGTCTTCTTCTCGGCCCCTCGTGCTCTGTTCTCTTTAAAATTAAAAGCCCCCTCCTGTTGTGATCAATTTTAACCGTTTGATTGACACCATGGCCACGAGTACTTTTTTGCAAATGGCAAGAGATTTTCAGACTTCTTTTCTTTTACTGTTAGGTGTGAATGGTGCGATGAAAAAAATGACAGAGGGCTTGGGGGTAATTGCAAGTGATTAGCTATGATATTGATACTTGATAGTTGGGTCGTATATCCCAACGATACAAGAAGCCAACAATATTCACGGGAATATGCCAGAAGGATATTCTGGTAACTTCAAAAGAAGCCCACTTACATATTAAGCAAGCATTGCAAGCCTGTGGAATCTCTCACCTAACACTCCCCTTTGAATTTCCCTTGTGTTCGGTAGCATGTCCTATTTTTTTTAAGTACTTTTTATTTAAAAATATATAATAATAATTTTTTTAATTTGTTAATATTAATATATTAAAACTATTAAAAAAACACATATTAAAACAACACCCAAAAACAATAGTGGTTATACTCTCAACATTTCTTCAAATTATTATCCAATATAATGGGCTAAGTGCCCCTCTAGCTATTTAGCTAGAAATGTATTATTGTAAATTGAAGTACTAAGATGATGAAATTGTCCTTACCAACAAAACTTGTTAA
>Ga0325410_1009368_pt1 | contig 10469 bp, 9 predicted proteins | sample PopdelMetagenome_16_FD_206182 | JGI IMG/M metagenome (GOLD analysis project Ga0325410, IMG submission 206182) | Populus deltoides microbial communities from Bellville, Georgia, United States - Xylem-PdIQD-R3 | ecosystem: Host-associated > Plants > Phyllosphere > Stem > Wood/Secondary xylem...
TTTGAAGGCTTGAAATATGTATGAATTTTTATTTGAAACATGTTTTTTAAGGTGCTTGAACTATGTATAAATTTTTATTTGAAGCATGAATTTTTTTTAATGTATTTTAAAATTCCTTACGATTTTATGATTTTACGATCCGTTTTTACGATCCGAGTTTGTGTGCAGCTTTCCGTGCCGTGTTAAAATCGTGATTTTAACAACCTTGCTCATAACCAACCCTTACCTTTCCTTATTCGTCAAGGATTCTTTCTCTTTATATCTGGTCATTTATAGTCCTTTTCCTATATAATTTTTTCCTTTATTATGTATTCGATTTCTAGAAGGATTTTACTCCTTTAGTGCCGCCTCCTAGCTAGTATAAATAGGATAATTATAGTTTGTTTTGAGACGAGGTTTCCGCAGCCTTCTTTCTCTTGTTTAGGGTGTGATCTGTTTTTCCTTCTTTTCATCTTTTCTTTACTTTAAAACAATTAGAATTAGGATTTTATTTTCTTGTAGTTGCCGAACTCAATAGGAATAGAAGGGAGTAATTTTTCTTTTCAATTGTGAAGGTAAGTAACCTTCCTCTTAATCAATTTATGCATGTATGTGTGATGATTTTGTGTTTGTGATTTATGCTTATTGCCGAAACATCTAAGCTTGATTAAATTCATGAATTTGATCTTGTTTATGTGTTTTCATCTTCTTCAATCAATGCAAGAGGAGATTGAAGAATTTTATTCATGCCTTTCTGCTTGTCTAGACCAAACACCGGTTTGATCACCCATCTTTGATCCTTTCCACACGCGTGAATTGGAGGAGAAAACTTACTCCTTTAATCCACTTTTTCAACCCATGTTCGAGTAAGGAGAACAGTCTTCGCCGGACAAAATCTACACTAACCTAAACACTTCTTCTTCATCGTCATCAACCTCATTAATCCAAAATCCTTTTGAGATGGCTCTTGAACCGCAAACAACTCTTAAGGAGCTAACCGCTCCTACTCTTGAAAACTAACCTTTATGCATAAATGTTAACGATATTAATTTTGAACTTAAATCAGGTTTCATCCGTTTACTCCCAACTTTTAATGGCCTTGCAGGAGAAGATCTTCATTCTCATCTCAAAAATCACATATGGTTTGCATAGGAATGAAACCACAAGGAGCTGAGGAAGACTATGTTAAGTTGAAAGCCTTTCCTTTTACTTTAAAAGAGGTGATTGAAGACTGGTTGTTTTCCATGCCTTTTGGTTCAATTAGGAACTGGAATGAATAAAAAAGAATATTTCTTGAGAAGTATTTTCTAGCTTCTCATGCAACCATTATTAGGAAGGAAATATTGCTTTACAATTGGGAATTGCTTTTTATTTATTTATTTCTTACTAATTTTGCCAAATATTATAGCTTAGTTTTAATTTTAATTTTAGTTATTTTCTTTGTCTTAATTGTCGAATATAAACCACCCCCCAATCCTTTGTTTTTGTGTCTTTTTATTTTAAGTCTTTCTGTTTGTTTTGTGTGTCTAGTTTAGATAAGAGTCTTAGTTTGTTTTGTTTAGATTTTGTTTTGTCTTTTGTTTAGTTTAATTAGTTCTATTGTTTGGTTTGGGTTTAATCATATCTTTCACTAGTTCCTCTTGAGATTGAAACCCTACTTCCCTATACTACCTAATTAGTGTTTTGGGGGAATTAATTTGATAGGCCTAACGACACCTCATCAAAACTTGGTGTTGTTGCCAGAGAACTAAAACTTTAATTGATTAAAACCAATCGAACTTTTGAATTAATCAAAACTAACTCTATTGTAGATTTTTTTGCTTTTGTCTTTGTTTTTGTTTTTAGTTTGTTTTGTAGGTATATGTTTGAATCTCTTGAGCAATAAGAGATCGAAAAGTTCTTCTCGCGTCTTTCCATTCATCTTGATCAATCACCCATTTGATCATCCCTCTTCGATCCATATTAAACACGTGAATTAGAGGAGAAAACTTGTTCTTTCAATCCTCTTTGTCAACCCATGTTTGAAGAAGGAGAATAATCCTCATCGGATGGAATCTATACCAATCCAAACGTTTCACCGAAGAAGGAGAATAATCCTCATCGGATGGAATCTATACCAATCCAAATGTTTCACCATCGCCGTCATCAACTTCATCAATCGGAAGTCCATTCGAGATGGTTGTTCAAAACCAATAAAGTCTTCAAGAGCTTGTCGCTCCTAATCTTGATAACCAAACCTTGTGTAATCATGTCAATAATGTTAATTTTGAACTTAAATCTTGTTTTATTCACCTATTACCTTCTTTTAATGGCCTCGCAGGAGAAGATCCCCACTTGCACTTAAAGAAATTCCATATGGCGTGTAATGGAATGAAGCCACAAGGAGTGGAGGAGGAATAAATGAAATTGAAAGCCTTTCCTTTCACTTTGAAAGGGGCGGTGGAAGACGGTGGAAGAGTGGTTATTTTCCATGACCTTCGAATCTATCCGCACATGGAATGACTTGAAAAGGAAGTTCCTTGAAAAGTACTTTCCTGCTTCCCAAGCCGTAAACACAAGGAAGGAAATATGTGGTATTCGGCAATTACATGGCGAAACTCTTTCCAAATACTACGACCGATTTGAGAAACTGTGCAATCAATGTTCACATTAGATACCCAATCAATTGCTTATTTAATACTTATACGAAGGATTGATGTCGCAAGAGAGTATAATTAATGTAGCAAGTGGTGGTGTGTTGGTTGCTAAAACTTTAGAAGATGCTTCCTATTTGATCACCAATATGGCGGAAAAGTCAAAAAAATTTGGTACAAGAGTCGACGCCTACACCAAGCATGTGAACAAGGTAAGTAGTTCTAACTTGGAATCTAGGTGCCACATATTCATTTGTTACAAATAAACTTGTGGGGAGGGATTAGGGAAAAATCCTTGCAGAATAAAAAATGGGTTTATTATAAGCACTCCATTAAGTGAAACTGTGAATATTGATCACATGTATAAGAAGGTCCAGATTAATATAAGTGGTTGTGAGTTAAAAGTAGATGTATTACCACTAGAATTACATGATTTTAATGTCATCTTGGGAATGGACTGGCTAAGTACGAATAAGGCTTAAATGGTCTGTTTCACAAAAATAGCAACTCTCCAAAGGCCTGATGGTAAAAAAAATAATGTTTAGGGGGGGAGAAATGTCATCTCAAACTGTATTATCTTAGTTATGGCCACTAGGAAAATGATAAAAAAAAGGATGTGAGGCTTACCTTGTCTCTGTCTTAGAGACCAAAATGGAAGATATTCAAGTGTCAAATGCTCCAATAGTGAGGGAATTTCCTGATGTATTTCCGGATGAACTGCATGGAGTACCCCCAGAGAGAGAAGTAGAGGTTAATATTGATGTATTGATTGGTACGTCTTCGATAGCCCAATCACCGTATAGGATGACGCCAGCCAAGGTGGCAGAACTGAAGATTCAACTACAAGAATTGCTAAATAAAGGGTTCATATGTCCGAGTAATTCACCATGGAGAGCTCCTGTGCTGTTTGTGAAGAAAAAAGACGAGACCCTTAGACTTTGTATAGATTACAGGCAGTTGAACAGGGTAATAATAAAGAACAAATATCCACTTCCGCGGATAGATGATTTGTTTGATCAACTAAAATGGGCCAGAGTGTTTACAAAGATAGATCTGAGGTCATGATACTATTAATTAAGGATTAATGAACTAGATGTACCAAAAACCGCATTCAGAACTTGGTATGGGCATTATGAGTTCTTAGTAATGCATTTGGGCTAACAAATGCATCGACAATGTTTATGGATTTGATGAAACGAGTTCTTTTGATCATACTTAGACAAGTTTGTGGTGGTATCCATAGACGACATCCTAGTATATTCAAAATCATACTTGGAGCATGAACAACATTTGAGGAAAGTATTAATGACCTTAAGAGAGCATCAATTGTATGCTAAACTTAGCAACTGCGAGTTCTGGCTGAAGGAAGTGATTTTCTTAGGGCACATTATATCGGCTGAAGGATTATCGGTGGATCCTAGGAAGGTTGAAGCAATATTGCAATGGGAAAGACCTACCAATATTACTGAAATTTGTAATTTCCTTGGGTTAGCAGGGTACTATCGAAGATTTATCAAGGGATTTTCTATTATAGCTATTCCCATGACTTGGTTGACTCGGAAAGAGACAAAGTGGGAGTGGACTAAAGAATACGAAGAAAGCTTCTAGGAATTGAAAAAGAGACTCACTATTGGTGGTCTATAGTGATGCATTAAAGAAGGGACTAAGGTGTGTATTGATGCAACACAATAAAGTGATTGCGTATGCCTCAAAACAGTTAAAGGCTCACGAGATCAATTACCCAATGCATGATTTAGAATTAGTTGTTGTAGTGTTTTCCTTAAAAGTATGGAGGTACTATTTATATAGGTCTTGGCTTCAGATATTCACAGATCATAAGAGTTTGAGGTATTTGATGATGCAGAAGGAATTAAATAAGCAACAAAGATGCTAGGTGGAATTGATAAAGGATTATGATTGTGTAATTGATTACCATCCGGGGAGAGCAAATGTAGTTGCAGATGCTCTTAGTCGTAAACTCAAGACAGTGGCTACTCAATGGGAGGATTAGGATGAAAAAGAATTACTAGAATTAAGAAAGATTGATGCCTAAGTAGAGGTAAGACCAGATGAGTCATTAGTGACTCAGTTAAGGGGTACTCCGGGATAGAGTACTAGAAGCTAAGCAAGAAGATCTGGAAGTTTGTAAGATAAGAGAAAAAGGTGAGGTCAAGAATCGAGATGTCGTTCCAAATCCGGAAAGATGGAATGGTAGTCCTTGAAAGACGATTTTACTTACCATGTGATCAAACACTGAAAAGGGAAGTTTTACAATAGGCCTGTCATAACCAATTTTTAGGTTATTCCCAAATTCATTTCCTTTTCTTTCAAAATAAAAATGAAACAGTGTTGTTTTGAACAACACTATTCTCCGTCTTCCCCTACGTGTGCAGAGGCAAGGAAGAAGGATAATTTTAAAATCTTCTTTTCCCGCTCACTCTCTCCCCCAACTTAACCCCTCACTGACACCACCCATACCCACCATACCCTGCCAACATGATAAAGAAAAGAGAAGGGAACTATGCCCTGGGGCGGCTATGCAGAAGCCACCACCCGCCACACTACCCTGCGCTTAGACAAGGTAAGGTGGCCCTCTCCCCTTGCTTCCATAAATATAGGGGGAGAACCAAAAATAAGGCGGGAAGAAAAAGGAAAACAAAATAGAGGGATATTTTGAGAAGAAAAATAGAGGGAACCGAGGGGTATTTTTAATAGTTGGGAAGAACGTAGAGGATAAAGAGAAGGAAAACGGGGAGACTGTTTTTGAAACCAGAGAACAGGGGAAGAAGATTATAGAAAAAAAAAGAAATAGAGACGAATAGAGGGGAAAGAGAAAGAAAAGAAAAAACAGAGGACGACCTTTTAGAGAGAGAAGGATTGTGAGAGAAGAGGGAACGAATAGACAAGAAAGAGAGAGAGAACTAGGGAAAGGAAGAAAAACAAGGAATGGAGAAAAAAACAAAGGCTAGTGTCTCTATGTAAACACAAAAAAAAGAGTAAATTAAAGCCGAAAATGACTCCATCGCTACCGATTTTTGAATCGGCAGCGTCATAGTTTTGGACTATCAATTTCTGAATCGGTAGTGGCACAGTTATTCATTGCCGATTTCTAAATTGGCACCGACACAATTTAGCTGTCGATTTTTGAATCGGCAACATCACAATTTTTGGCTGTCCATTTCTTAATCGGTAGCAACGTAATTTTTGGCTGTCGGTTTTTGAATCGGCAGCGGCACAGTTCTTCATTGCTGATTTCTGAATCGAAAACGGTGCAGTTTTACCGCTGATTTTTGAATCGGCAGTGTTATAGTTTTTAGCCATCGATTTTTGAATCGGCAGCGGCACAGTTCTTCGGTGCTGATTTCTGAAACGGTAGGGACACAATTTAGCTATCGATTTCTGAATCAACAGTGATGCAGTTTTGCCATCCATTTATGAATTGACAGCTACACAGTTTGGCTGTCGATTTCTGAATCGACAACATCATAGTTTTTGGCTGCTGATTTCTGGATCAGCAAAAATACAGTTTTTGGCTGTCGATTTCTGCATCTGTAATGGCACAGTTTTTGCTGCTGATTTCTAAATTGGCAGCGACACTGCAAAACCCAATAGAAATTAGTGTTGGATCGGCCTATCCTAGGGGAGAATTGGAATAGAAACCGTCTAAGATAACCCAAAAGGGGGATAAAGACAGCTTGTCCAGTGCCCAAACACCCCAGCACACTTATAGGGGCTATAAATACAATGAGAGAGAAAGGGTGGCTCTTTGTCTTCCCAAAGACCAGTTGTAGTAGCTGCATGTATCCAGCTACATACTCTTGCTCCTCTGCCTCTCCTTCACAGAAAATCAGACCCAAACTAGCTATATGTCCCCTTTATTGATTGTGTGAGTAAAAGAAGAGCTAGAGAGTGAGGTTAATAGCTGAAATCAGGGAAGGAGAGGAGTTGTAACTGGCTGTCAGAACAACAAAAAAAAGAAAGAAGAAAATAGACCAGAAGAGGAAGAAGATGCCACTGAAATATACACTAGGAGCTTGTTAAAAAACATGAGGTAAGTTTAACTTCATCTCTTGATGAATACCTCACGGTTTGGACTAGGAAAAGGGGAGAAACCTATATTTGGGAAAGAAGTGTTCTTACAACTTAGCTCAAAAACTTGTGACCAAGGGGAAACAAAAGCGACCTAGACAGAATATTAAGAAGAAAAGACTCATTTACAAACCACTTTTCAAATAAAAACATGAATGATTTTGAAGTATGAACCTAGGGGAGTGCCGACCAAATGAATAAATGGGTAGATTGCGTAAGAAAATGAGTAATTACTGAAATTGTATGATTCTGTAGGGTTCATGAACAAATGTAATTCCAGAACTGAAATGCATGTGTTCATGCTTGAAATTATATGATTCTGCAGGGTTCTATGACCAAATGTAATGCTGGAATTGAAATGCATGTGTTCATGCTTGAAATTGTGTGATTCTGTTGGGTTCTATGAACAAATGTAATGCTCAAACTGAAATGCATGTGTTCATGCTTGAAATTGTGTAATTCTTCTGGGTTCTATGAACAAATGTAATGTTGGAACTGAAATGCATGTGCTCATGCTTAAAATTGTGTAATTCTCCTGGGTTCTATGAACAAATGTAATGTTGGAACTGAAATGTATGTGTTCATGTTGAAATTGTGTTGCTTGCAGCGAATCAGCGTTTACTGTCAATAGTGTGTTATCTGCAGCGAACGAGTGTTCACTGCCAAAATTATGTTATCCACAGTAAAGCAGCGTTCGCTGCCGAATATGTGTTGTCTGCAATGAACTAGTGTTTGCTGCTGAAATTGTGTTGTTTGCAGCGAAGCAGCGTTTGGTGCCGAAATTGTGTTGTTTGCAGCGAACAAGTGTTCACTGCCGAATGTGTTTTGTCTTCAACAAATCAGTGTTCATTGCTGAAATTGTGTTGCATGCAGCGAACTAGTTCGCTGTCGAATGTGTGTTGTCAGCAGCGAATCAGTGTTCGCCACCAAATTGTGTTGTCTGCAGCGAATGAGTTTTTGCTACTGAATTGTATTGTCTGCGGAGAAATAGTTTTTGCTGCCGAATTGTGTTGTCTACAGCGAATCAGTTGCGTTACCAAATAGTAGTAACAATAGTGGAACAGTTTCCGCTGCCGAATTGTGGTGTCCCAGCAAATCAGTTCGCTAACAATTTTGTGTTTCAGCGAATCAGTTCACTGACGAGTCTATGCTTCAGTGAATTAGTTCGCTGATGAGTGAGTGGTGTAGTGAATCAGTTTGCTGATGAGTCAGTACTTCAGCGAATCAGTTCGCTGACAAGTTTGCGTTGCAGCGAATCAGTTTATTGAAAAGTCTATGCTTCAGCGAATCAGTTCGCTGATGAGTTTGTGTTGCAATGAATCAATTCATTGATGAATCAGTGTTTCAATAAATCAATTTCATTGACAAGTCTGGGTCGTCAGTTTTGCTGACGAATTGCATGTCATAGTGAATGAATTTCGCTGCTGAATTCTACACCATCAGGGAAGCAATTTCGTTGCCGATTTTCTGTGGCAGACTCCCATGTCAGAAATGATGTAAATGCTTATAACATTGTATGATTGTGTAATATATGGAACACTTGAATGGGAACATGTGTATTTTTAGGAAAACATATGGTGACCAGTTATGTGATTAACAAATACAAATGTGCTTATTGTGATCATTGATGTGTTAGGTTGTGCGACCAGAATTAGATCATTGACCAGGCAAGGACACCCCATTAAAGGAATAGGTAGGTGACTTTCACCTTCCTCTTTCATAATGTTAAATTATGAAATGCTCTATCATGAATGTTATTGTATTGTGTTAGTTTAAATACCAAGTTGTCAAAAGAGTAAATGTTGATGAACAATTGATTAGCTTAGGCTAATGGCATCTGCATGGATGACCGAAACAAATGATTGATGAGCTTTGGCTAATGGCATCCAAGAAGGATGAACGGGTTGTGATTGTTGATTGGCTTCGGCTAATGGCATCTAAGACAGATGATTGGGCTGTGATTGTTAATTAGCAAGAAGGATGATCAGGTTGTGATTGCTGATTAGTTTTGGCTAATGGCATCCAAGATGGTTGACCGGGTTGTGGTGAATGATTAGTTTTGGTAAATGGCATCCTAAATGGATGGCCGAGTTGAATATGATCATTGGCTTCGGCTAATGGTATCCGTAAAGATGACGGGTTGACTTGTGTGATTAGTTTTGGTTAATGGCATCCGAGATGGTTGACCGAGTTTAGAAATTGCAATTAGTTACAGTTAAAAGCATCCAAGATGAATGACTGGGTTAAGGTGAAGTAATTAATGGGTGTAATGAGAAAAACATAAATATAAAGAAATGATTGAAAGAAAGACTTATTGGTTGTTAATATGGTTATTATAAAACATATCCTTGAATGAAGAAAATTTATGAGATAAACCTGTGATTCACAGAAGGGACAACAAGCGTGGTGCAGCAGCAGCAACAAGGGAGCACGAGTAGAGCTTCTATTGCAAGTAGGTGATCCACACCCATACTTTCTAGTTAAATTTCATGATTGAATATGTTATTGATGTGAAATGTGAATTACCGAATGTTGGATATTAGGTGAGAGGAAAGTTTGTGTAATGATGTAGATATTTTGGATAGTATTCTAAATGTATGTGTATTCAATATCAAAGGTTGTTGTGTGAATTGCCAAGTGATGAAATTATCGCTGACAAAGGAAATATGAGAAGTGTGATTTGGGGCGTGAACTAGCATACATTTAGTGTATGTTAGGATCCCGGGTAAGGGGATCACCATGTTTGGACTAGCATACATTTAGTGTATCCCGGGTAAGGGGATCACCATGTATTGGCTAGCATACATTTAGTGTATGTTAGGATCTCGAGTAAGGGGATAACCTTGCATCAACTCCTACGGGGTGATGATGATTGATTAGTACTTAAAAGTGCATTTTTATCAAGGTTTTATATCATCATTTTGCACTTGAAGTATCAATAACTCCTTAACTAGAGCATGTTTTATAATAACAGATATGATAATATAAGATAGCTTTAATTTATGGTAAATGTTTATTTTAAATGGAGGTATATCTCACAATTCAAAGGATTGATTGATGTGATTAACTATTGAAAGTGAAAGGACAAGGAAACGACTAAGATTAGAAAGGAGATACCGATTCAATTCAAATTAGAACATTGTTCAGTTATTGGGTCATATCTGGAGCTGTAGATCTTGGATTTCAGCTTAATTTATATGGATGGAAAGCTAAGAAATAGGCCTACAATGTTCATGAATAGTGTAAGACCCAAATCTGCCATTTTCAAATTCAAAGTTTGGCCACAAAAGAGAAGTCAGAATCTGTCCTGTAATCCAGCCCAAACACTGCTTAGAATTTTATCCATATCTGGAGTTCTAGAAGGCAAAATGACTTGAAATTTGGTGGGTGGAAGGAAAAGACAATTTCCAACAACGTTCATGAAGAAGAGTTTCTCAAATTCGGATGGTAACAATGACAGTTTGTCCAGACAAGAGCTTGAGGTCTATCCACCACGTCCACCAACAGCACTACTCAGTATTTTAGCCATATCTCGAGCTCTAGTGATCCAAATGCTCTGAAATTTTTATGCGTGAAAACATAAGATGATTGCCACCAACTTGCATGAAGAACACTTTGCCAAATTCTGAATGGATCAATGCAATTTCATCCAGCCAAAGTGCTTGAGTGCTGCTGTCCACCAAGTCCACTAAATCAATAGTTGGCCACTACATCAATAATCAATTACCAAATGAATAGTTCTGAATTTTAGCCTATAAAAGGAGGCAT
>Ga0325410_1009373_pt1 | contig 10465 bp, 3 predicted proteins | sample PopdelMetagenome_16_FD_206182 | JGI IMG/M metagenome (GOLD analysis project Ga0325410, IMG submission 206182) | Populus deltoides microbial communities from Bellville, Georgia, United States - Xylem-PdIQD-R3 | ecosystem: Host-associated > Plants > Phyllosphere > Stem > Wood/Secondary xylem...
TTTCTGAACCTCCTTCATCAATTTTTCTGATTCTTTTCTGAGCGCTCCCACCTTTTATTATTTTTCTAATTTCTTCCGGCTATATATTTATATTTTTGTGGGGGGACCCAAAAATGGGTTACAACAAGATCCTTGCTAACATGTTCGAGTCTATTGGAAAGAATCTTTGCAAGAACTTTATAGAGACCATGAATCAAACCACTTGGCCTATAATCTGAAAATTCAATTGGAATCTTATAAAATCATACAAATGATAATTGTTTGATAGCCACCATACAAATGGTAAAGCCTAATGGCTAATTGAGATAGTTTTTTTTTTATATTCATCATTAAAAAATTATTCTCTTGTCACAAAAATGCCGGCTCAATATTTTTTTTGATATAGAGGCCATTACCCGGTATATAACGATTCTCTCTTATAAATCTAAAGCTATGCATTTCTCACCCTTTTTAACCTAAATTATCATAGTTGATGCAATCATGGCCATCAAGGAAGCATACAAAATAGATAGAGTTGACTGGCAAGGAGATCCATGTTTGCCACGAATTACTACGTGGACTGGTTTGCAATGCAACAACGATAATCCTCCAAGGATCATCTCTCTGTGAGTTCCCTTTTAAATTTTGTATGATTGTTGGAATATTTTTTGGAAGTTATTTTGGAACAACATCCACTTAGATATGGCATTCAGTATCTCAATGTCTCACTCATTTACAATTAACTGTGAGCGGGAATCTAAGTTCAAGTCAATTATCAGGGAATATAGCTGTTTCACTCTTGAACCTCACAAAAATCCAATCCATGTAAGTGTTAATAACCAAGTTGTAACAGGTTCTAATACTAATAAACTACCCTGGCAATGGCTACTAGATATCTTGCACTGGAATGACAGTCATTGCTAGAATTTCTTACCGACTTCAGACATTCATCATTCTATTTGAAGAGAACTATTGTTTATTGGTTCGAGACCCTTGAAATTAGAGGGCACCTCAGTCCTATGATGAGACATTGTCTTATGGAAGTCTGAAGGTGATGTTACGAATATTCCATATGGAAATTGGCTAGAGGTGTATGAAGGGCTCATGCATCTTATAAGCTTGAGGCATAACCTCTCTCCCTATATGCATCTTTTCTGGACAAAATCCTCCAAGCCAATGATTGGGATTCTGGCTCCACCAAGGTTGCACAAATGGGTGTCCATACTTCAGATCAGTAGAGGAACAACCTCTATTTTTCTCAACTATTGCATACTCTTGTCATCTATTTCTTTACAAAATGTGATTGTTCATTATTTTTTTCACATTTTCTTTCAGGGATTTATCAAATAATGAATTGATAGGGACAGTGCCGGAAGCTTTTGCGCAGCTGCCAGATCTTACTATCCTGTAAGTTAACATGCTCTGGTGTTTACCACAAGAAGTTTTTACAAAGATTACATGGTAAATGGTGACTTTGTTTTTCCTATGTGCAGATATTTGAGCGAGAACAAACTCACAGGTGCAGTTCCCCATAGTCTCAAGGAAAAGTCTAACAGTGGACAGTTTCAGCTGAGGTTTGGTTATCATCTTCAACGATTACAACTTATCTTTATGTTAATTAAACAATCATTCGACTCCTTTGGTTCTTCTCTAACTTCTTTTCTTACATATGAAGTGAACACTGTTATAATTTTTCATAAATTGAATTGAAACGTTAAGGAACAAAGAGGAGTCAGAAGATAGATTATACAAATCCATTTTCTTTGCATTTAGTACGAGTTTAAGGAATTACGTAACTGATACAATTCTTCGATATATTTCACTGTGATCTTGCTAACTTTCTAAAGCTAACCATGATCACTTTGATTGGGTTATTTGTTACTGGTATATAATCATTAATTCTCAGTTACATCTGACACTATTTTACTTCATGCAAGTTTGGATGGAAATCTGGATTTATGCAAGTTGGATGCATGTGAAAAGAAGCAGCGAAGTTTTCCTGTTCCAGTTATTGCATCTGTCATATCTGTTTCTGTGCTCCTTCTGCTTAGCATTATAACTATCTTCTGGAGGTTGAAAAGAGGTGAATTCTTTCTCTTTCACTTATCTTCTTTGTATTCTTTCCTCTCTTTTAAGTGGTGTTATCTAAATCCTAGAATAACATAGAGTAATTTTGGCTTAGAAGATGCTTTATGTTTTCTGTGAAATCATTGATGATCTATACATTCGATGGCTTACATATATGATCATGCACTGTCTTCAACTTCAAAGCCTCGTAGAATATTATTCTATGAGTCTTTTTTATATGTAAGCACTTCAATTTTTTCATTCATTTTGAATATATATATATATATATATATATATATATTATATTGATATAGATACTAAAGATACTAAAGCATGAAACTATATATATATATCAATATAATATATATATATATATATATATATATATATATATATATATATATATATATATATATATATTATGTACACCCAACAGCTTTTATATTACCTATAATATGATAATTCTAATCTGGATACCACCCCCAATACCTCATTTCCTTCCTGCAACTTAGCATATGAGAATACGATTCAGCTTGAGATCAGTAAGCAATAACATAGTTTTGACATGTAAATATGATGACATATATAGTTTCATGCTTTAGTATCTTTTTAAAATATTGGAATATTTATCGCTGTATCAAAATAAAAAAAAAACAAAAACAAAATTTTCCTTTGCAGGGAGATTGAATGTGTCATTATCTTCCTCAATGGGCTTATCCAAAAAAGAATTGTCATTGAAATCAAAGAATCAACTTACCCAATCTAGGACTAGTACCGTTCGAGGCCGACCTCGAGTACAAGAAGGGGAAGCTCAAGGGAGAGTTTCTCATATGACTCACGAAGATGTGTAAGCTGGCATTGGTGTTGATGCAGGTACTTTACTATTAGAATCTCAACATGTATATACATTGATTGATCCTGGTGCTACCCATTCTTTTGTAGCTAGAAAATGAGAAGATAAATTAAAAGTGCAACCTATGAGAGTGGAAAAAAGGGTAGTAATTGGTACACCTCTAGAGGAAACTATACTTATTGAGTATGTTTACAAGGGTTGTCGGGTAAAAATAGAAGATGTTGAAATGAGGGTAGATTTATTACCACTAGACTTGTATGATTTTGAGATGATCTTGGGAATGGATTGGCTAGTAACATATAGAGCCCAAAATAGATTGTTTTACTAAAACGGTAACTCTCTAAGATGAAGGTGGTATGACAGTAGAGTTTAGAAAGAGAGAAAAGTAAGGAAAAACAATAAGAAAATTGAGAGAATAACTTATGAACTTGCAAGTTCAACTTATAAAACACTAAATCAAGTGAATGAAGGAGGAATTGAGAAGGGGAATTCGGCTAACTTTGAAGAGAAATTGAAAGAAAAGCAATAGGTAAGCATGAGAAGTTTGGATTTAATGTTTGATTTAGATATTTTCTTAAGCTTACTTGATTAAGTTAGGAAGTAATTTCATGGAATTTTATCTTAGTTTCCCTTAAATCCTTGATTTTTGAACTTAGGGTTCTTATGTGAATTTGGGGGAATTAGGAGGGGAAGGAAAAATGATGAAATTGAAGTGGAATAGAATGAAAACAAGTTGAAATAACAAGTAAATGAAGAAAAATTTGGGGGAGGAAAAGAAACATCATATTCGACCAAATGAAGGAAAAAGTGGGAGAATGAGTTTAGATGTTCATGTTTAGAAAAAAATCATTTTTAATCATGATATTTGAAAATGCAAGAAAGACTAAATGAAGAAATAGTATTTAAGTTGAGAAAAAAAAACTAATAAGTAAATTCAAATTAAAAGAGAAATAAACTAGTTAAAAGAAAATATGAAGACAAGACGTCTAGATTGTGTTTGACTATAGTTCTTACATATATTTAAATAAAATAAATAATATGATGTGAGGGCATAAATAATAGAAGGATTATTTGATGGAGGAATTATGAACATAAAGTAAGAAAAGAAGTAACTTGAGTTAAATATGAGGTTGTATGTAAAATAATGATATTATATTTGAGAATAAATTTTTATTAGAACAAATTACAAATAAAAATATTACGTACTTTGTGTTTCGGCATGTAAGAAAAATATTAATGGATTAATAATATAATGACACTTGATTGATTCAAAAGTTGTGTTTAGAGCTGGTTATCAGACATTAGGAGCTGGGTTATCCCAAGCAGAAGGTAGGTGATTAGTCATCTTATTTTGAAATTTTTAGTTTCCCCAAATATCTATGTTGTTTATTTAATTGATGTTAAAAGAATGGAGCAAATGAATAATTTGAGTTATGATTATGTGAATTAATGGTAAATTATGTGAAATTACCGGGTTTATTGGTTAAAAAAAAGGTTAACCGGATATGGAGTAATTTATATGGAATTACCAGATTGTTTGGCTAACAAAAGAGATTAGCCGGATGCTGGGTAATTCATATGGAATTACCGGATTGATTTTGGTAACCGAAATGGATTAGCCAGATTTTTAGGTAATCAAGAGAATTACCGGGTTTATTGGTTAACAAAGAGGTTAACCGGATAAGAAGTAATTTATATGGAATTACCAAATTGATTGGCTAACAAAAGAGGTTAGCCGGATGATGAGTAATTCGAATGGAATTACCAGATCTATTGGTAACTGAGGAAGCAAAACCAAATTTCTGAGTAATTATATGGAAGTGTTAGATTTATTTGGTAATTAAGATGAGTTAGCGGGATTTTTAAGTTTTGAAAAGATTATGTAAATTAAGAGATTGAGTTAGATTGAAGTAGAAGTATTAAATTTCAAAGGTTAAGAGTAAATAATTAAAATTAGACTAATATTAATATTTGAAACAGGTACACCGCGAGGTGATGCAGATCGTTAGATATAGGAATTCTTCTGTTTATGAATTACCATTTTGGAATGTAATATTAATGTCTTTACTTTCAGTGTAAATTCTCTTGTGTTGTAAAAACTCAAGCAGAAGATGTGTAGTATGTAATAGACTTATTACTTTTGTGTCGTAAAAATCAAGTAGAAGGTGTAATATGTAATGGAGGTATTATATATATATATAGTTGTTATTATGACCAAATCATTTTCAAAATGATAAGATAAGATTTTAATATAAATATAATATGACTCTTAATCTTAATGTTGTATTTATGTAGTTTAAAAGCATATATGTAGTTAGTTAGCATTTATTACTTTTAGTGATGAATTTGTTTATCTTTTGAATTGTTTTAGTAGTACTTTTATGTTGATTTACTAATTGATATTATGAGACTTGAATATATTGATAAGTATAAGTATTGAGTTATTGTTTGATGAATAGAATGTGATCCAGGATGATTGGATCAAGATGGAAGTCGTAATGACATATAATAGAAGTATTATTGATAACTTGATACCAACAAAAATAGAGGAAACTCTGCTCAAATTTTTTATAAAAAAATCCCATAATTTTAGACATATTATCAAATACTTGATATTTATAAAGAAATATTTTGAAATTTCATGATATTATAATTTGAGGGTGTTACATACAAAACACTAAAATAGTTAGCATTACCAATAATTTCCAAACCATTATTGGAGAAGGAGGATTTGGAAAAGTATATCTTGGCAACCTGAAAAGATAGCCGTCAAGTTGCTGTCAAGTTGTCATCTCAATCCTCGAGGCAAGGTTATAAAGAATTTCTAGCGGAGGTAACAAATTAGTTAGCTTTCTCCTTTCCTGTAGATGACATGAGATGTGCACCAAATATTTTTCTTTCAACTATGACAGAGTAGTGTTTCCAAATGCAGGTCCAACAATTGATGATTGTTCATCACAAAAACTTGGTATCCCTCGTTGGTTACTGTAATGAGCATGAAAATATGGCACTTGTTTATGAATACATGGCAAATGGGAACTTGAAGGAGCAATTGTTAGGTGTTTATAGAATTACTCTCAGAAACATAGAATTCTTTAATTTTTTTGGGACACAAACTAGTTTATAGATAGAACTCTCACTCATATTTGTATGAATTTATCATTGTTAAAGTATAATATAAATCATATCTTGAGATCTTACTTAGTAGCTTAAGTTTTTAGGTTGAAATGGTTCTTTAACATGATATCAGAGCCTTGATAATCAAGCCGCCATAAGCTCAAATCTCACCATCCCTATTCTATTTGGAAAAAAAATTAAACACAAGATAATATGAATCTGTACAAGTTTCAAGTTCAAAGAACTTTCACTTGAGAAAGTATATTAAATAATAATTTAAATCATATCTTAGTACCTTACCTAATAGTTTAAGCTTTTACATTAAGATGGTTCTTTGACAATCATCTAGAACTCATCTAGTACGGAATCTATATGTAATGAAACTTAGTTCCTGTTGTATTCATCACATTGCAAAGTTTATTGTTTAAGGGTTAAAGGAGGTTGATTTCTTTTTCTTGATTTCTTAAGCGTTAACATCAGAAAAACTTCTAATTTTTTTCTAAACACATTAGATGAATGTGGAACATGATCTAATGTTGACGTAAAGCTAATCCAAAAATATCTTTTACCCATGAAACAATACAAAGGTTTTCCTAGCATTAAAAGTTTATTTATTTTTGCTTTTAAAAGTTTTTTTTGAAAAAAAAATGATTTTTTTAAAAAAATTTCTTCAAATTAACTTTTTTTTAATATTTTTAAATTATTCTGATGTAATAATATTAAAAATAAACCTTTTTTAAAAATATTATTTTAATACATTTTTAAATAAAAAATATTTTAAAAAATAACAACTACTCTAATATCAACTATCAATAAACCCAATCTCCAAAGCCAATCCATATCTCTATTTTCATATCGTTTATCTTTTGGTGAAAAATGTCACATAGAGACTTCTGTTTAGAAGTATAATAGTTAATATTTTTTAAAGTATTTTTTATTTTATAAAAATTATTTTTAATATAATACATCAAAATAACTTGAAAGCATAAAAAAAATTTAAAGTAAAAAAAAAATTTAAAATTGCTTTTGAAATAAAAAAACAAACTTGCTATTCATGCTAAAAAAAAATGTGGTGACTTAATCAATAAAGTATTCAATTGAATATTTTTTTTCAATTGAATATTTTTTTTGTTGGCTAATTAGCATATACATAAATCTATTTTGAAAAATAACATGGTTAGGAAACAATAGCAGTAAGAAATTGTGATATTTAGTGCTAATTTGATATTGTGGTGCACAATACTTTTTATTTAGAAATGTATTAAAATAATATAATTTTTATTTAGAAATGTATTAAAATAATATAATTTTTTAATTTTTATTTTATTTTTTAAAATATTTTTAAAACATATTTTCAATTAAAAAAAACACCCTTTAATTAAAAGAGTGAGAATATTTGCTTGCTCCAAAGAAAAGGACAATAACAGCAGAAGAAATGACAGCAAATGAAAGTAACATAATCTTCTCCCATGGTAAAAAAATGATGGGTAGAAAGATAAACCTGACTTCATGATCATTTCACTTCTTTAGCACAGATATCTCTGGTTTAGAATTTGTTTGGAAAACGGTTGAAATTATGCTATTTTTATTTTGAATTTTTTTTATTAAAAATTATTTTTTAATGATTTCAAATTTTTTTAATATGTACTGATCTTAAAAATAATTTTTTTAAATAAAAAAAATATTATTTTGATGTATTCTAAGTGAAAAACACTTTGAACAACAACCATTATTAGACAATCTAATCGATAATTTAAAGAGTGTTTGAGAATATTAGGGAAGTTGTTTTCTAAAGTGTTTTTTGTTCGTAAATGCATTAAAATAATATGTATTTTTTTTAAAAAAATATTTTTAATATCAACATATTAAAACGATATAAAAATAAAAAAATTTAATTTAAAGTAAAAAAAATTTAAAAAAATTTAATTATTTTTAAAAACACTTTTGAAACACAAAACCAAACAAATTATTAGTATAAAACGGATAAAAAAATTAATTTAAAGTAAATAAAAATTAAAAAAAATAATATTCTTTAAAAATACTTTTAAAACACAAAACCAAACAAATTATTAGTATAAAACGGATAAAAAAATTAATTTAAAGTAAATAAAAATTAAAAAATTAATCTTTTTTAAAAACACTTTTAATATAAAACGGACTACAATGAACAGTAAATTGGAATTTGCCTCGTTGCATAGGCACAACACTGCCTTCATATGTCAAAAACATTCTCTGTGACGTACCCTGTCGTTTTCTAGTACAATCAATACAACTTTCTTTCTCACGGTATCTCTTTACATTCAAACCAAAATTTTATTTATATAGCTACTTCGTACTGATCCATGTTCAGCACAACAGAAAAAAATATTTCTTTATCACTTTTTTTTTTAATTTTTAAAATTAAGATCCCTTCAATTATTTTTGGTTATTTTTCTATGATTGTTAAACTTGATATGATTTAATTCCTAATTTAAATTAAGATTTACAAAAACTAGTTGGATTTACTGATATGATCTGATTAAAATCTTGAGTTAACTGGTGTTGATAAAAAAATTTTAAAATATTTTTAGTGATATTATATATAAAAAAGTATTGTTTAATTTATCATTTTATTTAGTTTTTTCATTTTAAAAACAATAAAAAAACTTGTAAGGAAAATTAAAATCTTTAAAATGTGTTTGTAAAACTCAGAAATCTAAAAAGATGAAAAATTGTTTCTCAGTTCATCAGATAGAGAAATTCTAGGTGAGAAAAAAAAAAACGAATATGAACATCAAACACGCATATGGATACGTTGATATGTCGATTATTAAAATATTAGAATAAGATACATTATGGATATGCTATTAAAATAAAATTTTCTACATTTTATACATTTTAACATTTAAAAATAGATAAATGTTAAACATTTCATAAAACATGGAAAAGAAATCATTCAAATAATACTAATAAATAACAAAATTACTAATTAAATAAAAATCATCATTTTGATTTTTCTTAATATTATAGACACATACGCAATTTTAATTTAATGTTAATATATATAAACTATAAAATATATTGTATTCTCTGGATTGTAAAAATAGCTGAACTTATGTCACTGAAATATCTACAAGTATCTAACATGTTTCAAAAGTAATTAATTGACTATGTTCCATGTTGCTACCCATTTTTTTGGTTCCCACAAAAAAAAAATGAGAAAATACGTAAAAAAATATATCGAAAAAATATTCAGAAGAAATCCAAGAAATAATAGGAGCGAGAAAATGATGCTGGAATGTCGAAAAAATACCAAAATTGGTTGAGGAGATTCAAAAATGCAAAAGGTTAAAATTTGACAGTGAGAGCCCTGTTGATAAGGAAAATTCAATTTGAGGAAGAAAAGTCCAAAATCAGATGTTTATGAACTCAATTAAATTTTATCCAAGGTCTAATTGAATTTATGGAGGGTTTGATTGCAAGAAAATTAATTTCTTAAGTCAATTTAGGCTTTTATTGGAAGAAATTAAACTTCTGGGGTCCAATTATAATTTTGAAGAGTTGATTTGATCAAATCAGGGGCTTAATTGCATAATTATTAAAGTTTGATAGCCAATTAGGGACTTAATTGAAACAATCCAAAACTAAGGACCAAGCTGGAAAAGGTACTAAAATCAAAGGATCCAATTACAATTTTTCGAGGGGCCTTGATTACAAAATTGCAAAAAAACTTCAATGACCAAATCAGAAGTATCTATTTGAATTTTGAAACGGCGCCGTTTCTTGAACACTATTCATTGTCTCCTTCGGAAGCTGTTTTAGTAGTAAAAGCCGAGATACGTTTTTTTCAGCAAATGCGCTAAATTGCTTCAGTTATAGGGCACAATTTAAGGCTGTGATCCCTCTATCCGTTACCATCTTTCTGCAATAAAAGCATGCATCCTCTGGCTATAAAAGCCAGAGGAGAGACACATGAAGGGGAGCGAGAACGACAGAGGAAAGAAAAAAAAACAGAGGGGGGAGAAAACAGGGGGGAGAGAGCAGACAGAGAGGAGAAGTGACATTGAGGAGAAAGTAAGAGGGCAACAGAGAGGAGAACGTAAGAAATAGGAGAGAGAGCGGAGAAATATTGAGAATGCAAAAGGGAGAGCAGACGAATCCAACCGAACGGAAACGGAGGACACAGTAAAGAAGACAACACAGCGCCACCGTCATCTTCGTCTTCTCAAAACCAGACGCGGAGAGAGGAGAAGAGACGGACACGAAGGGAAAACAGAACGGAAAGGAAGCCAGATGTGTTGGGAAAACTAGGGACAACTAACCGGATCAATTCAGCGGAATATAATTCACAATTCACAAGTCCCAATCCTTTTTCCCTCTTTGTGCAGTAAAAACAGAATCAAACAATGAACAAATATAATGCAACAATCACACAAATCAACGCCAAGATTTTTACGTGGAAAACCCGAT
>Ga0325410_1009375_pt1 | contig 10464 bp, 2 predicted proteins | sample PopdelMetagenome_16_FD_206182 | JGI IMG/M metagenome (GOLD analysis project Ga0325410, IMG submission 206182) | Populus deltoides microbial communities from Bellville, Georgia, United States - Xylem-PdIQD-R3 | ecosystem: Host-associated > Plants > Phyllosphere > Stem > Wood/Secondary xylem...
CACGTGTGGTTAAATGTCTTGGTTTCGCTTTTGATTGGAGCTGCTGTTGTTCTCTTACACGCTGCGTTTAGAAGAACTGATGACTTGTATTTGGACGAGCAAGATTTGCCATCGCCTGGCAACTGTGGCTTCCCTGTCTCCGGATCCGCATCCGAATCCGCATCCGCATGAGGATCCGAATCTGAATCCGGATCCGCATCCGGATCAATGACTAAAAATAAAAACAAAAACTGAAAATATCGAGAGATAGATGTAGATTAAAATATTTAATTTTACAAGACATGATATTTAAGTGATTGTATTTGCTAATTTTTTTATTAAAATATTTTTTTTATTTAATTAAACGATTATAAAAATAGACACACATATTAAATTGATTAAAAAAAAAAAGAAAAAATAACATTCAAAGTTGCATAGAAAAAAATATTCAAAGTTGCACGTATTAGAAATATTATTTAAAAAAATTATTTAAAAAAATAAAGTTTATCAATATAAAATATTAAAAAAAAGATAAAATAAAAAAACCTCCTCAAAAAATTAAATACATGATTATAAAATAATTATTATTTTAAAGAGGCTTTTTAGATAACATAAAAAAGAGAAGGGATATTAATCTAAATAAAAATAAAAAAAGATTAATTTAAAAAAATAAAAAAAATAAAACCCAAGCGTTGTTGAACATAACAAGTTAAGTCACCCCGTTTGATTCATTTTGTTATAGGCCATGCACGAGCCTTCCCTAACGAGCCCTTGTTTTTTTGGTTGCAAATTGTTTGTGAAAAAAATAATCAGACTATATGTCGCTATGAGCCAAATAATATTTCTCTTACAAACAAATTATACATGAAGGCTTTTTCGATGCATTTTTGTACATAAAAAATTTTAAAGTGTAAATTAAAAAACTCATACATACATATAATCAAATACATGGAGAACTATATGAATTAATAAATAGAAAAAAAATGATATTAATGATAACAAAAAATAAATTTAGAAAAATTGAATATGTTAATAAACAAAACATTTACACGGTTATGTTTTCTAAATTTAATTGTTAAAATTAATCTTTTTATTTAATCAAATAAAATTAAAAATAGACACACATATTAAATTGATTAAATAAAATAAAAGTAGAAAACATATTATGCAATATTGCACATATTATAAATATTATATGAAAATAAATATTTTTATTTTTTTTAAATAAAGTTGTATAAAAAAATATAAAAAAAATTAATTGATGAATCAAAATAACCTCTTAAAAAATTAAATGTTCACAATACCATAAAAAAATAATCTATATCCAAAAAAAGGTTAAATAAGCAAAATTATTCACAAATGAGGGATATTAATTGAGATATAAATTTAAAAATTATTTTTTAAAAAAAGATATACAAAAAAAAGATACCATCAAAAATGCAATATAAAAAAATAATTGTCCGGTTGCTATGACTTAACTCATTAAACCAGTGACCCGGACTATGAACTCAACCGAGTTCAATATTGTTTTCCTTAAAGTAAAAAAAATTAATTAATTAAAATTATGCCCCGGACCATAAACTCAACTAGGTTCAATATTGTTTTCCCTTTAAATTTATATTCAACCTTTTAAAAAAATTAAATACGCTCAACACCATCAAAAAATAATCTTTATATGAAAAAGGTTAAATAAGCGAAACAAATCACAAATGAGTGACATTAATTAAAACATAGATTTATTTTTTTTTAAAAAAAGATGACTATTATAAAAAAGCAATATCAGAAAAAAAAATTCTGGTTGTTATAGCTTAACTCTTTAAACCCGTGACCCGGACCATGAACTCAATTGAGTTTAATATTTTTTTCCCTTAAAATTATATTCAACCTTTTAAAAGAAATTGAATACTTACAACACTATAAAAAAACAATTCTATTTAAACAAGTTAAATAAGAAAAAAAATCGAAGATGAAGGATATTAATTGAAACATAAATTTAAATATTATTTTAAAAATAGATATATAAAAAAAGATACCAGTAAAAAATATAACATAGAAAAAATTGTTTAGTTGTAGTGGTTTATCTCGTTAAACCCGTGATCCAGACTATGAACTACACCGGGTTCAATATTCTTTCCCCTTAAATTTATATTCAACCCTTTAAAAAAAATTAAACTCGTGACTCAAACCATGAATTCATCGAGTTCAATATTTTCTGCACTTAGATTTATATTCAACCTTTCTAAAAAAAATTAAACTCGTGACCCGGACCATGAACTCAATCAGGTTCAAAAATATTTTTCTCTTAAATTTATATTCAATCTTTTAAAAAATAAAAAATCAAATACACACAACACAATCAAAAGTCAATTTATATCCAAAAAATTTAAATAAACGAAAAAAAATCACATATGAGAGATATTAACTGAAATATAAATTTAAAAATTATTTTTAAAAAAGATATATAAAAAAAGATACTAGTAAAAAAACCAATATAAGAAGAAAATAATTGCCCCGATGTTGTGGTTTAACTCGCTAAACCCGTGAGTAGGACTATGAACTCTATCGGTTTCAATATTGTTTTTCTTAAATTTATATTCAATCTTTTTTAAAACAAAACTTGTGACTCGGATCATGAATTCAACCGGATTCAATATTTTCCCCCCTTAAATTTATAGCAAAACTTAAAAAAAAAAGTGAACAACGTCCTCTGTAAAAAAACTTATGGAGTGAAACCGAATCATGAACTCAACCGGGTTTAATATTTTATCGTCTTTAAATTTATAACAAACCTAAAAAAAAAATGAATTATGTCGTTTCACTTCATATATTTTCTCGAAAATCTAAATACAAGGGGTAAACAGGAAGTTGCAGTTGCAGTCTTCACCCTTTAGTTTATAAGTAATGTAAAGAATGAGGTAGTTTCTAATACCTCTAATTTTTAGCAGTGAAGTTGCAAAGCAGCTGATTTTTTTTCTGCTTAGATGATAACCTTGATTTGATTTGATTCATTTTCTTTCTTTTGTTTTTGTTTTTTTGGTTTTCGCGTAATAGGGTAGTGTTAATTTTGTGGGGTGAATGTGTTGTAAATGTGGTTATGATCGAAGAATCATTGAAGAAATAGCTAAGATATAACAAGGTGTTTTTTTTCCTTCTTTAGTGTTGTTAAAGGAAGTAGAACTTGTTATGTTGGAAATAAATTATTTATTTTAATTTTAATGCAGAAATTTGCTCGTTTCTTCTTTTTATTTTTGTCCTTTTCTCTATTATTATTATTATTATTATTATTGATGTCATATGTTCGTTTTCTACGTACACTTGAATTTGTTTGAGTTTTGTTAGGTTAATATGTAATTGTTTAGTATATATGTCACGGGGTGCGAACACCGCGATGTCGTCTAGCGACGGAGAAGGCTCTTTGCCATGCCTCCTGTGTGAGGTGTGGTGAGTGTGTTCGAAAGGTTTATTGATTTAATCATAAAATTATGATTAATGTTTAAGAGTCGCCACCTAGTATTATGGTCACTAGGAGCCTATGGTTTGCGAGAGTCTGGGTAAAGGACTGATTGTGCAATAGGAAGACACATCACCCCCAGTGCACCCTACCTAAGGTAGGCTGCATTGTTGTTTGATTGTTTTTCTAGGTCGAGTTTCTATTCGTTGGTCTTTTCTAAGGTTCAAAGTAAATCTCTCTTCATGAGAAAGTCTTTACCTTATTGGGTTAAATCCTAACCGTTCTAAAATCTAAATTTTAGAATTGCATTTATTTACACCTTGCATCTTTAATACCTGAGGGTGTACTTTATCATGTAATTTTACACCTCACAAATATTAAAGTCTACATCTGGATCCTAAAAAATTTGAAAAAAGATTTTTGATATTTTGGCCAAACCCTAATGGATGATCATAAACCGGTTATGATATCTATTTTTTTGGATTTTCAAAGCATGAGAAATATGCAATTTTTTAATGAAAATATGCATTAATTTTTTTTAAGATTTGACCGTATGCATAAAAATAATTTTTTTTAAAAAAGGGAAATTAATTCAAAAGTTTTTGACATTTTTTATGAAAATGTTTTGATTTTTTTTTGAAATATTTTGGAGAAAACCGAGTATTTTAATAATGAATTTGCATTTTACAGTGTAAATATACAACCCGATATTATGCAAAATTGGTAGAAAAATATTTGAGAAATCACAATTTTTTTAAATGATTTTTTTGAATTTTTGTTGGATTTCTTTTGTTTTTTAATATAATATTATAATATAATATATGTTAAATATGTGGACTGGGCCGTCCCAGATAGCTGGGCCGAATCCAGCCCAGAAAAGGTTGGGCCGATCTCGGCCCACTGTAATCTTTCTTCTTCTTTTTTGGAGTGGGCTGGACCCGAACCAAACACTTGGGCGGGTCCAACACTGGCCCGACCCAAATCCAATGTTAATTATTTGCAGAACGTGAACAGTAGCTCATGTTATGCATGCAACCAAAATGGTTGCAGAAAATGGAGGTTGACGGGGGAGTGGTTCACTCAAAGCAGGAGTCTCGACCGTAATAAAGAGGCTTAGCTGGTGGTTCTGGTGGCGTTTCTTCGAGGAACGATGGCCGGAGTCATTCACAGGGAGCAAAGGAAGACTTCTGCAGAAGTGAGAAAGAAGAAGAAATAATGGTTGTTTCAAGCGTGGGGGTGACCGGCTAGTGGTTGGGCTAGCTAACTATGGTGGAGCTGGTGGTGGAGAAGCTGGTGGTGGCTGGAACGGTGGAGAGAGAGAGGGAGAGAAAAAACTGCAGAAACTGGGGTAGTTGGGCTGATTTTTGGCTGACTTTGAACCTGATTTTCCCCTTCCTCAGACCCTAAAATCCACCTCTATTTATAGGCGGTGGAAGAGGGCAATCTTGTCTACACTAGGGAAAACTTGCAGCCCTTGATTCAGTTGAGAAGGATCCCAACCGTTGGTTCAAAGTAGGCATCCTGAGTTGTCAAATCTGCAGGAAAAGGTTGATTGAGTTGGCCTCTTTATGTCGGCATTGGCGCCGATGGGTTGTCATTCAGCCTGAACGGGCCATAAGGGGTTGTAGAGAAATTATAGAGGATCATTGGCGTGTAAGATTTGTCAAATTTGATGCATGTTAGATGCGTTAAATGCACCTACAAAGTAGGTGACATGAGCAGTATTTTCGGGTAAAAAAAAGACAATGAATAGTAACTAGAAGATGCGTCGTCTGGTTCTCTTTTTTTTTTTTTAAATCATCAAAACGACGTCGTTTAAGGTTAAATTAGGGGTTTCGTCGAAATTTAATCTAGTCCTCCAGCATTCAATTTGTGTAATTGCACCCCTAATTAACCCTAAACCTTTGATTTAGTGCAATTTAGGCTCTGTGGAACCTCAATTAGAACCCCAAATTTATGCGTCTTTTGCACTTTGCTCCTTAGTCTCGGTTTTGTCAATTGAGCCACTATAGTTTGACACTTTTTGCAAATTGATCATTGGCTGTAAATTTCTTCAATTTAACCCCTAAGTGACCAAAAAACTTCAATTTTCTTGCAATTTGCCCCCTGATTTCAATCAATTAACTTGGTAAAAATTAAATTTGGTCTTTTAAAATTCCAATCTTCTCAATTAAGCTCAAATTAGGCTCCCAAACTTAATTTTTCACCAATTAAATCCTAAATAAAATTAATTTGACCCATTTAAAGTATAATTAAGTCCTTGCACTTAATTAAATCCTTCAATTGGACTCAAATTAATTCTTAAACATAATTGAAATTTAATTTGGCACATGATGAAATCAAATTACCCTATTAAAAATTTAATTATGTCCCTGGACTTAATTTTTATGCAAATTCATCCAATAATCAATTAATTTCACCTTGAATTTGTATTTTTCTTCATTTTAGGCATAATTGGGTACAATTAAGCCTTAAAAGTTCCTCTAAAATTGATGCTTTATTTCCCGGCCTACTTTCTCCACGTTGCTAACCTTTATTTGATTTTTTTTAATTTTTATTTTTAGTTTTAAAAAAAGTAAATTTGAGGGAATAACCCAGAATTGGGTTATGACAATATACTAGATAATTACTTTTTTCATGTTGCGGGTCAAATCAAATTTTTGTTGAATAAAAAAAATATTTAGAAGTTATTAACATGTTTTCTAGTAAATAAATAAATAAATTATATGAGATTGACCAGATATGACATGATTGACTTTACAGGTCCAAAAACAACTCGAAAAACTGGTGAAAATATAGTTTGATTGAAAAAATTCAAGATGATATTTTATTCAAAGAATCAATGACTATAGTGTTGAGAACAAATATGATTTGACAGAGTAGACACGCCACATACTATAATGTATAAAGCATAACATTATTGATTAAGGAATAATAATTACACTGGAAATTGATCACTGAAATGTTAAGTAAAATCACTTATAACTTTCCTAATATTTGAAGGATCATAATATGTTGCTAAACATTGTACTTGATCTTTAAATATAAATCAATCAGTTATTGAATTGATAATAAATTAGTTGTTTAATTTATTTAATCATGTTTTGATGTAGAATTGTGATTTATATTTGGGTCAACTTATTGAGGAACCTAATAGGTCACAATTCTACACTACATACTATAAGTGTGACTTGATTGTAAATAAATTTCAGAAATTAAGGACTAGAATGTAATTAATATAGGGGATTGCAATTCTAGACCTAGAAATAATTAACTAAGGACTTGATTGAATAAATTTCTAAAATTAGCCTAAAATAATATATGTGATATTATTTAAAAAGGAAATTGATTTTTTTTATTTACAGGGTTTTTAGATTTTTTTTATATAAATTGAAGGTCATGCCTCTTGTTGTCTAAGAAGAGTAGAGTACATTATGTGAATACCTAAAGCAAGAAAAAAAGAGAGTTAGCACTAAAAGACATAATAATCTCTAATTTCTAAAAGGGTTTAAAAGATTTCACAGTAGCGGTTCATGTGGATTACCGTTAGAGGTCAAATATTTGAACGACTTGTGGTTTGTGACGATTCAACCTTGAAGCAAATATTCAAAGCCAAAAAAGAACATCTAATCTTCAGGTAATCTTTGTATAAACTTTAAACAACTCTAGATCTGTCTAACCGGGTTCTTAGGACTTCAAAAAACCTTTAAAATTATCGTTTATGTTGCGAGTATGTATTTTGGAAAACCCAACATGAGGATGAAATTGTTAAAAAAAACCTCAAGAACCAAATTGTAAAAGGCCGAAGCATTTCACTGTCATTGCTATAATGAAATGTCAAGGCCTCAAAATAAATTATAAAATCCAATACCCATGAAACCCAATGTTAAATGATGAAATTGCCAAAAAAATATCAAGGACTAAATTGTAAAAGGCTAAAGCGTTTCAATATTCATTGCTACAATGAAATGTTAAGGTCTCAAAATAAATTATAAAGTCTAATACTTATTAAACCTTAAAAATAAAACTGCCAAACCTTGAAGAACAAATTATAAAAAGGACATAAAAACTCCTAAGTCAACCCGAGATAATCGACCAAACTTGTGACTCGAGTCACGAGGATGAGATAACCTCATGAAAAGGAAACCAAAATAAATTATGAAGTTTAATTCTCAATCAATTCAATAATAAAGGATAAAACCAAAAAAAAATCAAATTAAAAAAGAACAAAAACCCCTAAAGCAACCGAGGTAACCCGCGACCCGAGTCATCAGACCAGAATAACCCCATAAAACCAATTAAAAAAATTATGAAGCACAATTCTCAATCAATCCAATATTGAAGGATCAAATTGAAAAAAACATCAATTAAAAAAAATATATATCCTGAGACAACTCAAGCTAACTTACCAAACTCAGGTCATGAGACTGAGATAAATCAATAGAAAGAAAATAAAATAAAAAATATGAAGTCAACTTCTTAATTAACCTAATGATGAAAGATTAAATTTTTAAAAAATCAATTAAAAATGACCCAGAAAACCCAAGCCAACTTGGATAATCTATAAAACTCGTGATCTAGGTCATGAGACAGTGATAACCTCATAAAAAAAATTATGAAGTCAGATTCTCAATTAATCCAATGTTAAATGATGAAATTAAAAAAAAAGAATGAAAAAAAGAGTCAACATGGGTTAATCAACTAAACCCGAGTTATATGACTAGGATAACTCCATAGAAAGTAAATTAAAATAAATTATGAAGTCTAATACCATTAAACCTAACATTTGAGGTGTTAGTATATATGCCTTATAGCCAATCACTTGGTTACAGATGACATTAACTTAATTCATGCAAATATTTTAATTTATTATTAAAAGTTTATTTATCTTTAATATTCATCAAATATTTTATTAATAAATATAATATTTGATTAATGAATCTAGGTAAAGATAAAGTTATCTAGACAAAAATATTTTGCAAAGAAAATTAGAAAGTTGTTATAATTATGAGATTTTTGTTGCATAAGAGCATTGTTCCTGAATATTATTGGTTAATGCTCTATTAAGACTAGACTTTAATTAGAGTTGTTAAGACTGATGCATACTATATTTTTTTTTTATGAAATGAAACGATCGTTCTCATAATTTGAGATATGATAGATACCTAAAACTAATATGTAGGTGTTTGTCGGATAACACGTATACTGAACTGACCCATATAAAAATTCCTTACAAAGAGATCATATGTGTCCATAGAAAGCCTAACATAATAGTTGTGTAAGTGATCCTTAAACTTATGATCACTAAGTTATCTTATACATGGAGTATTATGTTTTGAACCCGCTATAGATTATTTTAATCAAGGGTAATAAATGGGTAGATATTGTATATAACATGAATTATATGAAGGTATTAAAGTAATTAAGAGAGAATTCATCACCCAATATGAATTTGGAAAAATGTTCAACTTGTTCTCAAATAGTATTGATTGTGAATCCTTGCACAATATGGAATAATATTTGAAAATAATTTCAAATCTTATTCAAATAATCAATAACTATAGTGTTGAGAACAAATATGATTTGACAGAGTAGACACACTCCATGCTGTAATGTATAAATCATTACATTATTGATTAAGGAATAATAATTATACTGAAAAACTGATCACTGAAATGTTAAGTCAAACCACTTATGACTTTTCTAATATTTGGAGAATCATGATATGTTGCTAGATATTGTATTTGATCTTCAAATATAAATCAATCAATTATTGAATTGATAATAAATTAAATTGTTTAATTTATTTAATTCTATTTCATTTAGGATTATGATTTATATTTGAGCCAACTTATTAGGGAACCTGATGGGTCACACATATAAGAACCATTAGTTAGAAATTAAAATAAGTTGATTAATCAAGTGTGATTTGATTGTAAATAAATTTTAGAAATTAAGTACTAGAATGTAATTGTTACAGTGGATTACAATTCTAAACATAGAAACAATATATGTGATATTATTTAAGGAGCAAATTGATATTTTTCTATTTATAAGGTTTTTAGATTATTCTATAAATAAAATGTTATGCCTTTTATTTTATAAAAAGAATAGAGTACGTTACATGAATACCTACAACACAAAAGAAAAGAGCTAGCACTGAAAAACATGGCAATCCCTTTTTTCTAAAAGGGTTTAGAAGATTTCAAACTGATAGTTTGTATGAATTACCGTTAGAGGCCAAATATTTGAACGACTTGTAGTTTGCGATAACTCAACCTTGAAGCAAATATTCAAAGCCGAAAAGAATATATGATCTTCAAATAATCATCACATAAACCCTAAACAACTCTAGATCTATCTAACCGGGTTCTTGGAACCCCAAAAAAACTTTAAATTTATAACTTTCACCATGCGTATGTATTTTGAAAAATCCAACATGAGGATGAAAATGTTAAAAAAAACCTTGAGGACCAAATTGTAAAAGGCCAAAGCATTTCGCTATTCATTGTTATAGTGAAATTTCAATGTCTAAAAATAAATTATAAAATTTAATATTCATAAAACTCAATGCTAAATGATGAAATTGTCAAAAAAAAAATAGTTAAGGACTAAATTGTAAAAAGTCAAAGCATTTCAATATTTATTGTGACAAGAAAATCTTAAGATATCAAAATATATTATAAATTCCAATACTTGTTAAACCTGAAAAATAAAACTGCCAAACCTTGAAGGACAAATTATAAAAAGCTAAAGCATTAACGCTTATTGCTAAATGTAGTAAAAAATGGTGTTTTATTTGATGAAAATTTTGTGTTTATCGATCTGCGACTCGAACCCAAATCCTAGCTCCCATGTCGTAAGAGAGTCCCGATGAGGTACCAGCCCGCTCGTGTCAATGGATTGGTGCATCGGCTCCATTTGAGGAGCTTGCAAGTGAAAAACTGACAAAGGAAAGTCAGCAATATTGATGTCACCGGCCATGCAAAGTTAGTGGCTTGCCTGTTGTCACAATCCTTGTTTTGGTGACTTTA
>Ga0325410_1009377_pt1 | contig 10462 bp, 9 predicted proteins | sample PopdelMetagenome_16_FD_206182 | JGI IMG/M metagenome (GOLD analysis project Ga0325410, IMG submission 206182) | Populus deltoides microbial communities from Bellville, Georgia, United States - Xylem-PdIQD-R3 | ecosystem: Host-associated > Plants > Phyllosphere > Stem > Wood/Secondary xylem...
TTTTACATAATTTATTTATCATTTCCAAATAAAATAGTGACAAATAAGTATTTTTTTCTCTTGATTGCATAATGAAACAACCAGAATACATCTGGAAGGAAATATTAAATATGATGTCAAGAGGTATTTTTGTATTTTTACAATGTTTTTTTTATTAAGGAATAACTTGATATTTTCATATATATATATATATATAATAAAAAATAATTAAAATTCACATTAAAACGTCAAAAATACCCTTAAAATACAAAATATTTTAGCCTAAGGTCAAGAAACATTTTTATTTTTTCACAATGATTGTTTTGGAAGCAATTTTGAATTTGGCTAAATAAAAAAAAAGATGGGTACATATGCAGAACCTCCTGGTGCCTAGGAATCCCTATCCGCCATGTCGTTGGAACCATTGTCATAACCTCTTCATATTGGTGCAGCGCTTGTCATTGGTGGTTGTTCGGTTTGGTGTTGGTGAACCTTTTTTTTATTATTCTCTCTCTCATCCCCAAAACATTACAGCTTGACCCTCTTGATTGTGATACTTCAACTTCAGTCCGTATTCTTTTAATTTTTAATTTTTTGTCATGGTTTTTTTGTAAAAGTTTTATTTGTTTTCGATTTCATTATTCAATTTCAATTTACCAAATATTATATTCTCCAATACGGTCTTCATTCTTTGAATTTCTTATTTTTTTCCTTAGTCCTTTTGTAAAAATTTTAGTAATTTTTAATTTTATCCTTTAATTTAATCTGATGGTATTATATTTTCTAATTTGATATTTATTATTTTGATTTCTAATTTTTTTTGTTGGTCCTTTTTTAAAAGTTTATAGCTTTTCTAGATTAAATGTTTCAGATTTAATGACTTAGATCACGATTTTAAAAAATTAACACGAGTGTTTTTTTATATAAAAAAGCTTTAATTTTTTTTAGATCATTCCAATTTGAATTACAAATTTAACAGAATATCTGTAGATGGCTGATTTAGTGATGGAAGTTTGTATTCAATTTCAATACCTTAATGTTATTTTTTACACAATAAAATAGTCAAGTCGTACATCGAAGCGTGGAAACCTATGCTATAATTACAGACTAAAACTCTCAGGGTGACCAACTTATAATACAGATCTCCGAACACTCAGTTACTCACAAAACCGCTTGATGGAGTTCCGGCATTGGTAGCATTGAAGTTAACCGTTTAGGTCAAAGATTTGTCGTGGATTTCAGAGAAATAAAAGTGATCGATCGTATACCACTTGTAATGTTTGGTGATGTGCATTTGATAGTTTGACTTGGGATTTTTGATGTTGCAGAAGTTTGTCTATACGAAACAATTAATCTGAGTGGAGGACTAAATAAATTCTAAACAGGAGACTAGAAAAAAATAATAGCAGCCAAGAGTTCCTTGTCTCTGACCCTAGCTATGAATCCTTTTCTACTTGTACACATGAAAAAGAAATCCCAATTTTCTAGACGCAGCAGAAAATTGCTTAGTAAACTCCAAGTAAACGGTTTAGTGGGCTGGATAAAATTCTGAGCTGCCCCATTTTCTTTGTTTTTCTGAGATAAAATGCAGTCATTGCTTACGTTTGCTTGAATAGTATTATTCTGAAAGAGGCCTCGTGGAGGCACGACTTAATTGCAACTTTTCTTCTTCTTCTTCTTCTTTTAACGATATTGTAATGGAGAAAGGTTAAAAGTGAAGAATCTTATGACTTGCAAAGTCTCCCACAAGAACCATTATGTTCATAATAATGTGAGGACACTTAAACTTTCTGCGATGGATTCTTCAAAATAATGGGTTAATGATTTTATTCCTTAGCAGAGGTAAGTGATAGAGAACGACAGATAGCATTACGGAAATTGGGTGCCCTTTATATCTTAACTAGGATAGTCTGCATCAGAGTGGATATGGATCAACAAATAACTTAAGTATTAATGTAAAAATTAATAAAGTGGTTAAGAAATTACTTAATTATTTTTTATCATAAGGGTTAATTAGTTAATTAGACTAAATTGTAAGGATTAAGCTGGAGTTGACTTCATTAAGTTTTGGTGAAAATGGAAGAGGATTTACGCCAATAACAGCCGTGCTCTTTCAGTAATCAAATCTCCATTCGAAAACAGGTGGTATAGGAATTCTATATGAGCCTAGAAGGCACGTACATGTCTTCTTGAGAAAAGGCCCAGTTTTGTTTTTGAAAGGGCAGTAACCTGCTACCATGGCTACGATTTTGGAGAAAATTAACGCGAAACAGATCATGTTACGAGGACGACTCATTTGCACTTCTGTAAACGAGTTTTAAATTCGCACCATGTACAGAAAACTTGACCTGGAGGTTGATACTGGCCAAGACCAATATCAAGAATTGTTTGAGTTAATATTAGTAGGTCTAACAGGTTGACCTGATTTTTTTTTTTTTTAAATAGGCTCCACGCCATTCCATACCTGTGCACCAACCTCCTGTTTTCTTTGATATCCTTTTCAATATATAATAGATCATTGGCTGTATATCACTGGCAGCGTTGCCATGCTGGTCAGATTGAAATTTTTCTAGAAGGTAAAAAAAAAAAATGGTTCACGAGAAATTATTTGATATTATAGTAAAATTTAATTTTGTTGATGTAAACCTGTAGATATAAAGATCTATAAACTCATAGTTAAATAGACATTTGCTTAAGAAAGCTAAATCCAGGCTTATGAGTGAGCTTGACACAACAGTAATTTGTAATGAGACAACAAGACCATATAAATCAAACCCCACCCAGTACATATAAAGAGAAACGAACGAGTATATGAAAGACGCTATTACAAAAATCTTGTTCAAGAAGTTTTGTCCAAAGGGTTAACCTTCTAGGTTCGCATCATTTATCCTTGTTGTATGTAAGAATATAATCCAAATAAACAACATTAAATATGTCAATGAGAGGTTTAACTAAATTATTCATCATTCACATAATAAGTGCATTAAAAAAATCAAATAGCATAACCATCAACTTAAAAAGGTCATCTGATGCAGGACAACTTGTCACTGCTACAGAACAGCTCTAGGATGCAGAAGAAGAGGTTGCCATAAACTGAATTACAAGTTTACTGGAATTACTACCATGCACAAAGTGCCAGCAACACTTTCCTTATTAAACTTATATTCTTAATTGGGCCTTTAGTGCCTCTTTTATTTCTGTATTGCCTAGGACGTGAACTAAGGACATAAGTCCTCTTTGATAGGGGATTTTTCTGTTACCCCTTAAATTTTCCTATTTAATTCTGTAAGTTGTATTTAAGTAGGATTAGGGATGGCAAGCTTATAAATACAAGCAACCAGCCACTCAGAAGAGACACTTTTGATTTTGGAATAATAATTCTCTTACGGAAACATACTTGTTACTCGTGGATTCGGGTACTTATTATTGTTCGTGGATTCGAGCAAACTACATTAAAAAAGCGGTGTTCTTTTTATACGTTTTTGCTACGTCAGTTGGTATCAGAGCAGATTTATCGTTGTTCAAATGTCAAACACACTGAACGAACAAGAAGCCCTCGACAGCGGAAGTCGTGAAAACCATGTAATCACGTAGGCAGAATTTAGAGCTTTCCAGCATGAAACCCAGCAAACCTTACAAGCAATACAGGCAACTCTTGCTAGATTAACAACTGGAAATAATCAGCAGCGTGAGGATGAAAGGGTTCGCGAGGATTACAGGGAACGAATTGCCCCTGCTCGTGAACACAATCCAATACCATGTAGGCAGCTAGCCTACGAGGAAGAATTAAGTGACGATGAAGAACATGCTGAACGTATATTGAGACCCAATTGACAGGGCTATCACAATATGGGAGAACGAGGGCCTCAGTCGTTTCAAATGAAGATGGACCTACCTAGCTTTAATGGTCAGCTTCAGATTGAAGGATTCCTCAACTAGTTGGCAGTAGTGGAGAGATTCTTTGACTACATGGAAATCCCTGAAGACAAAAAAGTGAAGTTAGTCACTTACAGACTAATAGGAGGAGCCTCTGCTTGATGGGAACAATTGCAACTCACACGAATGAGGTAGAGAAAAGGGATGGTTCAGACCTGGTTGAAGATGAGGCGACTGCTGCGTTACAGGTATTTGCCACCAGATTATGAACATATACTCTTTCAACAGTACCAAGATTGCAGACAAGGAAACCGAATAGTTCAAGCATATGTTGAGGAATTTCACAGATTATTTTCTCGTAATAATTTACTAGAAACAGACGCACAATAGGTCGCGAGGTTTATTGGAGGATTATGTATAAATATTCAAGACCGAGTCTCAATGCACACCATCTACTCCTTAACAAAAGCCATTAATTTGGCTACAAAAGCAGAAGCACAATTGGACAGGACAAGATCAACAGGCATACCAAGGAGCCCCATTGAATCCATGCAGACGACAACACACAAATGAAGGTTCCCACTGAACCCTCCACCCTCCATGTCCAACTTTGCAAAAGGACCAAGTAGCAGCAGGACGCAAGTGACAAGCTGTTCTGCATCAGTACTGACGTAGCGAAAATGTATAAAAAGAACACCATCTTTTTCATGTAGTTTGCTCGAATCCACGAACAATAACAAGTACCCGAATCCACGAGTAACAAGTATGTTTCCGTAAGAGAATTATTATTCCAAAATCAAAAGTGACTCTTCTGAGTGGGTGGCTGCTTGTATTTATAAGCTTGCCATCTCTAATCCTACTTAAATACAACTTATGGAATTAAATAGGAAAATTTAAGGGGTTACAGGAAAATCCCCCATCAAAGAGGACTTATGTCCTTAGTTCACGTCCTAGGCAATACAAAAATAAAAGAGGCACTAAAGGCCCAACTAAGAATATAAGTTCAATAAGGAAAGTGCTGCTGGCACTTTGTGCCTGGTAGTAATTCCAGTGAGCTTGTAATTCAGTTTATGACAACCTCTTCTTCTGCATCCTTAAGCTGTTCTGTAGCAGTGACAAGCTATCCTGCATCAGTCCCCTCTGCCTGAAAAGAACTCGACCTCAAGTTAGCTAGATTAAAGGATGACTCGTCGAGTGGATGATATTCGAATATGTCAGCAATATTGAACGTAGGAGAGATTGCCATTTCTGCAGGGAGGTCTACCCGATATGCATTGTCATTAATTTTCTGTAGAATCTGATAGGGGCCATGCTTTTTGTCAGTTAATTTGTCAAATGTTCCCACTGGTAACCGCCCTTTTCTTAGATATAGCATCACAAGGTCTCCTTCCTTGAATAATTTAGGTCGTCGTTTCCAGTCTGCAGCTGCTTTGTTTTTGGCATTAGACGCTTCCAGTTTCTTACGCACTTCTTCTTGAATGGCTTTAACCCGATCAGCCATATGCTTCGCTGCAATACTCATTCCTGGAAGTTTTGGTAGTGGCACTAAGTCTAAGGCATGGCTTGGGAGCTGGCAGTATACTACCTGGAATGGTGTTTTCCCTGTTGACCTGTTGAGCATACTGTTGTAGGCGAACTCGGCTTGAGCTAACGTAATGTCCCATTGCTTAGGCTTGAGCATACTGATGCAGGACAACTTGTCACTACTACAGAACAGCTCAAGGATGCAGAAGAAGAGGTTGTCATAAACTGAATTACAAGCTTACTGGAATTACTACCATGCACGAAGTGCCAACAACACTTTCCTTATTAAACTTATATTCTTAGTTGGGCTTTTAGTGCCTCTTTTATTTCTATATTGCCTAGGACGTGAACTAAGGACATAAGTTTAATAAGGAAAGTGTTGCTGGCACTTTGTGCATGGTAGTAATTCCAGTAAGCTTGTAATTCAGTTTTTGGCAACCTCTTCTTCTGCATCTTTAAGCTGTTTTGTAGCAGTGACAAGCTGTCCTGCATCATCATCCCTTGTTTTGAAGGTTGTTTCCATTTATCATCAACTCTCATTCTGATTTGACTATAGCTTTTTCCCAGATTAATAATGAAAAGGAGGTAGCACTAAGAAGTTGGTATATGAAGTCATCTAGCCGAGGAATAGAAAATTGATAGCCAATAATGATTTTGTTCATTGTCTTACTATCAATACACATTATCGACAAGTAGAGCAGGAACAACACATGAACTTTTACTTTCCTTTACCAAGCCCTTCAAAATTAACTCATTAATCTGCCTTTGTAACTTTACATGTTTGGTGAGACTCATTATATAGACGGTCTTATTAGGAAGAATATCACTAGAATAAAATCAATATAATACTAAATATTTTTCATTGAAGGAAGTCCAAATGATATATCATCAGGAACCATATCATAAAACTCATCAAGAAAAGGTTGTACTTCAAGAAACAACTCATTTATTTCAGCATTTTTCTTATAAACAATAAGAGCATAAGTCACTTCCACATTATCAACAAGTTTTTTCCATTTCATAACAAGTAACAAGAAGTGTTATCATCCCAAAAAGGTTTAGAAATAATTCTTGGTTTAAAAGGACCTAAAATATTTTTCACACCAATTTTAACAAAGCACCAAGTATTGTTAAAGCCTGCATGCTTAACTTTCCTCTCATATTTTTAGACGCAGCAGAAAATTGCTTAGTAAACTCCAAGTAAACGGTTTAGTGGGCTGGATAAAATTCTGGGCTGTCTCATTTTTTTGTTTTTTTGAGATAAAATGCAGTCATTGCTTACGTTTGCTTGAATAGTATTATTCTGAAAGAGCCCTCGTGGAGGCACGACTTAATTGCAACTTTTCTTCTTTTTTTTTTAACGATATTGTAACGGAGAAAGGTTAAAAGTGAAGAATCTTATGACTGAGAAAAAATTGCAAAGTCTCCCAATACAAGAACCATTATGTTCATAATAATGTGCGGACAATTTAACTTTTTACGATGGATTCTTCAAAATAATGGGTTAATGATTTTATTCCTTAACAGAGGTAAGTGATAGAGAACGACAGATAGCATTACGGAAATTGGGTGCCCTTTATATCTTAACTAGCTAGGATAGTCTGCGCCAGAGTGGATATGGATCAACAAATAATTTAATTATTAATGTAAAAATTAATAAATCTATATTGGACACTTGATAACCTATATCGTGGTTAAGAAATTATTTAATTAATTTTTTTTTTATCATAAGGGTTAATTAGTTAATTACTCTAAACTATAAGGATGAAGCTGTAGTTGACTTCATTAAGTTTTGGTGAAAATGGAAGTGGATTTACGCCAATAACAGCCGGGCTCTTTCAATAATCAAATCTCCATTCGAATACAGGTGGTAGGAATTCTATATGAGCCTAGAAGGCACATGTCTTCTTTGAGAAAGCTTGTACTAAAGGCATAAGAAGATGTTGCGACTTTGGAAGGCCCATGTTTAGTATTTGAAAGGACAGTAACCCTGATGTTACGAGGACGACCCCTTTGCACTTCTGTAAACGAGTTTTAAATTCTCACCATGTCTAGAAAACTTGACCTGGAGGTTGATACTGGCCAAGACCAATATCAAGAATTGGGAGAGTTAATATTAGTGGGTATAACGACCTTGATATATCCTTTTCAATATATAATAGATCATTGGCCGTATATTACTAGCAACGTTGCGATGCTGGTCGAACTTAAATTTTCTTGAATGTAAAAATAAAATGTTCAAGTGACGGAAACATTTTTGCAATGTCATAAAATCTAATTTAGTTGATGCAAACATGTGGATATAAAAATCTATAAATCCATAGTTAAATTGATATTTTCTCAAGAAAGTTAAATCCAAACTTGTGAGTAAGCTCACTACAAGATTTCACAGTTTTCCCGACGAACATATTTTGTCAGCGTGTGATTAGAAGTTCGTCGGTAATTTATTTACCGACGTCCTCACCGACGGATTACGTCCGTCAGCTTTACTTTCGTCGGTGATTCCCCATTCCATCGCTATATCGGTCGGCAAAACAAAAAAACCATTTGCTGATGGTTTTACAGACAGAATTTGCACGCAAAAAAAAAGATTCCTGCTTGAAATATACCGACGGATTTTTATTCCGTCAGTGATATCTTGATTTAACGACGGCTACGTCCCATCGGTAAATCTGTCGGTGAGTGTTTGAAATACCGACCGAATATATCCGTCTGTAAATTCATCGATAAGTGTGGCAGCTATTGTCAAATGCCAACGGATTAATTCTGTCGGTAAGGCTGTCGATGAATGCTACTGTCAGATGCCAACGGATTAATTTCGTCGGTAAAACCCTTGGTAATAGTTTTTTTTTAAATTTGTTTTTAAAAAATTATTTAGAATATATAATATAAAACTATATAAATTAATGGTAATAAAAACTAATTATGCAAATAAAATTTATATTAAAAAAAAATCAAAGTTAAATAATATTCATTACAAACTGAATATATTTCAAAAAAACTATTAAATGAAGTTTTAAAGGTAAATAATGTTTATTACAAATTAATATAAAGGAGGAGGAGATCCTGGAGGAGGAGGTTGGTGGTTATACGGCCAAAAAGGATTAGGCGCACATGTTCCACTATATGTTGACATGTTCATGACCATTTCGCGAAGCTGTTCATAAGCCGCTTTTTGTTGTTCATACTCCGCTTTTTGTTGTGCTTGAGATGCTTTGATTTACTCAGACTCCGCTCTTTGTTGTGCATGAGACGCTTTGAGTTGTGCGTTCTCCGCCGATAGGTGGTCATATTTATCGATGAGCTGAGTCGTGTGTTGCTGCAAGGCCATGAACTCCTTTGATTGGGAGCTCCCAACGGTTGAAACACTACCGGTCGACTACAAGTTGTCGGCTGTAGTGTTGGAGAGCCCGTAAACCCGATTTTTATCGGGTCTACTTGATGATCCAACCTCCATCCACAAATCCGGATCGAATTCCAGATGGGTCAAAATATCGTCCCTGTATCTCTCGTTCAACCGATTATTATAGGTCTCCTGAAAATAAAAAAAAGTAATCATCATATTCAATTCAATACACATAATAACTTACAAAATAAAATGGTTGAACAAACATCCACGAAATATTGAGCACGGTTATCAACGAACTGTTGCGCCCCCTTTTGGCGGTCTTGACTTCGCACATGCGTCTCCACAAACAGCTCCATCGGGCTTGGCTCACATCCAAGAGACGCAGCCTATAATGAAAAAAGATATATTAACAACAACTTAATTTAACAATATATTTCATTTAAATTAATATTACCATCCGTTTCACACGTGCAGCAAACGGAACGGAGCCGCCAGTGTACGTTGTCACCGAGCCATGAATTGGCCGATTCCAGTTCCCAGCATCGGACTCTGAGCGTTGTGTGAACCGCTCAGAAGTCACGTGCTCAAGAAAGTGTGGCCATATATCTTCCGGGATGTATATTGGTTTCAAATCCCTCCAAACCGCAACATCATTCCAGCCTTGGAAACCCCTATCCCTCGTGGTTTTGTTTGCCAGTTTTTATGCTTTATACAAAAAATCACGCAACCTACTTCACGCAACCAAAAATTACATTTCAAAACATAAATTTTTGTCTAAAAAAATCTTGTATTGTTTTTTATCTTACCTAGTTGCAGCGTGATTTTCCCACGCCCTCCTTACAACAATGTTATGCTCATTATCCCAGCAAAATTTGTGCTGTGTATAAATAAACAAGTTTAAATAAAAATAATAATTTATTTATAATTATATTAATAATTTATCAGAAATAAACTGAAAGTTATAAATTAACACCAACCTGAAATCTGTCAAACCATGCATTGATTTAAGGCATCCATTCAGGATGCTTGGATATCTGACTCCATTGAAACAATGGAATCTCCATCGACAATTTAAACGCCGATGATATTACTCGGGCAGCCTTAATGTTTATGAACCTGAAAAGAATTGAAATAAATTAAATAGTGATTACTTCATAAATTATGTTGTAATTAAAAAAAAATTAAAACCTTAACAAACTTACATTGAAAAGTCGTCCTTCCACTGTGCCTCATACTTACGGGAAAATTAATTCCGCTGCGAAGGCACCCCGCCTCTGCGCTGTGAAGTAGCGCTGGAAGAGGCAGTATCGGTTGAGAGGCACCTAAAGAAATATCATCATCGCTGCTAGACGAACTAGCTGCGACCGTACGTGAGCGACCAGCTCTAGTTTTTGTTCTACGCATCTTCATAATTTTATACAAATAATTATATAATTAAATTCAAATGTTAAAAAAATTTCGATAGCACCTCCCCTATACTAGATACTACCCAAATCCACAAACCTACACATATTAACAAAAGCCACAACCAATTGACCCAATCTATACTAATTATTCCAACATATTCAATTACTAAACCTAAGGTAAATTCAACATTAACAATTACAATTCAATAATTATGCCAATACAACAAAACAATAAATTAAAAAAAAAACTCTAGAATAACAATCAAAATAAATGGAAAAAATTAAACACAAATCATGCAATAATAGAGTAAAATTAATAATTATTCCA
>Ga0325410_1009380_pt1 | contig 10458 bp, 8 predicted proteins | sample PopdelMetagenome_16_FD_206182 | JGI IMG/M metagenome (GOLD analysis project Ga0325410, IMG submission 206182) | Populus deltoides microbial communities from Bellville, Georgia, United States - Xylem-PdIQD-R3 | ecosystem: Host-associated > Plants > Phyllosphere > Stem > Wood/Secondary xylem...
AATTTCATGGTAATAAAATAATGTTGAATTGCTGTAAATTTTGCCGGTGAAAACAGTAAATTTAAAATAGCAATTAATCAAAACAATTCATTGAGTTTGGATGAAAATCTAATAAGATTAATCGAGAAAAGTTTGAATATTCATGGAAGAGAATAACAAAACTTTTAGTTCAATTTTTATTCATGCAAAATAAGTCAATGTCAGCTTAAATTAGAAATAGAATATATATAAGCTGACTAATACTAGAGCACAAGGGTTGATTTGATCAACTATTGAAACTAAAGTGACTGTATTGATTTCTGTTTTTTCTTCTGACAAAAATAATAAATATGCAAAACATAACGGGAAAAATAAAATTTCGCACCCCCCCAAAATAAAAATAAAAATAAAAATCCCCTCCCCTTTAAAATCTCCATCAAGCAGTCAAGCCCTAATTTCCCCTCAATTTCTCTCAATTTCCATCACTTTCTCAGGAGAATCAAATCGAATTCTACGATGAGACCACCGAAGAGACCGATTCAAGCGGTAACAACATGGGTGCGACGACAGCCTCCGAAGGTCAAGGCGTTTTTGGCGGTGGTGGCGGGGATGACAGCGCTGGTGCTTCTCCGATTCATCGTACACGATCACGATAACCTCTTTGTTGCTGCTGAGGCTGTTCACTCCATTGGAATCTCTGTGCTTATTTATAAGTTAATGAAAGAGAAGACTTGTGCTGGTAATTAAACGGAATCCCAAACTATTAGGGTTTTAATTTTTTTTCATGGGGGTTATTAACTAGAGAGAAATTTTTAATTTTTGCGTTAAATCTTCAATCTTTTCTGTTGTGTTTCAATGATATAATGGTAATTTTTTTTTAATTAATGGATTGATTTGTTTAATGGGAAATGTTCCAATAGAGGGAAAATCGGATTCTGGTGCTAAATTTAAGGTCTTTTTTGGTTGATCAATGATTTAATGGTTATATATTTCTTGGTTTTGAATTGAATTTTTTCTTTCATTGTAATTGCTTTTGTTTGGAATTGATGGTATTAAAGAGAGCTGGGATTATTGTGCTAAATTTTGGGTTTTCTTTTGTCGTGTTTCAATGATTTTGTGACTTTATCTTTGGTAAAATTTTGGATTTTATTTTGTTTTCTATGGATAAATTTGTTTTTTGACGGGGAACTAATGTAATTAGAGAGAAAGTTTGGATTTTTCCGTTAAATTTTGGAACTTGTTGTGGTTATACTTTTCAGTTTTTGGATTCAAAGTTTTGGCTTGTAACATTATTTTGAATATTTTGCAGGGCTATCACTGAAAACTCAGGAGCTGACAGCCATGTTCTTAGCTGTGAGGCTGTACTGCAGCTTTGTAATGGAATATGATATTCATACCGTACTGGACTTGGCAACGTTGGCTACAACCCTGTGGGTTATTTATACGATCCGTTTTAAACTGAAGTCGAGCTACATGGAGGATAAAGACAACTTTGCATTATATTATGTGGTGAGTATTTGATTAACTCTACACTTTTTTTTTTTTTTTGTAAATGTAGTTATATTTATGGTTTCTTGATAGGAAAGACTTCTTATAAAAAATGAACTTGTATGATGTTTTCCTCAATTTTTTCTTCCCATCAATATTCACTATATAACGGTAATGTCTCCTTTATGCTTCTTTGTTCATGTTCATGGCAATGACATGCTCTTACGATACTACCCACATACTTGTGGATGAAACTAAGTTTGTTTTTTTCTTAGATTTTCTGGTTGTCAAACTTCAAATTCTTTCTTTCATGCTAACTAGTTCCCTTTCTCTATGTAATGAATATGGGATATGGATTACTCGATAATGATTATACCTTTAACTCTTACCCTTCAATTGAATTTGGATGCAGGCGGCACCTTGTGCTGTTTTAGCTTTGCTTATTCATCCATCAACATCTCACAATCTACTGAACCGGATCCTCTGGGCATTCTGTGTATACCTGGAAGCTGTTTCTGTACTTCCTCAGTTGCGTGTCATGCAGAACACCAAGGTTGGTGCTTTGGTTTCATATTGTAGAAAGTATTAGTCTAGGAGGTTTGCAAATTGAAAGTTGAAACTCACGTCTTCATTCGCTGTGCTTGTAGATTGTTGAGCCATTCACTGCTCATTATGTATTTGCATTGGGTGTTGCAAGGTTCTTGAGCTGTGCCCATTGGGTCCTCCAGGTTTGTTCTTGCAGATCTGAATCTTTTGTATGGTTGCTCTTAGAATGTTTTCTGGAGGGAATGTTTGGAAAATTTCTGAACCAAGGAGCCTAAGCTTATTAGATTAGAGGTTTATATATATATATATATATATATATATATATATGAGCCGGGGATTTGGGGTGGGGCTAGACTTGTTCGGTTCTCTACTTGTGGGTTTGTGTTTGGTCTCTGTTGTCTTATGGAAGGGATGCCGAACCTTAAACACTTAATCTGTTTTTAGTGATGCTCTAAATGCTATTCATGCTTTCAGATAGCTAGCCATGTCGTGAAGTGATTTCAGAGTCATTAGAGGCCATGCAGAACATTTTCATCTCAAATAGGCGTCCCAAAACCTGCATCTTGTTTATTATGATAAAATAATCAATTTTACTCAAGAGGGTTGAATAGTGGCTGTTAATGATACTGGAATGAGCAGAAATTCTTTTTCGTCATCCCATTTACTTTTGCATCATCACTCATATCCCCTGAAGATAAGACTGTTTTTGTAGGAGTCACTTCAAGAAATTTATGTGCCAAATACACCTCTTCTTCTTCTTTTTCTGACCCCCCTTGTTCTCTCTTATCTTTGGCTGATACAAGTATTTTCCTTTAAATTATTAACTGACTAGAGTTGCAATTTACCATTAAAGTTTTGCATCTTGTGAACAGGTTTTAGATACTCGTGGACACTTATTGGTAGCCTTGGGGTACGGATTATGGCCTTCTATGGTTCTTATCTCAGAAATTGTCCAGACTTTCATCTTAGCAGATTTCTGTTATTATTATGTGAAAAGGTTTGTTAATGTTTGGATGTCATTCTTTTATCCAAAGAGCATGTGAAACATCACTGTACAATTTTTATTGCAACATATATATGATTGTGATTTTCTTGCAGTGTATTTGGAGGGCAGCTTGTGCTTCGTCTTCCCTCTGGAGTGGTGTAATTGAAGCCGTCTTCTGGTGTAGTCTATGAGCAACATTGCTGCCTGAAATTGACTTGGGCAATGCTGTTGAGATCTGTTTTGTTCTCCAGTTAAGTTTCTCTTTCAAATTATGACCGGAGAAAAGTGGGTTTACTTGTAAAGTTGGGGGTGCAGAAACTTGGTTGGAATTTTGTACTTAACACATAATTAATTGATGGTTAACTTAATTAATTTGTCGGCTGTAATCTTCTTTTTTGTTTATAATGTGAGAGTTGATGCAAATCTAGTACCTTTTGTGACGTGCAAACTTATATTTCATGAGTGATCCCTGTCAAAGCTGATACAAGAGCCTGTCTTCTTGAGTAGGCTATGAGATTTGGATAGAGCTATCAAGTATACAAGGACAGTTTTGGGCCAAGAAAATGGATTTAGAACTTTTCTGCCACCAGTGTAGGAGAACAAAACACCACCATATCATATTTAGATAGTTAGGTTTCTTGCAAGAATTCCCTCAAAGGTTATTCCAGGTCCAAAAGCCAGTATCAAGCCCCAATCACAATTTGCAGCGCCTGCCTTCATCTTCCTGCTTTCTTCTATCATGTACTCCAGCACGTACACAATGGTGTTGCTGCTAGCATTGCCATAATCCATTAGAGCTCTTCTACTAGCATTCAGTTTGTCAGGAAGCAAATCGAGTCTCTTTTCCATTCGATTCAAAATTGCGGGCCCGCCTGGATGGACTGCCCAAAACATCTTGTTGTAATCCTTGTCAGTTAGTCCAGCAATTCCTATCAGCTTGTGGCAGAATCCTTCAATGTTATCTTCAATTATTTGCGGAAGCTCCCTTGCTAGCTTGAAGCTGATACCCTCTTCTGTTAGCCTGCCATCAATAGCCTTTTCAGTGTTCGGCAAGAAATTCTGGATTGCTGTGTGAAGCTCAAAGAGAGGACTTTCAGTAACCGGAACTGGATCTGTGCCTATTACCATTGCACCGGCACCATCCCCAAAGAGGGCAACCCCAACTAGATCATATGGTCTATCTACACTTGGTGGTTTGAACCCGATAATGGTAGTTTCAGAAGTAGCCAGCAAAACTCGACTTCCCGGATTGTTCTCGGCGATATCCTTGGCAACACGAAGGCCAGCCACACCTCCAGAGCACCCTGAAAAGTATAGCATAACACGCTGCGTTTCAGGGCTGAGTCCAAGGCCTCCTGCTAAGTAAAGATCGCCACCTGGTAGCCTAGCTTCACTCGAGGAGACGTAGACCATGTGAGTTATATCTGATACAGACCTGCCCCATTTCTTGATGCAAGCCCGTGAAGCTCCAATGGCCATTTGTGTTACAGCATCGTTACAGATATCTAATCGCTGTTTGATGGTAGGGATGCCTTCAATGGCAAGTTCAGGGTATTTGTTCAGGATCTCATCTGACATGACCACATACCTAGTTTTCACCGTGGTTGTTTTGCCTGCAAGTTTCAATAGAGTGAAAATGAGAGTTATATCAGTTAGTAATTAGTGATATATTAGTAATTATTTCTGAATGTACTTTGAAGAAATAGATAAAAATAAGTAGCAGAGAAATCTCAGGTAGATCTTAAATAGAAATATTCTTTAACACTTTTTATGTTCATGAATATTATTCTCTCTCATTTGTCTTTTTCTTTAAAGTCGGTAAATAACTAATAGAATATCCGTGTACTGTAAATTTTCCCAAGTATCAATACCCTAAATTTTGAGTTCTAGCAGATGAACTACCTAAAAAGGTGATAAGAAAAAAGAATACTCCTGTAACGCTGTCCCCCATTGTCAAAGGTTTTGTTTGGTACAAATTGCTATCTGCAACAGATTTATTACGCCTAAGAAGATTGTATTGTCCTTGTGTCCTCTCATTTCTAGATTCAATGGATAGCATGCATCCCCTAGGTATTTATCTGGACGTGAAAAGCTAAACGAGAAAAAAAGTTCGCATAGTTACAGAGTCGAGTTAGCTTCTGCTTGAGCTCTGGATCATCGCAATTGGTGTTTTTGAAATACCCATCAACCAGAAACTCTTGCATGACTAGCTGGTGAGGAAATGCCTTGCCGAGAGCCAGAATTGTAGCTTTGCCAGGACTGGCCTTCGATGTCAAGCCTCCTTGTCCGATCTGTTCGCTCCCCATGGTTTCGCTGCTGGAAGAGATGTTGACACTCTTGCTGGGAGCAGATGCTAGGCAGTAACCCCTTCACTTCCCTATGAAGCAAGGTCAGGAGTCTCATATATACAGCTGCTGCATTCTATGTTGAAGTATTAAAATAAGGTTCAGGGGATAATTGTATTTTCGTTCATGTATAGTGTGATATACATAAATCTGTATTCTTTTATGTTGCGTAAAGGCAGTAGTTGGGAAACAAGGCTTTCATGCATATTATGTTTAATGATCTTGGTTGATATTTGGTGCTGGGTTAGCAAATTGATGCATTGATGTGAGCTTTCTTATAATCTATATATGTAGCCCCAAATCCTTCAATTAAAAAAGAAGCAGCACTAGCCTTGTGTTATTGCATCGTTCAGCTCTAGCTGCACCGTTAACATGAGCTGCACCAAAAATTGGGGCAACGAGGATAATGTGAAATCTAAATGTCAAAATCTCTGTTGAAGCAAATGCAATGGACGGTTCACAGGTGGACATGAAATAAAGATTAGTCCACGAATTGCTGCCTAAAATTTTCATGGATATGTGTGCACATGCCAGTTCAAGCAACTGAACAAAGACAATCTGTCATCTCTTTTAATGAAAAGAAGAGAACTGCCAATCAATTGTAATTCATACCAGAGCAATCTAAGATTATCATACCAGGTTCCGTTATACAAGAAGATTGTCAGACCAAGTTCTTATGCCATTTTTTGTTGTTACAAGAAGATTCCCAGCAACAACCATCACCCAGTCAAACTGTTAGGTTAAATAGATGATGAACAGCATATCACCCTTTTGGCTGCTTAACGGTATACCTAATCAAATTGTGTTGTTGGTCCCAATGCTTGGACCTCGGTTGAGTGCGTGGAAATATAAAACCAAACCATCAGACCCAGAAACATTGGGCCCTCTCAAACTATGAACTATGGCAGTTTTAAGCTAAATATCACATTTCTTCAAACACATTGTATCTCGTGAAACAATGGTTCATTGGATACTTCCTGACATGCATCTTCCAAAAAATCAGGCAGTCATTTCAAAGCTCAGAAAGACACTTTCCACTGATGAAATCAACAACTTGGGCGACTGCCCGGTCAAGAGCAGCAGTCACTGCAGCCAGATTCTGCAAGAACTCCTCTGCAGTTGGCTTGTCACCATCCACTATGTCAGTCACAGCTTTTATGAATATTGCAGGGACTTTCAAAAGATCAGCCACATAAGCAACAGCAGCTCCCTGAAACCAAAAATATCATATATATATTAGGAACTGAAGAAACATATATAATTTAGGAATAAAAATGGTATTTTCATTTGATGCGTCATTCTCCCTATCATCTAAAGAGAAAGGTAGTGAGCTGCATGGATGATGAGCTAATTGCAAGAAATTCCTAACGCTGGAGAAAACCCAAAATTGCATTTGGTAACTAATAGAGGAAAATCTTGGTGGTCGTTACTCTAAGAAAAAATGAAGTTCAAGTTCATTATGCATGAAGGTGTTCAAGATTTGATAGGTATAGCTGTATATAGCATGCTGCTGTTGAAGATTCATCAGAACTTACGGAAGGATATTACATTGAAAGTAACTTGAAGTCCTGCATTTTTGTAACACCGACACTCCAATAAAAAAAAATCTTAAACAAGCACCTTATCCTTGCAAGTTAAGTCTTAAATATGCATCAAGCAATCAATTAAAGTTCTTCTATTCCATTAACTCAGTTCATTGGAGGACAGAGACGTCTCAGCCCCCATGTTATTAGGGAAGGATTCAACTTTACCTCCATGTCTTTAACCGTAGCATCATTTGCAACAATCGACGCTTCGTCTTGTGGGGACATATCAAGAGAGTCTCCAGTAGATAATTTCCCAGCCTGAAACATGAGCATATTGTATGTTAAATTTTTGAAGGTCAATGCAGGCTTCAAGAACAATACAGAAATTTTCCATATCATGCAGTAGTTTCAGCATAAGGAATTTATAAATGCCTTTCAAAACAACTTCAACCATTCACTGTCATCGTTACAGATGATTTTTAACTATTTCAGAAAATCAACCTTACTATGTGAAGAAGAACGCAGCACAAGTTTAACTTCAAAAAATGGATAGACTAGCACAGCATCACTGGCAGAGTATTCAATAAGTGGGTGCATAAACTAAACCATGTACTTCTTGCTAGAGTTTATTGATGAGACGATATTGGATTATTAACCATGTTAGAAATTTTAAGAACCAATTTTGTCAAGTTCTCCAGTCAAACCCCACTAAAAGATGGTTTCTTTGTTCAGAAAACAAGACTATTATGAGAGCTCCATAAGCAATAAACAATCTATTTATTGGTTACTTTTAGGATTATTTGAACTCAATCTCAGAACTGGCAAGAGCCTACAAATTGAACACTACTCCAAAAAGAAAGCATCCAGCACATATAGATAAGGGATGGAAATGTTCAATAAATTCACCTTTAGGTTAAGCTCCTTCAAGAGATTAGGTGTCGAGAAAGACTGCCTCGAACCAACTCCATAGAGATCAAAAACCTACCAGGAAAAGAAAAAAAAAGCAGAGGCAGAAAAAGATTAGGTACAGTAGTGCTACTGAAAAATACAAACAGACAAAAGGAAATTATCATTTATAAAGCAGAAATAAAAAACATGCACCCGACCTAGCCATCTGCTAGGGATTTGTATGTGCTTTCATGGTTTTGTTTTGAGTCTGTTTGCTATACCAGAGGGAATATCAGAGCTCATGATGACTTCCAGCAACCTTTAACATTCAAACAACTTTACTTCTAGATTGCAGATTTCACTAGAGAATGAGTGTTTATTCAAACAAAAATAAGTTGGTTTTGTTAATGGCCTTCGAATTTAGGTTTTGGCCATCAGAAAGTCCTCCACAGAGCAGACTTACAATACAAAATTTCAGGTTCCTTTACATTATTGACAAATAACAAAAAGATCGGAAAACCTAAGGAAAACTTACAGGAATAGGGATTCTTCTGTCATGGAAAGCAACATCAGATACAACAAACACATCACTAATGCATGCTCCTTTGACCTGGAAGCCTCCATCAATCAGCTTTTGATCGAAATTTAAAAGAAAGTGCATAATTTTATTTCAGATGAATATTCAAAATGGCTGTCAGCATTTTACTGCTTTTATTAAAGGAGGGTGCACTCTTTTCAATACTAGCAACTAATCAAATTAGCAGCTACAAAAACAGGCACAACAAAAAAGAATGAACCTTGCTGAAGTGGAAGAAAAAATTATCTTAACAGTGGAAAAATGAATGAAAATCGAATACAAGAAGACCAGTAACATTTTGAAAATAATTAAATTTGCAGTTCAAACAAGAAAGGGAAGGGCATACCTTAAAGCCACCAGCAGTGCCTGCATTGATAATTAAGTCTGGCTGTAATGCTTGGATAGCAGCATAGGTCACAAGAGATGCAGAAATTGTGCCTACACTATCAACCCCTGAAAATACATGGTTTAAGAAATATTTGAATGATTACGCCATAGGAACCAAGAGATAAAAGAACATCTATTCCTTGACACCCCCATTAGTTATTGTATGACAATGGGGAGCTAGATTGAAGGCATATCCCATATCCATGTGCAAAACAAGTGCATCCAAGAATATCATCAAGTATGTCTTGGAAAGTGCGAGTTTGTGGGGGTGGGAGTTTATAGTTTTAAGGAATTTACATAACAGCATGAATATAGAGTTTATAGTTTTAAGGAATTTACATAACATCATGAATATAAACTTTCAAAACATGAATATTTGATAAGCACAGTACTCTGGTATTATGATCGTGCAACTAAGGCAGAACTGATGCTTCAAACATAATTTGAAAAGAAAATGATAAAGAAAACAACTCCCAAGAGCATAAAAAATTACCCAGGGTCAAATCCTTTCCAGGCCAAACTAAATTGATATGGAGGTCCTTGTAGATGCCATGATATCTGACCCAAGGCACCCCTTTTGGAAACCTGAACCATCATTCATTGGCATATTAAGACTTGACGTCAACCACATGTATCATATGGTATTCGAAATTTCAAATAGAAAACAAAAGCTCTTCACATTTTCAGAAACTTAACTACCCAATAAAAATCCCTTCATCTCCATGAATATCACTTTTATCAGAATAAGCACAAAGCACAAGGCCACAGCATACAAACGATGAAAAAATAGTCGCTCCCAGTATCTACCTTTCTCCAGTAAATAAAGTTCCGAAAGCAAACTTGCAAGTTCAACTAACAATCAAACTTAAAATAAAAACCTTCAAGCCAAAAACTGAAAAAAGAAGGCCAAAATAATGACCCCACACAATTAAAAAAGAGCCCTTTACTGTAATTTAAAAAAGCGCCAAACTTCATTCAGCCAATAAAATATGAATTACCCAAATCACTTGGGAAAAAAGGAAAAGGGTAAAACTTTCAGTGCTTGATACATTGATATTCAACAAAAATACTCCTTGATCTGGTAATCTATCATATACCACCATAACTGATCGTGCTTGATTCTTTTTAAAAACAATCAAACTCAAAAATATTGAAACTTGCGCAGGAGAACAACGGCAAGAAAGATCTTTTAGCTTTCTCATTATCCTCAAACATATATAAAGATAAACAAAGCTATCTTTACAATCAATCACCACAACCCACAATCAAATCAAACATGCCAAAAACCCATTTACAACATAAATAAACAAACAAAGAAAATATCAACTCACGCAGGATCAAGGTCTTCTTTGAGCTGGAATTTGTTGACAACAGGCATGGCTTCTGTTTGCATTGCTATTGAAGACACAAACACACGTAAACACATGAATAAAAAGCAACCCAGATAGATAAAAAATACAAAACTGAGAAAGAGCGTAAAGTACCGATAACGATGAGGATGGAGGAAATTGGTTTGCGATTCTCATCTTGAACAACCATGGCTTCCTCTGATCCCTCACCGTGAGGAGCCATAGCTGCCTGATTGGTGGGTGTCTCTGTGCGAAATGAACAGAAAGGTAGATTGTTAGGAGAAAGAGACAACAGTGCTTGTTTTTTTACTTGTCGTTTTATAGGAGAATCGAACAACAAACTTTACAGAGAACCTACTAGGAAAAGTGCCCAAAATCCCTTGTGCCT
>Ga0325410_1009382_pt1 | contig 10458 bp, 4 predicted proteins | sample PopdelMetagenome_16_FD_206182 | JGI IMG/M metagenome (GOLD analysis project Ga0325410, IMG submission 206182) | Populus deltoides microbial communities from Bellville, Georgia, United States - Xylem-PdIQD-R3 | ecosystem: Host-associated > Plants > Phyllosphere > Stem > Wood/Secondary xylem...
GGGGAAGGATATGAACAACCTGCGAAAAGAATAGGAAAGGAAAATGAAGGGCGATGTAAAGATAATCGGAGGTAGACTAAAAGAACAAGCTTTTAATTAGCTTGAATCATTGATATTACCAACTACAGAGTGGTGGGGAACAAGAATAAGGAACTGCAACAACTGGCAGTAACTGTAACTCAACAATTTCATGCAATGGTGATCGCACAATTTGTTTTCATGAGCTAGCATTGACTAGATGGCTTTAATTTATATTACATGCGAATTTTATTAATCAAGTGGAAGTTTTAGATGGGAAATATTCATACTGGTGTGGAACAGCTACAATCATTAAAAAGGCCAGTCGAGGAAGATAATTCACAAATTGGAAAAGCAAACATTAATTTTGCATGCAGGTTGAAGTTCCTTTATTAAGGGTGGTGCAAACAAAATCACCAAGATTTTAGACAAAATCAAACCATTAGCTCACTGTATGTGCTGGTGGCTGAAAACCGAACAGAAATGGGGAAGAATGATGACGAATCTGCTGGTGGCTGATACGGTTTAGCCCTGTGATACAAACCAAATAAAATCATGTTCAGATTTTGATGTAAAAGTTTCAACTTTTTAGTTTTGTGCTATTAAGCATAACTTCAGATCCAACAATTGGATCGAGCTGCAACTTTAGTAGAAGATTCCAGAGATGTTTATCTATGAACGTTGGGTATATTTTCAGGAGAATCCATGTTCGGAAAGGATTTGTAATATAGGTCTGAATAAACTATACGAATTCTGTTATTTATTTTCTTTTGACTTGTGGACTTTCTATTTGGCAATGATCCTTTTCCTACAAAAATGTAGGAGCTTGTTTTGAGAATTTTCTAGTTCCACAAGGATTTTTAATGAGCTGCAATATAATTTCAAGTGTGGCAAGGATTCATTAATGTTTTAAAATCCTTTTCTTATAAGGATTCCTTATTCATTCTAGTTACACAAGGAAAAAAGGGCTGGTGGTTTTTAATAACAAGTTAGTTATTTTTATTATTTTCTTTCATGTTTGGGCTTAATTAATATTTTGTTTTCAGTTAGGATCCAAGGCTTGTATGGATCAGGTTATGGGTTTTCAGTTTAGGGTTTTTGGGTCAGTTTTGTATGGGGTGAGTTCAACCCATAAGGGTAGATCCATTAGAGTTACTTTTAAAAACTATTTAAACACATGTAACCTAAATTTCGGCAGCTTTTTTTTTTATATAATTACTTCTGAATTTTTCAGTTTTAACGTGTAAGAGTGATTCTTGTATTTTTCAGTTCTTGAACGAACTGAATCTGACTTATCAAAGATTAATTGGCTTCGTGGTGTCATTCTACTTAATCCAATAGTGTTGGTGCCTTGGGACAGGTTTTCATTGTGTCACACTCCTATCAATTCTATTTTAGCTTTCTAGGATTAAATCTCAATCTTGATTGTGGATTGCGTGATCACGTGATCACGAGGTTCGCATTAGTGGCATAACAAACTCCATAGATACACTGTCCAAAAATATTAAATGGCACATTATAAGAAACCCTAAAACCAGGACTATTTTTCATATATCAAACATAGCGTCTGAAAGCGATAAAAACACTCCTAACATTTTTTTACCTGCGGCTAGAGTTATCCATGAGAAGAATGGACCATTCTAGGATGGAATTTCTGGAGTCGTAGGTTTAAGAATAATGAAAAATATTGAATGACTGCTTCGACTGGACCATGTAAATCATGAAACACAGGAGACAAAGGATGGCATAGAATGTTTATCAAATATATAATATCGCTTGGCATAAATCAATAACATCAAAAGAATCTTCCAGAAAATCACATGATTTTTAAGGATTCCTAGAACATAGTACTTATAACTAGGTGAGAATATATGCTTCCACCTAATGGCTTCTCACGATTACTCTCCACGTGCCTGAATGGCAATCCTTTTAATTTAATTTGCTTTGAAAAATAATTTTAAGGTAAAAATTCCGAGCACCTCACTTTCAACAGACATCCAAATCAGATTCTAACTTCATACATTCATTATATGAATCTCACTTTAGTTAAAGCCAAATGTTCAAAAAAGAAAGAAAAAACATCAGTATCAGATACGATTTCTACTCGCCCCATCATATAGATCCACACCAAACTAATTTCAACCTGATACATCATTGAAAGAACAGAATAGAGCAAATTCTTTTCTCCATTCTCCATCAATCTGCCTAACACTTGGTGGCTCTCGAAGGGCTGGGAGAGGAACTGAGATCACAACATTTCGTAGATCAAACATTGATGAAGCTTCATACTCGATGCTGACAAATGTTTCGTTTCCAGAAACAGATGGCCAGCAATTGACTGCAATATGCATAAATTAAACATAACATTAGAACATACAACAGAAAGTGTACAGTGCTCAGATAAGCTGCTGCTTCAGATTTGTACCCACTTGTCAAGGGCACCATTGACTCATCAGCACTTTGCATTCTCCACTTCAAAAGACCAACACCTGCATCCCCAGTTTGACCAGTGGGGAAAGGTCTGGAGGGATCCCTCAACCCCAAAATGTTTTCATTAGCAAATAATTCTTTGTTCATGTTAGGATGTGTCTTGAAAATGACGCCTGGATTCCCCCCAGCTTCAATCTGCAAAATAAACCAGGCATCATAATGTAGATAATACCAAGCATAAAAGCTACTGCAATAACTTCAAAACCAAAGCCACATATACACATCCTAGTACACTAACCAAAATGCTCAAGAAATTGTCAAAGCAAATGTTACAAGAACTCTTTGTTCAACTGGTTTTATTACATAGCATATCTATACTTTTCCGGGCGACTGCCCCATATACAGAATGGATCATACTGAAACTTGTAAAAATGCAAAAAACGTTGCAGGGGCAGAAGAACCTAGAGAGATAGGTACTCGTCGCTGCATCTCAAGGGCTGCCCAGAAATAACATTAAGTTTATCCACAGGCGCAACTATTCCAGCCAAATGCAATATGCTGGCGTTGTTAATATCTTTATAAGCAGTAATCATGTCCTTGTGTGCTTCAATATCATGAATAAGGTTATAGACTTTTTCTTTGCGCAGTTATAAACTCAACAATCATGAATGCAGCTGCAACGAAGAGTGGCAGTGAAGGGCCTGCGAGTAGCTCTGCAATTTGTGAATCATCCAATAACAGAACCTGTTCCCACAGTAGCTTCACCAGCTCAAGAACTTGTGTGTGCATCAGCTTTTTGTCATAATCTGCCGTGATTCCTGGGACAGTATAAGAAAGTAACTCAGAAAATGAACTTGTTAATGTGAACTCAATGAGTTTATCATATACATAGGCAAGGGCAGAGGCATGCATGGGCTTGGATGTGCTCTAGCCCAGGTGAAGATTTTATTAATATTTTTTAATTAATTTTATGTAAAGAAAATTTATAATTCTTAATTAAGATATCAAAAAATTATGAAAATTTACGTGGAGTTTACTAATATGATGCTTTAACTTGGGTTAAAATTTTAGAATTTTTGGAGAAATTCAGAAATTTAATAAAAAAATCATAATTTGACCAGTTTTATGTTATTGGGTGTAATTTTCAATCCGACTATTAAATTGAGCTGAAGTTTTACGAGGAATCTTAAAATATATTGAATAAAATCTGGTTAAAATTTTAGGATGAACAAAGTTTGGTAGTGCTAACAAAAAAAAGTCAAATAAAAACAAAACGACTCATTAAGGATAAAATAATTATTTGCTATTAAAAAAATAAAATAAATCAGTTCTTCCTTCCTTTTATATGTTGCCGACTGGGTAGAAGCAGAATAAAAAAAGAAAAAAAAAGGCGGGAGAGAAAGAGAGAAAAGTAAGGGAAAAACATAAAAAAAATCCAAGGAAAAAAAATAAGAAAAGTGAAAGAATAACCTTGTAAACTTACAAAGTCTAACTTATAAAATATTAATCTAAGAAAGAATCAAATGAAGAAAAGAGGAATTGAGAGAGGGACAAAATTTAATTACTTTTTTTTCAGTTGACATGAAATTGTTATTTTATCCCGATTGAGGAGTTGTTACAATATTGATTCAGATTCGAGTATAGATGATTTATATTCCGCAAAACATTGAAGGATGTAACTTTAATAGTGAGTTTATTTTTATTTTTATTTTTATTTTATATACTTTCAAATTTAATTTTTAATATTTTGGGTAGTGTATTTGAAATAAAACTTTACTATTATCTTTAAAAATTTATGTATATAAATTAATAATTTATCTTAAAAAAATTTATATATTTATTTAATAATTCAGGATAGAAAAAATCACTTCTCCATCCTTATTCATACATAGGCATGGCAATCAGCATAGTACCACTCATTTGTATTGCACGGAAAAGTTATCCCACTAAGCTGACAGATCATGTCATGATTCAAGAACCCAGATTTCTCATTAATTCCAAACCATGTTTCAATACTATGAAAGTAATTAGTTTGATGATCATTACTGTAACTGGCAAAATCTCTAAAAATATATATTAATAAGATTATGACTGTAAAAATTTCTCTCTTTTAGACCGACTAGGTTAAGATTATCTTATTTATCAATGATGCATCATGAATCCCGTATCATATGAAAAAAAATAAAAAAAATAAAAAAATAACATAGAATAAATATAGCAAGTCAATTGAAAAAACTTTTAAATCATTCTATAATTTTCCTTTTTTTAAATTAAAACTATGCCGTTTTTTTTTTAAATAAATCTTATTTTCTTGAAAGAACAGGGAACTTTTAAATCCCAAAGGGAAGTGAAGATAAATGGGACAAGAAACAACGAGGAAAGTCGCAAATGTCAATAATAACGTAGAATAAACAAAGCAAGAAAATGCAAAAAAAAAAAAAAAACAAACATCATTAAAGGAAGCAGTGTAGATAGATTTCTTTGTGAAAATGGGTTTGAAAAACATTTTAAAAAAAATTAAATTAAATTAAATTTTATTTTAAATTAATATTTTTTTAGTATTCTTGCATTATTCTAATTCTGATGTATTCATATTAAAAATAATTTTAAAAATAAAAAATATATTATTTTAATATATTTCAAAATAAAAAATATTTTAAAAAAACAAATACAAACAGTTAAAATAAAATGAAATAAAAAGAATCAAACAGTTGGGGCTATGATAGCATTTGACTTGGTCAACACACGCATATATAAGAAGAGCTGCCATTGCTAATACTCGTAGAACACAGACTTGCAAGCCTGGCGTACAATCTTCGAGGATTGGAGTCCATAAAGCAGTAGTCGTCGCAGGTGGTGAATCGTTCAATCCTTGCAATTAAAGATTATTGAAGAAGAAGATGATTCGATGGATAAAAAAGAAGCTACGAAATATAAAGGTAACTATCAACCTTCTTCTTTGCATTTTTGATCGCTAGCTTGCAAGATGTATTGTCTGGATATAACAGCGCCTTAACTTGTAGCCATGTAAGCTTAAAACGGGGTCTTGTAGTTATAACATTTGTTCAAGATTTGCCACTTTGGTTGGGGCTACGGTCTAGGGTATTTGATACTAGTTTTTGTTTTTTTTTGTTTTTGTTTTTAATTCTTTGAAAGGAATACGCATTCAAAATAGGAAATAAACATATTTAAATACTATATTAATTCTTTACAATTACCAAATAGTATTACTTTGTTCGAAGTTTCTGTTGTCACGTTGGTGACTTTGATGCATTTGTACCCTTGATCTCTTGCGTATTAAAGTTTAATTAATTGCCCTGACAATTGTTAATCAGGAGAGGCAGGGGTAATATTATTTCCTGCAGTTTAAATAAATATACATATGTGTGTGATTAAAAAAAATAAAATAAGAACTACTACTATTCAATATGCTTTTCCTTTTATATGCTATAGTTTCTCAATAACAAGACTGTTGCGTTTCTCTATATTTAGATGTTTATTTTTTGTGGGTTGAGTTTCATATATCTATATAAATATTTATTTTATGATTATTATTTATTATTTATCAAAAAATAAAATAATGATATATATTTGAAGCATAAATATATATATGTATGTATTATATTAATATTGATATATGTATATATTATATTATATTATATTAGATTCAAAAAATTATATATATAATCAGATTTTCAAGTTCGTGTTTAGCAATATTTATATTTTATTTATTATTTATTGAGTAAAATATTCATAAAAAAATTATTTATATGAATTAATTTGTTTATATATCTATCAAGTTGAAATTAAATTAATTTTTTTTAAGAAAAAATACAGTTGTAGGAAGGAGAGCATTTGACTTGGTCATAGCACACACGCTTATATAAGAAGAGCATTACTAATATTTATAAAGTACAAACTTGTAAGTTTCGTGTAGAATCTTCGAGGGTTTAAGTCCATAAGGTAGCCATCGAATGTAGTGGTTGTTTCAATCTTTGCAATTAAAGATTATTGAAGAAGATTATTCGATGGATAAAAAAGAAGCCAGGAAATATAAAGGTAACTATCAACTTTGTTCTTAGCATATTTGATCGTTATACAGCTTGCAAGATATATTGTCTGAATATAACACTAATCTTTTAATCTTTTGAGTCCTAGATTACATACATTTTTCCATCATGTCACTAGATTTGCTGTTACTGTCCGTCTAGCTGGGTTGTGGCACGGCAAAACAGGTCTGATGGTTCTTATGAAGAGCACAGTAAAGTTTCAATAGAAAGGAATCCAATTGAGGATTCGTCGGTTGGAGGTGAGAGCGAAATGAGTAGGCTTGTGGACGGTGAAACTTCAAAAAATGAAGGAATTCGGAGTTATCAGAAGGCCATGAAAGCTTTAAGAGATGAGGAAATTCAGAGGCATCTGAAGGCCATGAAAACTTCAAAAAAAGATGAGGAAATCGAACTTCTAAAACACCAGCTCTATGAGAAAGATGAGGAAATTCGGATCAGGCATCAGAAGGCCATGAAAACTATATGTTCTGATTTAAAATTTGCACTCGAAGCTGCTGAAGAACTGAGACAGCATGAAAACCCATGGCTAAACGAGAATATCACTGGTTTTATGTTTTACAATTTAGAAAATGCATATGCAACTGCGCAATTTGGCGAACGCAATCAGCCCTATTCATGGCGGGGAAACTGGGTCGACCTTGTTGGAGCAGTAATGTCCGAAACATAATTGTGAAACTCAAAATTCTTCGGATACGAATTACCAAGTTATTTTCATGGTTCTTCCAATAAATTAATGGATAGTTATTTTTTCTTTTTCATATATAAGACCCTGTAGCTCATGATCAATTATTAGACAGTCACACATTAGTTTTAAAAATGAGAGCAACTTTGGCCTTTTTCTAGTAACGAGGTGTTTTTTAAGCTCTTATATATATATTTTAAATAAAGGATTTGAAGTTTGAACCCATGATTTTTTATTTTATTAATGTGGGTGTTTTGATCAATTTGTGTATACTTCGATTAATTTCATGAATTCTGAAGTTAACGACCATGTAAACAATATATAAAAAGAGCTCCCATTCTAATATCTGTAGAGCACAGACTTGCAAGTTTCGTGTAGAATCTTTGAGGATCGGAGTCCATAAGGTAGTCGTCGCAGGTTGTGAATCGTTCGATCTTTGCAATTAAAGATTATTGAAGAAGAAGATGATTCGATGGATAAAAAAGAAGCTAGGAAATATAAAGGTAACTATTTACTTTCTTCTTAGCTTATTTGATCGCTAGCTTGCAAGGTGTATTTATACTTTATCAATCGATTTTTAAATATTCATATAAATATTTATTTTATAATTATAATTTATGATTTAATAAAAAATAAAATTATATGTGTGTGTGAATATTGATATATAATATTGGATTCAAAAAATTATAAATGTTCTATGTATATATATATATCTTGGGTTAGGTTTGAGTTAGATTCTACATCGAGTTTGACAATATTTATATTTATTACAAGTAAAGTATTTATAAAAATACTATTTATATAATTTGGTTGTGGAGATGCATCATGTTTAAATTAAATAGTCATATATAAAAACAACAGTTGCAGCTATGAGAGCATTTGACTTGGTCATAGCACACACGCTAATTTAAGAAGAGCATTGCTAATATTTATAAAGCACGAACTTGCAAGTTTCGTGTAGAATCTCTTAGGGTTTAAGTCCATAAGGTAGTCATCGAATGTAGTGGTTGGTTCAATCTTTGCAATTAAAGATTATTAAAGAAGATTCTTCGATGGATAAAAACGAAGTGAGGAAATATAAAGGTAACTATCAACTTTGTTCTTAGCATATTTGGTCGCTAGCTTGCAAGATGTATTGTCAGAATATAACACTAATCTTTTGAGTCCTAGATTATATACATTTTTCCATTCTGTCACTAGATTTGCTGTTACTGACCGTCTAGGTTGTGGCACAGCAAAACAGGTCTGATGGTTCTTATGAAGAGCACCGTAAAGTTTCAATAGAAAGGAATTCAATTGAGGATTCGTTGGTTGGAGGTGACAGCAAAACAAGTAGCCTTGTGGACGAGGAAACCTCAAAAAATGAGGGAATCAAACATCTAGAACACCTGCACTATAAGAAAGACGAGGGAATTTGGAGACATCAGAAGGCCATGGAAATTTCAAAAGATGAGGAAATCAAACTTCTAAAACACCAGCTCTATGAGAAAGATGAGGGAATCCGGAGGCATCAGAAGGCCATGGAAACATCAAAAGATGAGGAAATCAAACTTCTAAAACACCAGCTCTATGAGAAAGATGAGGAAATTCGGAGGCATCAGAAGGCCATGAAAACTATATGTTCTGATTTAAAATTTGCACTCGAAGCTGCTAAAGAACTGAGACAGCAGGAAAACCCATGGCTAAACGAGAGTATCACGGATTTTATGTTTTACAATTTAGAAAATGCATATGCAACTGCGCAATTTGGCGAACGCAATCCGCCCTATTCATGGCGGGGAAACTGGGACCTTGTTGGAGCAGTAATGTCCTAAACATAATTGTGAAACTGAAAATTCTTCGGATACGAATTACCAAGTTATTTTCATGGTTCATCCAATAAATTAATGGATAATTATTTTTTCTTTTTCATATATAAGACCTTGTAGCTCATAATCAATTATTAGACAGTCACACATTAGTTTTAAAAATGAGAGCAACTTTGGCCTTTTTCTAGTAACGAGGTGTTTTTTAAGCTCTTATATATATTTTAAATAAAGGATTTGAAGTTTGAACCATGAATTTTTTTTTTGGATTAATATGGGTGTTCTGATTAGTTTGTGCGCACCTCAACTAATTTCATGATCCCTGAAGTTAACGACCATGCAAGCTTCCAATAATCTGAAGTTTATGAGATTCAAACTGATAATTTTTAAAAAATAAATTTATAATCTGAAAAGTTGAACTATACTCAAATTTAAACCCATGATTTCTTATAAGTACAGGGAGCTCACTTTCATTAAATTAGAGAGTTATTGATTATTATTATTATTGGATAGGTGGCATCTCATTTTTATCAAGACTATTTAAATAGTGAAATAGATATATTTGTTAAGTCGAAATATTAATTTTCATACATTATTTATGAAAGTCTTTCAGGTAAACTAGAATTAAAAATTACTGAAAAATAAATGTACAAACCAAAAAGAAGAATAGAGAGAAAAGGAAGACAACAACAAATGTAAGTGAAGTTTCTTTCGACTGACTTCAATCATAAAGCTAAACAATGAAGAATTAACTCAAAAACTGAATTCTAATCGGGCAATTCATCTCGAAAAATCAAAAGATTTCTAGCCAACAAAATCAATAGTTTGCAAGTGATGTTACCTGAAATAACAATAATCTTTCTTCCTTTATTTTTAACAACCCAAAACCTATGGGCCTGCACAAAAAAGGGCCCTCTGTCCTTGCACCCAGACTTCGATCTGAGGTCTTCGGCTCAATGGATCCAAGAACTCCTGTTGTCTGGCCTTAGAAAGGATTACGCATCGGATTCCTTTCCAAGAAGTTTTTTTAATCCATCTAGCATGGTCTTTCAAATGATTCATTTCAGTCCAATTCCTTAAAAGTTGGCTCGGGATCCTCATGCCCAAGCCGCCCCTATAGACCATGTTGCCTAAGAACTCTAACCCTATGTGTGGTTGTCACTTGGCGTTAGATGCTGGAGGACCTCCCTAATGTAGCGGACAGCATTCTGTTTTAAAACTGATTTTAAAAAATTTTATTTTTTTAATTTTAAATTAATATATTTTTAATTTTTTTAGATTATTTTGACTGATATCAAAAATAATTTTTTTAAAATAAAAAAATTATTTTAATATATTTTAAAATAAAAAATATTTTAAAAAATAACTATTATTATATTTTTAAATACCTTTTAAACTTGACGACACGGAGACATGCTTAAAATGAAGGCTTAGCCCACCTAGTCATACCTTT
>Ga0325410_1009386_pt1 | contig 10457 bp, 7 predicted proteins | sample PopdelMetagenome_16_FD_206182 | JGI IMG/M metagenome (GOLD analysis project Ga0325410, IMG submission 206182) | Populus deltoides microbial communities from Bellville, Georgia, United States - Xylem-PdIQD-R3 | ecosystem: Host-associated > Plants > Phyllosphere > Stem > Wood/Secondary xylem...
GTTGTTTGGGGGTTGGTTTAGGTGTGTCCTTATCCTTGTTTGGTTTATCTAAAACCAGTTTTACCCCTCCCTCCTAGCTCTGCGTCACTGTTCATTGAGAAATCGGCAGCGAAAACTGCATCGCTGTTGATTTCTGCATCGGCAGCGAAAACTGCGTCGCTACCGATTTCTGTATCGGTAGTGAAGGCTGCGTCACTGCCAAGTCCAGAATCGGCAGCGAAAACTGCATCGCTGCCCAGTCCAGAATCGGCAGCGAAAACTGCATCGCTGCCGATTTCTGCATCGGCAGCGAAAACAGCATTCATCATCATCCCTCTCTCTCTAAATATATATATATTTTCCTTTGGGTGTTTACATTTTATATTTGTTATCTTGTTCACTTTTAATACTTTTCCTGTTAGATGGTTAATGTAGATTTATGTTGTATAACCCTTGGTACAACAAATACTTGACACTTTCATAGCCCAACCGTATGGTATAACCGACACTTGTGCTATGAAAGGAACTTGATTTGTTGTTAACATAAGTTATAATCATGAATGCCTGACAACATTTACAAGTATTAGCATTATTCGAATAAGATAACTAATGTAATCATGTTAACAATTTATAATCCGATTGGAACCTCCTTTGTGTGTGGTTTCCAGTTGAGTAATAAAAAGAGTTTATACTATACTTGTTTGAAATACCATTAGTGGATCCTCTAACCTTGACAATTGTTTTTATCATTGTTTAATCCTTAGATCAATATCACATCTCAAAGCTCTCTTTATTATTACTATTGTTGTTGTTGTTGTTGTTGTTGTTGTTGTTGTTGTTGTTATTGTTATTTATAATTTATACAATTAACCTTCCTGTGGTTCGATCTCGGTCTTGCCGGGTTATTTATTACTTCGACACTCCTGTACTTGGGAGAAGACATCAATCTTTTGGTCCTGTCACTCATTGTAATGGGTGACCTACCCAAGTGAAAAAAAGAAAGAGTGGTCTCATTGTAATGGGTGACCTACCTAGGTGGAAGAATGGTCTCATTGTAATGGGTGACCTACCCAAGTGAAAAAAGGGAAGAAGAGTGGTCTCATTATAATGGGTGACCTACACAGGTAAAAATAAAATACGGAGAATAGTCTCATTGTAATGGGTGACCTACTTAGGGGGAAGAATGGTCTCATTGTAATGGGTGACCTAACTAGGTAAAAATAAAATACGGAGAATGGTCTCATTGTAATGGGTGACCTACCAAGAAAAAAATGATGGTCTCATTATAATGGGTGACCTATCCAAGTGGAAAAAGGAAAGAGTGATCTCATTGTAATGGGTGACCTACCAGGGGGAAGAATGGTCTCATTGTAATGAGTGACTTACCCAGAAAAAATAATGGTCTCATTGTAATGGGTGACCTATCCTAGTGGAAAAAGGGAAGAGTTTGGAAGAGACGACAAGATAGGGCTTAAAGGGATATGAGGGCTCAAAGGCGCACTCGAAAGGAGACAGGATTAGGGAACACACCACCTGAAAGATAAGGGCTCAAACGCACTTGAAAGTAGGTAGGGTTAAAAAACACATTACCCGAGAGATGAGGCTTAAAGGTGCACTTGAAGGTAGGGTCAGAAAACGCACTACCCGAGAATTGAGCTTAAAGGTGTACTCGAAAAGAGGTGAGGGCTCAAAGCCACACTGAAAGGAGGTAGGGTTAGAAAACACACTACCTAAGATATGAGGACTCAAAGGCGCACTCGAAAGGAGGTAGGGTTAGAAAACGCACTACCCGAGAAGTGAGAGCTTAAAGGCACCCTCAAAAAGAGGTGAGAGCTCAAAGGCGCACTGAAAGGAGGTAGGGTTATAAACACACTACCTAAGAGATGAGAGTTCAGAGGTGCACTCGAAAGGAGGTAGGGTTAGAAAATGCACTACCCAAAAGATGAGGGCTCAAAGACACACTTAAAAGGATGTAGAGTAAGAAAACACACTTCCCAAAAGATGATGATGAAACACCAATTTGTCAATGTTGAAAGCAATGCATAATGATCAATATGCATGTATACTTACCTGAGAAATATAGTCCTCGTTTTTTTCATGGAGTCTTCCCTTTCTCAAAAGTTTAAGTCTTGGTAGTAAACTTCGATGGCCTTTTTGCTCTTGCTTACTCGAGTTATATCTTGTGATCTTGACCTTTAGGAAGGACTTGATATCATCATGCTTCCTTGTCCTGATCTTTATCTCAAAGGTCACTAGCTCTGCCCTACATTTTGTTTTCTTAGAAAGGGAATCATGGAGCCAGCCCTATCATGTGTTTTTGGGTTGCCCCCCAACTTGATCATGCCCCCAAGTGTTCAATTTGGGTTTTCTTTGAGGATGAGGCTATGTGAAGGAAGATGTGGTGTTTTACAAGGAGTTGTTTTCATGCAGGATTTTTTTTTTGAATTTCAAAGCTATTCCAGACATAGAAATCATTTTGACATCGGTTTAAAGCAAACTCATTTTGAAGAAATTCAAGTGATTCCTATGGACAAGTTTTCATAAGTGATGAAAGAATCTTTATTTTGCTTTTGGTGAAAATGCGCAGTGATGTTTTGTTGGTAAAAAATGGTTCAAGATTCAATCCGAGGATTTCAAAGAACCAGTCTTCAAAGCATTCATTTTATTTGCATGAATAATAAAGCTTGTTTCGCGTGGGAAAGAATTGCCTACCAATCCAGATTGCTTGCCCTTGATCAGAAAGGGCTTGATTAGGCACGTAACATAGGCTTTGGCTATTGGTTATGAACAAAAGGATATTTGTAGGCCCAAAAGGTGTTTAAGGAATTTCAAGACTAAGGATAACTAGTGCTTGTTTCCTGACCTTTTGTCATTTGAATTTATTTTCAAAATGGTTTATTGTGCCCCCCAGTGTTGGGTTCGGGCTTTTTGTTTGTTTTTTTTTTCACTTGGTTGAGCATCATCATATCAGTTATTTTGGAAAGCTCAAATCTTTTGGACCCTTTGGATTTTTCTTCATGCCCCTTAGTTTTTTTTTTTGGCACCTTTGATCATTAAAAATTTTCTTTCATGCACCCTAGTGTTGTTTGGGCATTGTCAATCGTCGAGGTTTTTTGTATATCTCTTGCACTTGCCCTTAGTATGGGGTGTGATCCTAACCAATGTTATTTATCTCAAGAGAAGTATTAGTCTCAAATGGGGACTGCAAAAGGTTTATTTTAGCCTCGTGAAAGGATTACCAAATAAGGCCTTTCCTCATTCAAATGTATGCTGTAACACCCTGTAATTTAGTACATTCATAAAAGAACTTTGAGCCTTAACTTTAAAAAAAATAGGTATTTTTTTTTCTTCCATCGAACTTATCTGAAACTTGCCGAAATTTCCACTGAAATTTCGGCAGAGTTTCCTTTATACTTGGAGGTCCCAAGTTATCGACAATCATCTTGTACAATTATACTCATTTTTCAATCATATCATAATCATGTAGAACCTCAACAGCACATCATTCATGATACATGCCTCACATTTTGAATGTTCATTTCTTTCCCATTAACACACATAATTTATAATGCAAGTAAACAAACTAAGATTACAATTACAAAATAGGATATTTTTATGTCCCGATACTTAATATAAAAGGAGTACTATTACATATTAAGTCATTTAGTTCCTTGAAGACAAAATACATTAATGTTCATCTTCTTATTCAATCATACAAAAGGAGACTAGAGGACCTAAAACGCTACTCCTGGCGTGAATTTGAAGGACCTGCAATTTCATAATGTATGTTGCTACCCAATTTTTGACCCACGTTTTGATAAATTTTTCAAAAATAAAAAAATAAAAAATAATAAGGGTTTACATGTGGCGATAACATAAAGCATCAGGGCTAATATTAAGGAAGCAATATGTCAAGGAGATAATTGTTGAATTATATATAATTACTGCAATATAAAATACCATAGATATATGATTTGATTTGTGCTGGTTGTGGAAAATAATCAATGCAATATAAAATACCATATATATAGGATTTGTTGGTGCTGATTATAGAAAATAATCTCTGCAATAATTATTGCAATATTTCCTTGAATAACACAAATAGATTTATATATATGTTCGGTGAGAAAATTTAGAGTGAGAGGTAATTTTAAAACAAAAGGGGGGAAGCATAAAATAAAAAAACCTAAACCCCACCTTCTCAGACTGAAGTCGCCACTCACTCCCTTTAGCTATAAAAAAAAAAAAAAACGAGTGGCCGCCCCCTGGGGAATCTGACTTTTCTCTTCAAACCGCCCCCCTTCCCCCCTTGGCCTTGGCAAAGCAAACCAGAAAAACCCTACACAAATACACAGAAGTCGTGGCCTTCCTTCCCCCACCCCCCATTTCCACAGACCTTCCCATTCCCTCAGCAGACCTTTCTCTCTCTCGGTGGTCTCTCCCCACTTTCCCCTCTGCTCCTGCTCCTGCTCCCGCTCCCCTTAGCCACAGTCTCCCTCTCCTGGCCAACCATAGCCCCCCTGGCCATCTCACAGATCTCCACCCAACAGCCCATAGTCGCCGTCCCTTCCTCATCCGCCAAAGCTGCCCGCTTTCTTCATCTAGCAGCGATGGTCCGCTCCCCGTGCAGCAGTGCCTTCCTACTCCAGTAGCGCCCGAGCAACACTCTTCTCCACAACGATGCCAGCATAACAGACGGCAGCGGCAAGACCCACGAACAACAGCAGCTAGGCCAACCACCGCTGCCACCAACAGGAAGGAAGACCATCAACACAGTGGTCTCTACCGGAACCTCCCAGCAGCGCCACCCCCCTTCTCAGTCATTCCTCCTCATCGCCAGCCACCTGAAGCAGAGGAGAAGAAGAAGCCCTCCCAACCACCAGATCTACCATCAGCAGAAGGAAAACAAACAGAGAAGGGAGAAGGTGGAGGAATTGGATAAATCTAAAAAACAAAATTAAAATCGACTGTGTTGTGCGTGTTTTCTTCTTTTGCAGGTGACGACGTTCCTCATAGTCGGCAGGGAGGGGAAGAGAAGAAGAAAGCAGGCCAGATCCGTCCATTTCTGGGCGTTGACTACGGTAGCGCGTGGGTAGCATTGGCTGTGGCGGCGCGTGAACCCACGCTCCGCCAATGGCGGCCGCGCGTAGAGGAGATGCGCCGCCACTGTTTTTGTGGCCCAGAAGGCCTTCCCTGTAATTCCAGATTGTTTTGGGGATATTTTGTAATATTTTTTATTTGTGTGATATGTTGTTTGTTTTATTTTAAATTTTTGTTATTTGTAATTACATATGGGTGGATGAGAAAAACATAATAAAAAGGGATGTGTGTGTGTTTGTATTTTTTTTTTGTGTTATTGAATTATAAAATCAAAATGACAAAAAATTTAATATTTTAATTTGCATATGATCAAGTATTTTAAGGACAAATAAAATCATGTTGTATTTCCTGTGAAAATATAAGAACATGTTTCTATATATTTTTTGGGATTTAATAGTTGATTTATTAAAGCTTTAAGAATTTGATTAATATGTAGTTTTTTTCACTTTAATTGTGATTAAATGAAATGTTTGTGTTTTTGACAAAAGAAATATAAAAAATGTTTTTGTGTGTTGCATGTTCCAATATTCTAACTTGTTTTGAATATTTTTTTTATATAAAAAAAATATTAGAAGTTTTAAAAATGTATTTTGCATGGATTTCTTAAACACAACGAAATTATTTTCTTACATTTCTGGATTTTACAAACATGTTTGTAAAACTCCAAAGGGTATTGGCCAATATTCCACAAAAATACAAAAATCTTATTTTGGGGGAATTCATCTATTATTCACCGTTAATGTTTGGATAAAGAAATCTTAAAGGGATGAATATCCAAAATATTATTGGGAATAACTTGTTATTATTCACCGTTAATGTTTAGATAAAGAAATCCTAAAGGGATGAATATCCAAAATATTATTAGGAATAACTTGTTATTATTCGCTGTTAATGTTTGGATAAAGAAACCCTAAGTGATTAAATATCCAAAATAATTTTCTAGGAATAATAAGTCATCACACATCCTTGAAAGAAGTCTCGATTAGAGTTGAGGACATTTCAATTTTTGACTCCACGGTTTACGAGCCATGAGTATGAAACACTATGGCAAAAAGAGGCTTTTAAAGCACTCTAAATTTCCTTAGATTTCTAAATTTTTGTCCCTTCTCCTTGCGATTTACGAGTCGCAAACTCTTAAAATACTAAGGGGAAAATGAGATTTTAAAGCACATGGAACCTCCTTGGATTTCTATCTTAATCAATTTAGTTTGAATCAAACCTAGGAAAACTAATGGGATCAGAAAACACCAACACCATAGCAATTCAAGCAAACCAAACACCAAGCAGCTTACCTTAGGTAGGACGTAATAGGGGTGTTAATACCTTCCCTTTACGCAACTAGTCCCTTACCTTAGAATCTCTGAAAGACCAGTTACGGTTCCTAGTGACCAAAATATTAGGTGGTGACTCATTTATTCAAAACAAACAAAGACCCCGAAATCAATCGAGGATCGCCGCTCCACCGCGAGGGTGCGACAATGTATATAATAAATATAGCATAAAAGGAAAATCACACAATACATGCACAGGTAATTAAACATATATTCAACGATATGCAATCATAGTTCCTTGAAATTCTGTATTCATCCTTCCATTATTATGTCTCTATTCATCCTTCCTAGAGTCATTCAACATTTTCATTTTGAATCTTGTTTCAACTCACGAGCGCATTTAATTCGTTATAATATCTACCATGTGATTTCTCTCTCTCTTACTCTATGTCTTTATATCAATTTCAATCCTAACATCTATTATACCCATTATGGCTTTTCCATATAAATTGTCAAACTCGTTACGATTTCGATCCAATTTTAGTTTATAAATATATTCAACTTACATATTTCTTGAGCCCATTTCGACACATTCCAATGTTTCTTTAGATTTTCAGTAAAATCTCTTATTATCATGGAACCTATCATCATTTTCACAATATTCGCATCCGATCCATCTTCAAATAATATGAATACCATACATACATCATTCTATTTAATTCATCAACCTAATCTCATTCGACCACTATAATTAAGGCCAAATTTCATTATCTATCACTATTATTGGCATTTTATTACACTATTACAATTATCACCAAATTCTTATCATGCCAGCAACAACACAAAACCTTAATACAACATATTTACATTATTAGTCATAATTTCTTTGACATCCTTCATGTGCGCAGTACATGATTCTCAAATTATATCAATTACAATTCATCAATTAATTCAAAATACATCATATATATCATTGCATTCCTTAAGTGTATAACACCTACCATGGTTAATGAACTTCTATTATCACGTCCCAAGCGATACGATATTTGCCTCTATCCTTCACAAGAATTAGATCATCATCAGTTTCTTTTTTTTATTTCTTCAATAATCCCTAACATAAACACAAATTACCATTTTTGTTTAACAGTTAGGTATCATCCAACATTCCATTTATAATTTGACAAGTCAGTCATCCCGATAATATTAACACCACATAAGTAAGTTTAACTCAAGTCGCATATTCCGGTCATTAGTGTTATTAGTCTCCCATATCAGGACCGGCTAATCAAGTTCATTGTAAATGTCAAAATTAATACCACTGATTGATGTCATCAACTATTTCTAACCTGAAATAGCCAATCATATTTTTCTTTCCATAATACCTTGTAATATATCTGGAAATGTTGATGTCAAGATTCTTGACATCATTAGCTTTCACTTCAGGAATAGCTAGTCAAGTTTCGTGTGATTGCCGATATCGATAGCACCGGTCAATATCATTAACAATTCTCACCCGATTAATTAATCAAGTTCAGCATCCCTCATTTTCAGGGATGATTATGCCGATGTTAGTAAACCTAACTAACATTATTAGCCTCCGCATTCGGGATCGGCTAATCAAGTTTCGTGTGATTGCCGATATCGACAGCACTGATCGATATCATTAACTATTCTCACCCGATTAGTTAATCAAGTTCAACATCTCTCATTTTCAGGGATGATTATGCCGATGTCAGTAAACCTTACCAACATCATTAGCCTCCGCATTCGGGACCGGCTAATCAAGTTCGAGGAACGATCATCAATGAAGTCTATTAATGTAATTCATATTCTTAACCCAATCAAGTACTCAATGTCCAGAAATGTACAGATTGCAAGATTTGACTTTGAAGACTGTGATTTCCATACTCTTTTTTATTTTATTTTCTTGCCTTATATATCCAGAAATGTATGGATGTTAGCTTTTTAATGCCATTAGAATCACTTCATTTCAATCTCTAGAGCTCACGCTCTGCACAAAACATTGACTGACGATCAAATCTGCCAATTACCTCCAATTTCCTTATTTTTGCATCTTTCATCCAAAAGTGCCTTCAAAATATAAAACAAAGAATATCAAGGCATTTTATATATAAAACATAGGTAAAAAAACTAGTTAAATGTGGGTGAAACTATCGAATAATATGGTTGCATCAAATACCCCTACATTTAGCTCTTGCTCATCTTTGAGAAAGGATTGGTAACATCAAATTGAAATTAAATTAAATCAAGTCACTATGACTAATCTCCTAATCTCCCATCAATATCCAAGAATATATGCATTATAAACAAGAATACAATCATGAAGGATAAAGAGTACAATTTTTCATGAATTTATTTACGTGCAAACTTCAAAACTCAATTGATCATTGGGATTTAAATGAAATCTATGCCATACTAAAGTGATAGGTCCCCTCATTGATATACACTCCAACACTCATGTGTTTAGGGCTTATGTGTTTAAATCTCTTAAATTCAATCAATGAATATGTTCTAGTCAGAAATAGTCAACGACAACTGAGTCGCTGCCTAGTCAGAAATCGTCAAGGAAAACCGAGTCCTGGCCGAGTCAGAAATCATCAACGAAACTGTTTCCATAGGTGACACATGGATTTGGCAATGCACACAACCCTTGTTGACTTAGAAATCATCAATGAAAGTGCTTTCACAGGTGACACCTAGATTCATAACCGCACACAACCCCTGTTGACTCATAAATCGTCAACAAAATTGCTTCCACAGGTGAGGCGTGAATTTGTTAGTGCAAACAACTCATGTTGACTCAGAAATAGTCAAGGAAAACTTCGTCACTATCGACTAAAATCATCAATGAACCTTCTTTAACAGCTGAGGCATGGATTTGTCAGCGCATCCAGGCCTTGTTGACCCAGAATTAGTCAAGGAAAACTAAGTCCGTCCAAGTAACAAATCATCAACGAAACTGCTTCCATTGGTGACCCATGGATTCGCTAGCTAACACAGCCACTGTTGACTTAGAAATAGTCAACAAAAACTCAGTTGCTGCCGACTCAGAAATCATGAATGAAACTGCTTCCATAGGTGATGCCTAGATTTGTTAACGCACACAGCCTGTTGACTCAGAAATAGTCAAGGAAAACTAAGTCGGTGTCGACTCAGAAATCATCACCGAAACCGCTTCCACAAGTGACGCTTGGATTCGTCAGTGCACAGAGCCCCTGTTGAGTCAGAAATAGTCAAGGTGAACTGAGTCGCTGCCGACTCACAAATCATCACCGAAATTGCTTCAACAGGTGAGGTGTGGATTCGTCAGTGCATATAGCCCCTGTCGACTAAAAAATAGTCAAGGAAAACTGAGTCGGTGTCGACTGAAAATCATCAACGAAACGTCTTTGACAGGTGAGGACTTGATTCGTTAGCGCGTAGAGCCCCTGTTGACTCAGAAATGCTCAACGAAAGTGCTTCCACAGGTGACATGTGGATTCGTAAGTGCACACCACCCCTATCAACCTCAGAAATAATCTAGGACAACTGAGTCGCTGCCGTCCTAGAAATCATCAAGGAAACCACTTCCACATGTGACGCGTGGATTCGTCAACGCACACAGCCTCTGTTCAGTCAGAAATAGTCAAGGAAAACTGAGTGCGTATCGAGTCAGAAATCATCAATGAAACTGCTTCCACAGGCGACACATGGATTTTCTAGCTTACACAGCCCTCATTGACTAAAAAATAATCAATGAAAAGTAAGTCGTTGCTGACTCAGAAATCATCAACGAAACTACTTCCACTGGTGACATCTGAATTTGTAAGCGTACAGAACTCCTGTTGAGTTCGAAAAAGTTAAGGTGAACTGAGTTGCTGCCAACCCATAAATCGTAACCGAAACTGCTACCACAGGTGAGGCATAAAATGGTCTGTGCACTCAGCCGTTGTTGACTTAGAAATAGTAAAGGAAACTAAGTTGCTGCCGACTAAAAAATATTAGTGAAACTGCTTCCACTGGTGACGTGAAAATTTGTCAGGGCACACAGCTTGTGTTGACTCAGAAATAGTCAACAAAAACTGAGTCGCTGCCGAATCAGAAATC
>Ga0325410_1009389_pt1 | contig 10454 bp, 6 predicted proteins | sample PopdelMetagenome_16_FD_206182 | JGI IMG/M metagenome (GOLD analysis project Ga0325410, IMG submission 206182) | Populus deltoides microbial communities from Bellville, Georgia, United States - Xylem-PdIQD-R3 | ecosystem: Host-associated > Plants > Phyllosphere > Stem > Wood/Secondary xylem...
ATAAGCCTGGAACCATACAGGACTATGCCAAGATTTCCCTTCAACAATCTTTGTCACATGCTAAAAAATTTCTTGGTCTTGTTCGATATCACTCAAGGCTTCCCTCAACAATGCATAAGTCCACCATTCTTTCCCTTGAAGATTGCCTGTGCTTAGCTCAAGAAAACATAGATTTAAATGTCAGAGATAATAGAAACTCTGACGTCTAGTACTGGTGATGCCCTTCAAGGTTGCCAAGCTGATGATTTAATTACAAACCTTGCTTAGTGCAATTTTGACCCACCAAGAAACTTGCTTGGACGGGCTTCAATACACAACATCATCCTCAAGCATCAAGAATGTCCTATTAGCTTCAATCTCAACAGGAACCATGCATGCATTATAGCTTCAATCTTGATATGTAAACAAAATAAAGTTTTATATCAAAATAAAAATCCCAAAACTTTAGGGATTTAAAAGAAAGTCAACATAGAATATGAGAACTAAATATAAATTTTACACGTGAGTTTGAGATTGGAGCATCTATATCTAATTAAATTGCTCCACAATCAAGCTTTAAAATCTTAAAAAAGACCTTTATATCTAAAAGAAATGCAAAGAATAGATACTATCAATTGAAAAAACACAAAACAGATCACACAGAATGATGAAATATAAAAAAGTTTGATGAACAAAAAATATCACTACCTCGCAATCCACAATCCATGGTGAAATATGAGACGTTCTTCACTGCGTGGGTGAACAATGTTTAACCCATGCCTTAAAAGTTTATTGTCAATAACAACAACAACAAGAATAACTAATAGAATTTGAGCATATATATATATATATATATCTTTATTCTTTGGAATTAGGATTGAACATCATGAATAATCATTTATGATTAGACATGATGTTAAGATATTTGTGGCAGATGATTTGTGACAGCAGATGCAATCGCACTATAAGGCTTTCCATAGTTGTTTCTGGTTGTAATTCCAGGAATTTGAGCCTTGTCCCTCGCCAGTTCATCCTCACATGCTTGGACATCATCACCGACAACCATGCTGTCGTAGTTGGCTGAAAGAGGATCTTCACCTAGCTCCGACAGTGCACTCTTGAATGAAGCTGTGGCTGCTACGTAAGAGGACAAACAAGTGTTGAGGGTTTTTTGTGATTCAGGTGTGGCATTCTTAAGTAGTTTCTTTATGTAATTTCGGGTATCAGCTGTATATATTGGAAATTCCTATTTACTGGAGACTGATTTTAGCGAGTTCGTTGATAACTGCAGAATCAGCTGTGGGATCCAATTCAAGAGCACTGACACAATCATCATACGAGCCATGGGATTCTGCGGTTTCCTTGCAAATGTCTTGCGTTAATTTGGAGGGATATTTGCTGCCTTTGAACGGGAAACCAAGGCCATGAAAATGGTCAACAACATGAACCTATGAGCTGCTAGGGAATACATTGGTCTGTTGCTGTGTGGTAAGGGCAGATTTATTTGCATGGACAGAAAAGTTTTGAATGCCTTCTTCTTATATGTTCTTATAGCTGTAAGGAGGTTTCGCTTGTTAACGCAACAAATTAGGGTTAGTTTTACTCAGGTAATCTTTGCAGATTTTTAACTTCCTTATGCAGCTATTCTGATTTGTTAGTTTCCTTCTGTTAAGCATGTCATTTTAAATCTTAATTAGGGTTCATGAGAAAATATAAAATTATATAGAAATTATCTAAAAGTCTGAAAACTCGAACAAGACCTTCCTTCTACACCAGAATATCCTTATTTATTATTTAGCAAAACAATTACATAAAAAACTTTAAAAAATAAGAGAAAAGATGTTAAAATCATATTTTATGCATCAAGATTTAAGTTCACTAACAAGTAACTTAAATAGCAGTCAATATTCTGCTATAAAACTATAAAATCAATTAAGATTTGATTCAGGGGAACTGCTGAATGCTATAAAATCCAATGGTCGTGGGGCAGCAAATGGGCATTAATGTTGCCAACCAATAAGGCAAAACATATTGCTAAAAGAACTAAATAGAGAAGTATTGCTTGCTGTCATATCATGTTAAAATTTATTGGGAGGATATATTAATTACAATCATCCAATTAATGTATATATAGGAATATATAGAACCAAACAATTATAGAAATAAATTACAATAATCAATTATTTAAAATCATATATATAGTACTTGATAATTAATCTCTCTCATGTATGATCATAGCTACATGTAAGTCTAATCAACCATCCCCTTAATTTTTGCATTTCTAGTAGTGTTAGAAGCATGGCTTCCAAGCTAATAACGTAGCTATTAAAACTAAGATTTCATTAGGATCAACCCTGCTACTAATCTACTTCTTTTCGGACATCTTCAGAGTCGCAACATTTTTTTGTCGCAGCTGTAGGTGGGAAAGGATTTGTTGCAGTGAACATAACATAACTGGAGGAATAGAATAACATTAGAACCAGGAAGTGCATGGCAGTGAGAAATCGAGCTGATATGTCCACATTTTATAAATGCAGTTTTAAAGAAGACCAAGACACCTTTTATATATATATATATGGGGATGTTTGGTTTCATATTTGGTAACGCAGCAGTTGTTTTCCAGGATTGCGAAGATTTACCCGCGATTACCAGTGGACAAACAGTGCACTGCCATAACTGCTCAAGGCGGAGTTGATCCTAATTAACCAAAGCACTGGCACTTGGATACATGCATGATTGTGTCATTAAGGCAGCTGATGGAACCGGCCGGTAGGGCAGCATGGTCTGAAGATTTTTCTCTCAGCACACTTTGTTATGCAGAATTCAATAACATCGGTCCCGGATCAGATACCACTGATAGAGTTACACGGCCTGGTTATCATGTTGTTAACGAGACCGACGCAGCTAACCCCACCATGCCCAGCCTCATACTAGGAGGTTTCTGGTTGCCAGCAACAGGAGTGCCTTATGTTTGATGGTTTATCTAGATTTGTTTTTCATTTTTCTGACATAATTATTGATAGAATTTAAGTCCCTCTCTTTATATTCGATCATTTAGCGCGGCATTATAGCTTCAGGGGAACCATCAGGTATCAAATGTTTGGATGCAGTTTGTTCTGATAAAAAGAAATATTCTTGTGACAGGTCAAATTAATACCAGTTAATTCATTAACCTTTTTCATTGCTCTTCCGGCTATAAATTCTGCTCGAACATTCAAGTGTGCATGTAACGGTTTTCAATTCTTGTAATAGAAATGTTGAGTTTTCAGTTCATACAATGAAGTTCTTTTGGTACATTTATCCGCAATTCTTTGATCCTTCTGGGTTTAACTAGTGGAGAAATCTCCCTCCACAAAAAAAAAAAAAAAAAAACTGAGTTCTGCATCATAACACCAACATATTCTTTCTGCCAGTTGCTACTGAGTTGCCATGTACTATAAAGCAATGCTAAAATATGACCTCAGAATTGACCACTGGACCATATAGGAAACAGATAAGCTCAATGCGTGCATCTAAGTCTAAAAATAAACAGACTAATTTTTCTTAAAATATGGATGGTGTATATGCTAGATGGTAGAGCACGAGCATTTACCAACCATTTATCCATCATTAGAACAGCTACAGATAATTGGTCAATGGCCTAAAATTAAGACGAAACACCAATAAAAATGTTCCTCGAAACTTCAAGCGGTGAAGCTCCATATTTAGAAAACAACGACAATGTTCTAGCTTGTCTTTGGTTGTCTCTTTTCCTCTGTGCCTCAAATTTTGTAACAGACTTGACTAACTTTGGAAGCCTATCTTTCTTCAAGTCCCTTATAAATATATATTCCTCTTTCTAAGATCACTTCAACTTGGTCCTTCAGGTTTCAAATTAAGGGGAAGGCTAATTAACTGAGCTTTACCCCTCTTTCTTGAGCCTTTAGCAGCAGCTAAAAGAAAACAGAAGGAAGGAAAAGAGAGTGATCAGATTGAGCATTTTATTTTCCTTTCTTAATATTGAAAGTTATTGATCTATAAATATTATTTTATTTCCGATAAAAATGTCTTACGGGGATGATTCAAAGAGAAAGAGGAGATTGGCCATTATCGGCGTCTCTTCTATGCTCTTGGTAGCTATGGTTGTAGCTGTGACCGTTGGCGTTGGCCTTAACAATGACGGTAATGACGACCTCAATGGCAGCAGTCATAAAAGCACTAATCAGGTTTCTGCCTCGGTGAAAGCCGTCAAAGCCATTTGCCAGCCCACTGATTACAGAAAAACATGTGAAGAAAGCCTCCAAAAAGCTGCTGGAAACACCACCGATCCTAAGGAGTTGATCAAAATGGCATTCAAGATTGCAGAGAAGCAAATTAATGAGGCTTCCGAGAAATCAAAGCTTTTGGAGGAACTCTCAAAGGATCCAAGAACCCGAGGGGCTCTTCAGAGCTGCAAAGAGCTTATGAACATGTCTGTTGGTGAGCTCAAGCAATCTCTTGACAAAGTAACGGATTTTGATCTTAGCGAGTTAGAGAAAATGATGGCAGATGTTAAGACCTGGCTTAGTGCTTCCATCACATATCAAGAGACTTGCTTGGACGGGTTTGAAAACACAACCACTGATGCTGGAAAGAAAATGAAGAAGGGAATGAAGCTGGGCATGGAGCTTAGCGCCAATCTTCTTGACATCGTTTCCGGGATCTCTTCGGCAATCCCTTCATTGGAAAGTTTCACCCACCGCCGCCTTCTTCAAGACGATCTACCTGTTCTTGGCCATGGTGATCAATTCCCCACGTGGACTGACTTTGGAACCCGCAGACTCCTAGCTGCACCCGTTTCGAAGATTAAGGCTGACATTGTTGTGGCTAAGGATGGAAGTGGAGATTTCTCAACTATCAGAGAAGCATTGAAACATGTTCCCATCAAGAGCAAAAAGGCCTTTGTGTTACACATTAAGGCAGGAGTTTATCAAGAGTACCTTGAGATCAGTAAGGGCATGATTAATTTGGTGGTGATTGGAGATGGCAGGGAAAATACTCGCATCATCGGAAACAAGAACTTTGTCGATGGAATCAACACTTTCCACACCGCAACAGTCGGTATGTAAGCCTGATCTATTTTGCGAATTCTCTATGTTCTTCCCAAATCTAACACATTTCCACTATTATATATATGTCCTGGAATTTCATGAATTGCCTGCAGCTGTCCTCGGAGATAACTTTGTGGCCAAGAATATTGGTTTCGAGAACAATGCTGGTGCCATCAAACATCAGGCTGTGGCGTTGAGAGTTTCAGCTGATTACGCTATCTTCTACAACTGCTCAATGGACGGACACCAGGATACATTGTACACACATGCCAAACGTCAATTCTACCGTGACTGCAGCATCTCCGGCACCATTGACTTCGTCTTCGGTGATGCTTCTGCAGTCTTCCAAAACTGCAAATTCTTGGTCCGCAAGCCATTGGAAAACCAGCAGTGCATTGTGACCGCTCAAGGCAGGAAAATGAGGAGGCAGCCATCAGCTCTTATCATCCAAAGCAGCACTATCACAGCTCACCCTGACCTATTCCCTGAAAGGAAACAATTCAAGTCATACCTCGGCCGTCCATGGAAGGAATACTCAAGAACAATCATCATGGAGTCATTTATCGACGATCTCATCCAGCCCGAAGGATGGTTGCCTTGGCTCGGAACTTTCGGACTCAAGACTTGTTGGTACACAGAATTCAACAACTACGGTCCTGGTTCTAGCAAGAATCTTCGTGTGAAGTGGAATGGAATCAAGACCATCAACCGTCAACATGCCATGGATTTCACACCAGGAAGGTTCCTAAAGGGTGATTCCTGGATCAAGGCCACCGGGATCCCCTACACACCTTTCTTGGTCAGAAAATAAGCTTGAAAAAGGGATTGATTTGAGAGAGTTTTTCTTCTTCTTCTTCTTCTTCTTCTTCTTTCAAATTTTAACAATCTGTTTGTGTTTAATGCCAATTAATGCTCCCCGTGAATAGACGTCAACCAAATTCTACCATTGATCATTATTGACAAAAATCATTAATTTAGATTAATTAATCCTCTCCCTCTCCATTGATCTTTTTTCAAGTATTGCAGATGAAAAACAAAAACATCATTTTCACTATTCTTTTCAGATTTACAGAGATTTATTTATTTTGTGTCATATTAAAACTATCACATTGTACCCAACAAGCTTATATAATAATCATCCGACAAGGTAATATATCCATTGACTCGTAACTTTAGGCGGAGTTAGGATTCGACAACTTTTATTACGTACTCTGATGAATGCAGCAAAAATCTAAATGGAGAATCCTAGCATATTGAAAAATTCCATTATTTCTTCTTCTTCTCATTTACAAGTGATGCTTTAGCTAAAACATTGATTAAACTGATTAAGTACTGCTAATTAATTATCATTTAATTGCTTAAATTAAAATGGAAAACGTAGAGTCATAAAAAAAACAAATTAAGAGAGTTTTTATCTGTCTATGATAGATGGACAAAACGATCCTTTTCACGTATCCAAATTAATAATGTCTGCTACGAATTTTAAATAGTATATATATATACCACAAAACTCGAAAAATATCAAATCTTGAAATGATTTGATCTAATTTTTTGAGCTGTTGATTCTTAAGAAGAGAAATCGTGCCATTGATGCATTTTGTCAAGTGATTATTGGTTTATTTCCTGCATTATTATTTCATCTTCTCTGTCCTCCGATTCCTCCTCTCCTTCCTCTCGCAACCGTCGCCGTTGCCGCAATCGCTGGGACAGAGAAGCTCCCAAGATCCGGAAAAAGAGTAGTAACAACAATAAGTCTCACTCGTAACGCCGCCGTAAACACCATCACTCATCTTCCTCAGATTCTTACTCTTCCAGGCTCTTTACAGCAAACCCATATGTCAAGTTTCTTTCCTCTTTCGATCACGTGTTTTCCTCATTCAGGGGAGTTTTGTAATTATTGTAGTCAATTGGATTGTTTTGTTTGGATCGATTTCTCTGTTTGGTCATGTAAATTATGAATCTTTTGGGGGGTTTTGTGATGATTTAGATTCTTGTTGGTTTAAATTTGCTCTGCTTTATATAATTTTTTAAAAGAAAATGGCTGGATTTTGTGTTTGTAATCCGCAGGATTTAGAGCTTGGGGTAGTGATTTTTGCTAAAGTTCGGTACTTTTTTTTTTAATTATTATTGTTATGATTGAAAAATAAATCATTAAATGGCTGGCTCTTACCCTGCTGGTCAACGTTATCAAAATGGCCAGTTGGCTGGACCGGTAAATTGGCGAGTGAACCGGGTACGGATTTATTTTTGGCAATTTATCCTTGAAATAAAGTGGACAGAATTATATGTAGTAGTTATAAGAAAAATAAAACGATGTGCTATTTTTCGTTGATTTTTTTTTTAAAGAATATGTGCTGGTCTACAATAGGCATTTGAATGAGAATTCGAGACTCTTTATTTTTTGACAAATATATATATATTATATAGTTTATTAGAAAAATAAATTTAGTTTTTTAATGGAAAATCTAAAAAAAAAAGAAGGGTAGTATAGTCATGATAATAAAATAATGACTCTTTACTAATAATTACAGTGAGAATCCTTCTTATAAAATGATAATAAAACAAGATAAATATATAAATAAATACAAAATAAAGGAAGGGTAGTATAGTCATTCTGCAATCCTGCCTGCTCTCTCTCTATATAACCTCTTCTTAAGACAAGGCCTAACTAGGGTTTTACCAGCAAAAAGCAGTTCCTCCTGCCTCCCTCTCCCTCTCCCTCTCTAAAATAACTAGTAGAATCAGTCTAGATCTTCATCTGATTTCTCTGCCCTTTCTCTCCGAACAAAAAGATTTCGTTTTCTGATGTATTGTGATAAGCTTTGATGTTTTCTCATCCTTTTCTGTTTAATGACTCGCACATAGTTCTTCTTGGGAACATTTTGCAGTTTCCAGGATTTTATTTGTGCGTAAAGCAAACTGAATACTATCCTCTCTGCTTGAGCCTTCTCCTTAATATTTGTCATGGAGATGTGCTCCAATGTTATTGGATTACATTCTTTTTACTGTAATTTTTCAGCCCTTCTATGCTTTTAAAGCTTTTTTCATAATCTTATTGCTAATATAGCATTTACATAAAGATCTTGAAACATGCTGCTAGCTCTCTACGCGTATCAGCAAGAAGTTATAAAGTTCAATATTAATGAATTCCCTTGTCCAGTTTTTTTTTCCAGAAAAAAGGCAACGACCAATTTGATTATCAGGGACGTATAGGTGTTTCCCATATTTTGATCTGCAGAAATTTGACTGATTTTTCTTGGCTGTCCCCGGATTGGAATGACGAGCTGTTCTAAACAATTAATCTAAGAATCCCGCTCCCATCTGAGATTAGAAGGTTAAAGAGAGAAACATGGTAATGTTGGCCAGTTGCCTGACAAAGGGCCGTATGAACTTCGTAATGAATGGGAAATTTTCTGAAATGAAGACAGATAGATTCCAGGAACTAGTACACCAAAATTCTCCAATTGCTGATATGAAAAGGGATGTTTGATAAGTGAAGGTTATGACCAAACCATAGACAAGGACCTGTGCAAATCTACTGTTGAATTCTTCAGGGAAAACCATGGGCTTGGTCTCCAAGGCATAGCTTAACTTGCAGTAGAGAAAGCTTTGAAAGGCAGTACTAAAGTCCACAACCACATCAACCTTCTGTTAAAAACAACTTCAGATAAATACATCTACCACACTACAATTGACATTTGACAAGATAAGGACTCGCTGCCAGCGTTGAATTCTAAATGTTACACTAATGCTAGTACCGGGGTTGGAGCTGCTGCAGACTTGGCGCAGACACGCGGGGATACTTGCGCTGGAAAAGCAAACGAAAAATCTCCTTTGACAGCTATGAAACCAGAGTTTGAGAAGCTAGTTGCTAGTGCTTTAGGCTTCATAAAAAATTTAGCCGGAAATTATCCTCTAGTGGCTCTTGCATACAAATCTACAGGTGTTTGCATTGTGCATTGAGTCTGAAAACAAGAAATGTACTTCAAAATCATAGAAAGATAATTATCACTGAAAATTTCATGGGAATGGAACAGAAACTATATTCAATAGGAAATTTAAAGCTTTGCTATGCCTATTGCATTTCTGTTTACTTTCTTTCTCCTGCCTAGCTAAGCTTGGAGCTTTACAATAAACATGACATGGAAACATTTTTCTTTCGTTCTGTTTCGTTCCTGTCATCTCTTTACTGCAAAGTGAGAAATAGTAGCCGTCCTGACAAAATAATGATTGATCAATTGAGTAGCACAAACACAAATATATGGTTAAAAACTAAGGAAGATCTAAGGTTGGTTAAATTTGTAGCAAGGATTTTTCAGGTCAGGAACAACATGTCATTCTGATACCCTTTTCTTTCTCTTAATCCTTCCAATCTCTGAGTGAGTATAGTTTTATCTTACATTTTTTGGGGAACCTATCGTTCTAATAGCACAAGAAAGATCTGTCAAAATTTACAGGATCAAGATACAAAGTATTTTTCTATATGACAACATAAATTGAATAATTTATTTGTCACAGACTGTTGGAAGCCAAATTGTACACGGGAATTCATTGAAATTGAATTTCTCCACTTGTATAAATTATTCAGCCTTATATAAATTATTCGTATTAGCAGAGCTGCAACCTGCTAATATACATATCCAAAGCTCTGCAGTAGTTCTACCCTCTATTGAGTCCTTAAAAGAACCTGAGCTCAGCCCAAAGAAATCACCAAAGCTGAAAATATATGCGACATGTCCAGATTTCAGTTTCAAATTCAAAAGTGGAACTTTATCGAAGCAGAGCAAATTACCACTCAGGCCATTGTCCCTGGAAATGCTTGTCTAGTTTCCAATGCATCAAAAACGTTAGCATTATTTGGAGAATCCTACTGAGACTTATGGTCATTTTACGGCTGCTGAAATAAGAATTCAGCACAGAACCCAGAATCCTTCTGCCAGTGTTTTGCGATCGGCAACCTTTGTGGACAGTAATTCAAAGGAGCTTTAACAATCTACCTCATGAGTTGTCCCCTACGTAAAAATAGAAAGATAACAGTAAACTACTGTCAAACATTAAGGCTGTGTAATCTTCTAATCTGTCTGTCCTTTTCAGTGAACCATTCCTTTCTTCAACACATATAATCCAGCACAAGCCCGGTTGAACCTATTGAAGAGAATGGAGTAAATTGCAATTTACGTTGTCCTAATCCTTATCCTCTCTTCTCATCAAATCATTTCTAAACCCTGCAAGGAAATCAGAACTGGAAGTTGTGACCAAGCTCAAACAAGGACCTGTCCAAATCTACATTAAATCTGTACCGGAAAACAAAGTAGCTGAATTAAAAGTCCAGGCCAAACTTGCAGGAAGGATGGCTTAACAAATGCTACTGCAATATGTTAGGACCGTTTATCAGTGCCCGAAGGC
>Ga0325410_1009393_pt1 | contig 10450 bp, 7 predicted proteins | sample PopdelMetagenome_16_FD_206182 | JGI IMG/M metagenome (GOLD analysis project Ga0325410, IMG submission 206182) | Populus deltoides microbial communities from Bellville, Georgia, United States - Xylem-PdIQD-R3 | ecosystem: Host-associated > Plants > Phyllosphere > Stem > Wood/Secondary xylem...
TGTCAGAAATATAGACCATTTGAAATGGATTTAGGACTTTAAATAATTACAATTTTATTGGAGATTTTATGGATGTGAACATTAAGTATTTCTGATCTACTTCTGCTAGTGTATCAGAGTTTCCTGCCGCTGTTTCAGTTAAAATTGTCTCCATATGTTCCTAAGTGATGTGTCAGACAATCTTGTTAGCCTTGTCATTTCAAACTACACTCGCGAAGCACTATCTAGATTTCTGGTGTTCACATTCTAATAAATGATCCGGTCATTTCTAGAGAATTTCTCACTTATCTGAAGAGGCCTGCTAATAGTCTTATCAGGGTTCACCACAATTTTTCAATTCTCTTTCAAGAAGTAGATTTATTTTTTTTATTTCCTGTCAATTGTCAAAGAATTTGAGTATATTAATAGATTCATTTTCTGTTACATGTCAGCATCGTATGGCAGGATTAGCCATTATTGAAATTGCACAAAAGGTTGCAAAAGCATGGCGTTCTTTACAAAATGAATGGAAGCATTCTAATAAAAGCACATCAAAATATGGTAAACGTGTCCGGAGAAGAATCAACATACCCAGCCAGAATAGAGGTGGGGCAGGTTGTAGTACGAGTAGTTCCTCTGAAACGACAACCTCATATGGCGTTCTTGAAGATAGATCATCTGGCCGTTCTACGATGTCATGGAAAGATGTTTACTCGATGGCTGTCAAATGGAGGCAGATATCTGAACCTTGTGACCCAGTTGTTTGGGTTAACAAGCTAAGGTATCCTCTTCATCTACCAAATTGAGTAAAATCTGTTGGGATTGCATACGTTTTGTAACAGTGCTATTTACCGGTTGTGTGATTTTCATTGCTGCCTTGTTACTTTGTTTGGAATAGAATGACTGAAAACTATGGTTTTAACTATTTTTGGTTATTTTTTTCTTTTTAATGTGAAACATGGCCATCATTTTTATTCTTCATAAAACATTAAACTCAAGCAAAAGCAGTACTGTCAAGTCAAGACAACTCCTTTACTATCTCTTACCTTATTCGCATGTGAGTTCCCATTCAAACCTGCACTTTCTGCTACTAGTCGACTCCATATGTAGATCTCACCTTTGTTGAGTTGCTAGAGTTATTCATGTGATGCCGAATCCAAACAATTCAGAAAAAAATTTCTACTTTTGTTTTATGTTTTTGAAAGTTTCAGATGAATGGTTTAATATGCTCTTCCTTTCTCCCATTGTTTGTTTTCGTGTTAATTCGGTATCCTTGCAATTCAGTGAGGAATTCAATTCTGGATTTGGGTCTCACACACCAATGATTCTTGGACAAGCGAAAGTTATTCGCTACTATCAAAATTTTGAAAGGTGATACCTGGTTCTGATTTCTTTTAGATCAATATTGTCTCTATAAATGCTCACTACTGGTTGGCACTGCAGAACATTTGATGTTGCAAAAACAATCATGAAGGATAAACTCTTTGTGCACAACAAGTCAGACAACATCATTGATTTGCCCAAAGATAAAATTCAGGCTGTGAGCATTTCAACTCTGTTTCCATAGATGATCTCCCTCCATTTTTTTCTTTCCATGATGCTCAAAATAGGATGTTGTGTGTATAATTTTTTTGTAATGTGAATCATCTAAAATGTACAAGTGAAAGCTACTTAAATAGTAAGCTATGAAAGAGGTCAACTAGTTCCTGAAAGACAACAATTCAGGTGTTGATCGGCTCTTGCTTGATTTTAACTGTTTGAAAGTCTTCGTCTTCGTCATCTTCTTCTTCTTTATTTTGAATGGCTGTACTGTTTAAAAGCCTATGAAATGAATAACATCCATAATTTATGAATTCATTATTACATTCTGATAAGGCATTCCAGTTGATCAAATATTGTCTCAATTGATGTTGTTGGGTATTGGTTAAGAAAAAAGAATGGTTTATGCACAAGGCTAATGTTGAGATGCCATGTGCAGATTATAGATGCTAAAAACTGTTCTGATCTATACAACGTAGTTGGTGAGGACTTCTGGTTGGCTACATTGTGCAGCAGCACAGCATTTGAAGAGTAATTATCTTTTTAATTCAAAGTGCAATGCAGTGAGCATATAAAGTTTCTTTCATTAACATTATTCTTGGCTTTTCACAATCATTTCAGGAAGCAACTTGAGGGCACAAGGATTACTCTAGTGAAGATGTAAATACCTTTATTATTATTGTTGTTGTTGTTGTTGCTACTCATTGTTTCTTTCTTCTTTTATTTGATAATATACACTCTTCTAATTCTTTTTTTTTTTTGTGGAAATATTAAATGATTCTTTCAGGGGTGAAGGTGGATTTGACTTTGCAATCAGAACACCTTGTATGCCATCTAGATGGGATGACTTTGATGCAGAAATGACAATGGCATGGGAAGTAAGTCAACCAAGTCCTCAAAATAGTAGACCAAAACTCTCGGCATGTTTACTATCGTGCTTTCGTTTCTCTATTAAATTTTTTTCTGTTCTGATTAGCTCATCTGTATTTTTTTAAAATGATCCTTCAGTGTGTCATTTCTGACGTTCTAACTGAGCTTATGCTATTTCAATTGATTCCAAATAGAAACAGAAGATGTGCTAGCCATTTAAAAATGGAGTAGAAGAAGCTATGTCTGTTTCCCTTTAGGTTCTTATCTACCTGTGGTGTTTATCACAAGGTAGCTTTGAGAACTTCGTGTGCTTAATTGACAATTATAATGGATGCTTTAGTGGTTGAGTGACAAAGGAGGACTTCAAGATTTGGGTTTGACTTAGGAGTGATCTTTTTACCACCGAGACGTCAATGTAACTGTACTTCAAGCCTTTGTACCATCCATTCTGGCTATTTTTTGATATTGTAACTCTTCTGGTTGGAGCTAGACCTGATGGATGATCAAGTTTAATAACTTCTGTACATGAGTTTATACATGCCTTACTTGATAAGGTCCTAAAATTAGCAACATAACTTTAGGAACCCACAACTTGGTGAAATTGCAATTACTTTCCTCAGCGGATCTGTGCTCTTTCCTTGGACTCTAGCCCCCATAAGCAGACTGGTAGCTCATTGTTATATCATGAAGTTTTGCTCATGTGTCAGAGTCATGGTGTTGCTATTTAACACACCCACCTGCATTTTGCATTTTCTGCTGATGTTTGTTCTTTCTATTAAGACTGAGTAGTGGGTTTGGATTTGTAGGCTGTGTGCAATGCTTATTGCGGTGAAACTTATGGGTCAACTGATTTTGATGTCCTTGAAAATGTTAGAGATGCAATTCTAAGGATGACTTATTACTGGTATGATACATTTATGTTAATTGTGTTGAAATAATTGATCTTGGATAAGTTAAGGCTCTGTTTAATGATTTCTGGAATGTTTTTTAGGTACAATTTTATGCCATTGTCTAGAGGCTCTGCTGTTGTTGGGTTTACCGTTCTGCTTGGATTACTTCTTGCTGCAAATATGGAGTTTACCGGGAAAATCCCAAAGGGTATGCAGGTGGACTGGGAAGCCATTCTGAATTTTGATCCTAACTCCTTTGCAGAATCCGTTAAGAGGTGGTTGTATCCTTCTCTAAAGATTACGACATCTTGGAAAGATTATCCAGATGTCGCATCGACTTTGGCAACAACAGGATCTGTAGTTGCTGCTCTGAGCTCCTATGATGATTGACCTCCTATGAATACAGAGCAGGTAAGTTAGATGCATTATATGTTTGAGGGGTAATTCATGATTGAGCTCCTATGAATTGTTGATCCATAATTCTTATAAATGGTGTGGTATTTTTACCATGAGAACTAGGAGTAACTATTAATGCTTTGCAAAACTCAAAAAACGTAATAGCATCGTGTTTCTGAGCATACAAATGGTTCTAACAAGCGTTCTGACTATGCAACTTCAACCTCAATGCAGTGAGCAAAGCGATGTGTTGCTCTTCCCTGGAGTGGAGTCCTCTCTTCATGTGGACCAGAATCTCGCCCATTTAGACAACAGATGCCTCCGTTCCATACCACACCAATTTAGCAATCTTGCAGGCATTATGTGTTGTACAACATCTTAGAATAATATAGTCGCAAAGCTTTAACAGTTGCAGATCTCCATATATTCAAAAATAAATGCTCATGTTTGCAGAAGTCTGTTCATTAGGATAAATAAACAACATATCATTAGCTTTGTCGTTGTGTTTCATTTGGCTTGGTAATGATTGTATTTGATCGACATTTTCCTTTGCTGGTTTTGAGCACCTGCTTGCATCCATTGGTTGTGTGCTGCATCTTCCCGCCGGAAACTGTGCCAACGCCCGCACTCTATTGTCCTTCCATCTAGATAACAACCATGTGGAAAGTTGAATACAAGGTGTAGCTCATTTTATATGCTTGGTTTATGTAATGTTTGTTTTTTATGCATTGATTTGTCTATGTATGTGAAGCTTAAGATTCTTCATCGCTTTTTCTGACCCCCCCCGGTAGAATGTATATGAGGTCACTAAACTGGGTCCGTAATGGAAGGCTCGTTGTGAATGCGCGCACCCACCCACCCACCCACCCACCCACCCACCATCCTCGATAGAGCCAGCTAACGTTAATGCACGATAAAACACTCTTTTATTAACGGGAGATGAACAATATTAATAACCAATACCTCAATTTTCAACAGTAAAGAACAATTAGTGAGTTAGGTAAGATATCCCACATGCAAAATCTAGATTAGGTATTAGAAAAGATTTTGGTTAGATTTTCCAGTGGGAATTACGGTCTTCATTAGATAACAGGTCGTGATCCGTAAGCATCAATGTACTTTGTGGGGAAATTTCAAGGTAGGTTTTCCGTTTGTCAGCTCGATAAAAGTTGTGGAGAAATGGTTAAGACAGAACTAAGGCAACAAGAGTATAAAATTTAAATGGCCTTCAGGTATCAACGAAGACAGCTTTGAAATCGTGAGCCGTGGCTAGATGACAGTGCTTTTAATTTATACTAGCTCTAGCTTGTTACAGTCATATAAGCGAGTCCATGTCTCTCTGTTTCTATTATTATTGTTATGGGCATGGCCATACAAGAGGACGTTGATCTGCCTTGAAGCTTCCAAATTCATTTCTCGGATTTACACAACTATTCAACACATCTCACTGCATCTTGAGCTGCCAATTCTGCAGCAATGGCCAGCAGCGTCTTTTCTCTGCCTTGGCCTACCTTGCTTGCTTCTACTTCTCCGTTCCCCTTCCATAAACGATCCATCTGGAACTGAATCTGGCAAAGAACAAAGCTAATTTATGCTTTATGGACATAATTCAATCAATAATGCAATCTCAATGATTATTTTGATTAAATAACTATCTAATCCTGTTAGTATTAAAAGCGGCTTAGAGAGCAAATTCTTCTTGCACAGTGGACATCCAATTAGACCCGCAGAAATGAAATGATAATAGAAAAAGAGTTTCATTTTTAAGAATATTAAGGTTACCACTCACCATTTCTCTCTTTGATCTCTGTCACTTGGCATCGGTCCTCCCCATGCTCTAGTACTTTTGGTTTTTCTACTTCAGCTTCATATTTGTCTTTTGACTTGGCAACAGTTGCGAAAAGCCATGTTGCATTCATTTGCTTGTGAATCATACGTGCTGCGAAGTATGGGATCTTGGCATTCTTGGTTTTCTCAGCTTTCATGCGTCCATGGATGAACATTAAGCAGTCCATCAAACTCTCCTTAGCTAACCCTTTCATATCATAAGCCTGTGCCCTTCTCCAAAGGCTCTTCCTGTGAGGATTCGCAGTAGTGGATAGGCACAAGGCTCTAGTTGTGTCACTGATTACAGCTTCTGGGTTGTTAAGCAGCAAATAACCCTGAGCTCTATTACTATACAGAACTATCCTCTCCTTTCTCATCTTTGATGGGCACAAATCCAGGGCTTTTGTGTATCTGGTAACAGCTTTTTCAACGTGGCCAGACCAAAACTTTTTGTTTCCTTCTTGTTTCAGCATGCCTACCAAGTTTTTTCTCTCTTTCAGCTCTTCTTCAGACATTAGCTCCTCTCTCTTTCTTCTCTCTACCATCAAATCCCATGTCTCCTTTAATGCTCTCTCAGCATCTTGGCTACTCAACTTTAAGTCACCATATTTGATCTTATGGTAATCCTGTAAGAGTGCCTGTGTTATTGCTTCTCCGACTTTTTTTCTTTCATTAAGGCTTCTTAGCTCTACCAAATCAGCCAGAGATAAAGCTGCGGTGTTTATGACTATATATCTTGTATCTGTGTCTTTTAGAAGTAAGAGAAGACAATCAATAGCCATACACTGCCAATCATCAGAAGATCTTGAGATATTGCATAAAATCTCCATCACTTCTTTGGAATTCGCTAAACTCTCTCTTCCAGTCTTGAAGTTGCACAGAGTTCTGATGCATCCTATTCCACCAGGCGATGCGCAATTTGCCAAGCCACCCCACATGCCGCCCAACTCCTTCAGGAAGTGTTTGTTGCAGATAAGATTTAGTGATCTTCCTTTGCAAGCAAAGCAGTTTAAGAGATGCAAGGACCAGCACTGTAACTGACTAGCCCATTCCTCAGCCTTTCTGTTCTCTATCTCCAAGTCGCCAAGCCCAGTTGTAAGGAGGTCCGAATGGTACTTCACTCTCTTGCTATCTTTTACACCAATAAACCTTCTGTAGACGGTTTTAATGCAATTGCAAGCTATTTCCATGGCCAACTTTATGATTTCAACTTCATGCTCGGCAATGGCTTCAAAGGTTCTCGCATGGCTAGCCAAGTGGCCTAGTGATCGAACCGCAACTCTTTGCTCAACCCAACTGATTTTGCCTCTCAGAAGTTCTATTAGAGGCAGAACCACATTCGATTTAACTGCTTTCTCGGCAAATTGAACTTTGTTCATGGTGTATGAACCAATAATATGCGCTGCATAGTATGGGATGTAGATGTTTTGATCTCTAAGGAGCCATTCCTTATCGTTAACGGCTCTCTGGATCAGTTTTCCCATGCACTCAAAGACGCCAAGGGATGGGAACTCAGGATCATCAGGTTGAGTCATGGCAATGTTCCAGATCCCACGTAGGACCAAGACATGTTCTTGATCATCTCTCAGGGGCATTTCTTTGAAGCATCGAGCTAGTTTGGCTTTTCTGAGAGACGGGTCATGTTCATTCATGGTGCAAAAGAAACATGAAGGATTGGTGCATGCTGGTTCTTGGACCGAACTGATCCTGTCAAGTGACTTCTTTTGAGATTGTGACTCCATTGGAGGTTTGCGCAATGAGTAGAGTCGTCGAGTTTTTTGAATTCTCGTGGTGGGGTGATATACTTAACATGTAAGTTCAGTACTGCCTGTGAGAGGGGGGGAGAGATAATTACACTTTAAGCAAGCAGCAGCCACTAATAAAGTAACGTCCAAAACTAGGCTGAATCATATTCACAGGTGGGCAGAAAGAGAGAGAAATATTTTAGTGGAAATGAAACCAAGTTGGAATTAACAAGTCTTGAACAGGAAACGAAGTATTTCCTCTGTAAAACATTCCTCGAAGCACTTTAGAGCAGCCGCACTCGAAGTCAATTATACTAGAAATGGTCAGTGGACCGGACTGGAATAGCATACACAGGCATCAACCCATTAGCTTCAAATAACAATATTCATGAAAAGCAGAGACTTCAAAGACTACAAGCATCCATATTAGCTGCAGATCAGGACTCAAGTCAGTCATGATGATCCCCATTTAGAATTAGATCCCTTTAGAGCCAAGAAACTTGCCCTGGTCCCCCCCATATGAAGCCAATCAAAGTGCTCTGTTTTCCAAATAATCTATTAACTAGCCATACGCACCACATTTCATAAACACTAAAGCCTGCTTCTCAGTTAGTTTCCAACTCAAAAAGTGCAGTAGAAATCCCAAAGTATGCTCATGCAAGTACAGCCGGGTTGGTCTCAAGAAAATGCGGCTACCAAAATGCAATCTCTAACTGCAGGAAAAGCATGATTAGTCCCATATTTTGACTATGTATGTATGGGAAATTGGTTTAATAATGTTCCTGCGCATATTAAAGAAGGCAAAGTGAGTCTTTCTTTTTTAGCATGATTATGAACACGGCCATGATCATGATCATATTATCCACATACAGTTGAGTTCAGATCTTGACGTGTGTGTGTGTATGTGTCTGTATATAAATGCCATAGCTCTTTTAGTTTGTCGTTATGTGTGCACCAGCATGAATCTTAAGGCACATGACAAAAGATAGGCAACTTAGAGTGGACGAGAAGGCGTAATTCCTGGATAAAGTCTGCAGCAAGAATGAATGGAATATTTAATTTCAAAGATTTCTTTAATTTTGCGAGCATACCACCAAATTAAGGTCATTACAACTTGAATTTTAAAATTAGATGGAAGAACATAAAATATGTTCATAGTAGTCTTTTTATTCTTTCATTTCAAAAGAATTTTTTTTAAATTAAATTTTTTTTCTTTACTTCAAATTAATTTTTTTAATGTTTTTAAATTGTTTTGATATATCAATTTAAATTTTTAAAAATAAAAAGAATATTATTTCAATACATCTTTATAAAAAATAAAAAAACAGCTTCTACAAATAAATTAAAATAAAATAAAATAATTATTTCAATGCTTGTTCTAGTAAAAATTATCCGTCATTATAATACCAAATATGCATTTAATTTCACTCCCATATAATGATGAGAACAGAATATACAGCTAATTAAATGTTAGTACGAAGAGCATTCTATTAATTATTCTCTTTCCTTTCATTTTGTCGCAATCTCTATGAAAAACAAGTTGCGAGAGGTCCCTCCCTCCCTCCCTCGCTTGTCTTCTTCCCTCCTACGTACGGACTTCTTTTCTCCCCATTTCCTTTCTTTTCAAGTTTTAGTGATCAATGGTCCTCGATTCTTAATTCATATCACAACAACATCTATTTATGTCATGATGCTCACAGCGTTCTCGATCCTCCAAGATTCTTGCTATAAACATCAGCAAACATTTCAAATAGATGGACATGGTGGTGTGATATGGATAACGATGCAGAGCTTCTTGAAATGGACATGGTTGTCCACTATGCTGTTTGTTCCTCAATTGCATAGAATTTTGTTACAGAAATTTAAAAAAACCTGTATATGCTGTTGTTTGCAAGAGGGTGACGACAACAAACAGATCGAAGATATGATTTATATTACTCTTTAATATATTTTATTAAGTAAAAGCTCTTTGAACTTAAAATTTACACAAACTAATAGTACCTTGTGCTTGATTTTTATCAAATAAATAAAAATTGTGAGATTCGAACTCGTGATCGTTTGGTAAGGCTTCAATACTATATCAAATAATCATCTCAACCCAATAATTTAAGTTGTTAAATGAAGTTTTAAAATATAATTTATATTATTGTATAACAATAATCATAACTAAATTACAAATAATGGATTCATGCTTGGTTTGAGCTATGAGATGAACATGTTTGTGTACTGTTGAGGTTATTTTTTTTATTAATGTGGGTGTCCAGGGCAGCTTGCACGCACCTCGATTAATCCTACGGACCCTGAAGTTAACGACCATGTAAGCCTTCAATGGCTATCATATTAGCAACTACAGGACTCAAACCTGAGACCACAGGGTACTCTTATGGTTATTAATTCCTCATTAAGTCAAGCACCTTTGGAAGCTAGTGAAAGACGATGGAGACGGGTTAGTAGAAACTAAAGGTTTGGAATATTTGAGTGAAGATATGATATTATTAAATTGAGATTTTACTTAATTATTCTACATGGATAAACTAATATATTTTATGTATCAGTACAATAGATTTAAATTTAAAAAAAATATTTGGTCACACGACTAAATTACTATTTTGAAACTAAGATAATAAGAGATTCGACTATTGGGCCAATATTAAAATTTTTCAAGATAATTCTACAAGCAATTTTTCTATGAATAACTATTTTATTGCTTTTTGGGCCGTTAGATCTTCTAGAATTAGATCTAAAAGTTGTTGTTTTGATTAATTTTGTTGTTTTTTCTAGGTTTTTTTATTTTTTTATATTTTGCATTTTGTTTTAATTTTCTTAATGTGTTTTAACTTTAGGTTGTTTTCTAATGGAAATAAGTTTTCTTGACCTATTTAAAAATCTTGTAAATTTTTTAAAAAAACAATCATATATTTAAATTTTAGATAATAAAATTATAAATTTAGAATATATTTATATGTTATTAGATCTGTGCTGCTGAGATGATTAATGCTTAAAACTTTTGAGTTGAAATGATAAAGCTTTATATTTCTGTTTCATTCCTTTATCTTGTTACCAATTGACCATTGCATTAACTAATACATTCAAAGAATCGGGGTGTGCACTGCTCATATTTTTAAATAGCAAATACATTATTTTAAGTTATATGATAATGGTTTTATAGGTTGAGATATCTTTAGATTTGTATTTTTTTATATA
>Ga0325410_1009395_pt1 | contig 10449 bp, 9 predicted proteins | sample PopdelMetagenome_16_FD_206182 | JGI IMG/M metagenome (GOLD analysis project Ga0325410, IMG submission 206182) | Populus deltoides microbial communities from Bellville, Georgia, United States - Xylem-PdIQD-R3 | ecosystem: Host-associated > Plants > Phyllosphere > Stem > Wood/Secondary xylem...
GACTAGATTGGAACAAAGTAAATATAATTTATTTACTTGTTGAAGAAATCTGGATAAATATACAAGCATTTACTAATTATTTCCTAAGTAACCTTGTAAACCCATGACAAAAGTCTTGAACATGAAAAAACAAGAGGTAAATATGTAATTAGGTTATATAATTAAAGTATCTTTAATTATTATCGCTCTTGATATTTTAGACCATATACTATTCCATATATTTTTAACATTATAATTTAAAAATATTAAATAATAAAATTAAAAAAAATTCAGTACCCTAAAAAAATACTTTATTATAGTTGGATTGTATTTTTGAACTAATTTCCATATACAAAGTATTTGTTATTGCATTGAAATGCGGCAAAAAGTATGAAAATCATGCTTTTTATATGGTGCAACATGTGTGGTCACTCCGCAATATCAAACTAAATCTAAATTTAATTTTTTTTAATTAAAATTAAGCTATATACATTAAAATGAAAAAAAAAAAAAGAAATTATGATCCTGTTTGGGGACATTTTGCTATGGAAATCACACTGTGGCAATATATAATGATCTGTGGTTCAAAAGAAACCACTTTTTTTTTTTTCTTTTGAAAGAAAGGGAAAGACAACTTCATATACCTAATTTGTTCTAACTTCAGAAAGGGGGAATCAAACTCTTTAAACATGTCAACTCTTCTCATACCCCACACCTGAAATGGAGGAGAATCACTGGCAAACTAGGAAAATCCAATGGCTTTGGCTATGATATTAAATTACTGTGCTGCCTTTGGAATAATCAAGAGATGGGGCCAAAGCAGATTTTCTTTCTCTTTCTCTTAAAGTCTTCAACTTCTATTCATTGATATGAAGACAAAAACATATATGCTGATGCCATTTCTTTTGGCACAAGTAGGAGTATCTTGTCACAGCAATGTAAATTACTTTGTTTCCCCCACGGTTTAATTTAAGCTGACAGCACTTGCATCCAAGATATGCCTTCCTGTTTCTCTCTATTATATCTATCTCCGTAGTTATTAAATCTAACTCGATGTAAATTTTTAATCCGGTAAATTAACAGAAATAAAATAATATATATATTTTTAGACTCATTCATACTTGAAAATGAATTAATTATATCTCAAATTGACCCATCAAATCAGGGGTTAGCAAGTTTAATATGTGTGCTAGTATAATGAGATATTGGTGGGTTTTTGGAGTGATGAAAGTGGAATTTGACTAAGGGCAGATTGCATGGATTTTCTCATGATTGCAGGGTTTTGGGAGAGGTACCTGGTAAATAATGATGATGATAGTTGAATGAAAGTCCACCTCATCTTGGCCTTTAGAGGGCATGTACAATCAGTAGGGTTAGAAGAGCTGCTTGCTTCCTATAGAAAATCTCTTCAATATAATTGTTTCCAATTAAATCAAATTTACCAATAAACTGCCGACTCATCAACTTTTACAAGGGTAGGATACTCTCCCATGGAGTTCAAACCTATCTTCTATAGCTAAAAATAAATAAATAAATGGAATTTATCTGTGCTTTGTAGACTTCAGAGATGCCCCATTGGGAAAATATATTTATTCTTTTCTTAAAAAAAAAAAAAACCCTAGCCCACCATGACCCTTGCTCCCTGGTAAGGCTAGAGGCATCATGTTCAAGAACATAAAATTGAGGGTGGGGGAGGAAAATCTGCATTGATTCTGAGCTTTTCTTGGTTATGATGACGGCACTTAAAACAGAGGTTCTTCTGATCGAGAAAGAAAGCAACCATTTTAATAGAAAAATGAAACAGACGACAAGAAGAATATTAGGTTGTCTGTGGTGGTGGACACCTTGATATCTGATCCCATTTAAAAAATGTAATGACTCGGGAAGCCACCATGCCAGCCATGACCTTGATGAATATGCAGGCAGCAGGCCATAAGTGAGCAATCAAGCCATTCATTCAGACCCCAGTGCTACAACCCTAGCTTATTGCCGTCGTCACAGTTACGGTTACCGGACTATCATGCAATCGATGGTTTTACAGTCATATTGAAGACTTGTAAATAAATTGTAAATGAGGGTCAAATAGATAAAATTACGCAGCACCCTCATGCTACCGAGGGAGAAACAGGGGATTCCCATCAAGATAGCTTCCTCCTATATTCTCATCAATCTCTTGCACACAAACCCTCACGTTTGAGGATTAGTGGATTATTATAACTAAATAAAATAAATGATTTATCTTATACTCAATACTTTGTCTACCTCTTCAGAGAATTAGGAAGTAACCTTTCTTGATCAGGAGGCTCTGCTCAAATCTTGGATTAACCAAACCACAAAAATACAGAGAAAAAAAAGACAGGACTCACATTTTGCTGTAAAGCCTGGCATCGCGATTGGGAATGAAGGAAGACCCGTGATCAAAGATCACGCATAAGAGAGAATAAACCAGGCAACACAAACCCCACAAGAACCCACAGAGCTTAAATACACAAAACTTCCAATTTCAAAAACAAAGTCTTCAATCCAAGGCACATAAATTATCCCACCTCCTCAACTTCATCCTAAATTATCGGCAAGTTAACACGAGAAAAGAGTAATGACGACCTGCAGCAGCATGATTCTATGTTCCCGATATAATATAAATCATTGCTAGTATATCCTTGCAACATGCCAGAGATAAATCTAAACCACACTACGAGAATGATATGCGACCACGCGGCCTGCCCCTCTTAAAAAAACAAACGACCCAGGTCCAGTTGGAAAGGGGGGCAAAAAGATGCCAGCCCCTAGTTCATCATAAGACACAGCTTGTCAAAATGCAGGATAGATGGCTCAAGCTTGTCCGGACAAAGGATTTCATCATCACATCTTCAACCATTTCACCTTTGGCTGGAATCGGGAGAACCATCATCATACGACACCAGGCCCTTCTTCCCACCAGGGCTTCTAGATGATGACCTTGATCTGCCTTTACTGCGTCGCTTGGGAGACTGGGAGTCCAAAGAGGATCGTGATTTTGATGGGCTACGGCTACGAGACGGCGACCTTCTCCTATCAACTCGTGGAGACACACGTGACTTGGACACGTCAACTGGGGAACGACTGCGAACAGGGCTGCGGCTATAACGACGGTTGCGATTGCGGGGGCTGCGTGATACAGATGGGCTACGTGTCCTGCTTCTCCGCCCTCTGTATCTGCTAACAGGATATAGAGAGATTAGGTTGGCAGGATGGAAAATTGGACATCCAAGGACAGATAAAATACTTCAAAAGAGCCATCCACTAAACAAGACATGCAATAATTCCAAGCAAACAAGCATTTCCAGCATCACTACCATCCGATGAGAAATAAAATCAACCAAAAATAAATGAAGTACATCACCAACCTTGGTGGAGTTCTTCCTCTTTGAGGACTTCTATAGCGCCTAGGAGAATACCTTCGGTAACTGGTAAATCTAGAAACATATCATAGTGTGAGTTAGCATTCTAAAAAACACATGATGTAGTTGAGCATGATAGTTCAAATGACCTGGATAAATTAGAGCAGAAAGTGGGCAAATAACAAAGGAGGTTGGCTTGCCAGGTACCTATCACGGCCGCTATAACGGTAGGATCTCACGGGAGAACGCTCTGGAGAGGGGGTTCTGTATCTCCGAGCATAAGCATATCGTTGACTGAAACCCCTTCCCCTCCTGATACGCTTGGGGGACCCATTAGGGGAAACACTTCTTGACAAACTTCTTCGATCAGGAGACCTTGCCCTCCGTATGCTTGGGCTCCTTGAGTAGCTGCGACGATTATTCCTGCTTGGTGCCCTAACTGGGCTTCTGCTAATGCTTCTCCTTGAAGGAGCCCTACCAGAGCTTCTACTGATGCTTCTCCGAGAAGATCTAACAGGGCTTCTGCTGATGCTTCTCCGGGAAGATCTAACTGGACTTCTGCTAACACTTCTCCTCAAAGATCTAACTGGACTTCTGCTAACGCTTCTTCGAGAAGATCGAACAGGGCTTCTGCTTACACTTCTCCGAGAAGATCTAACTGGGCTTCTGCTTATGCTTCTCCGAGAAGATCTAACAGGGCTTCTGCTTATGCTCCTAGAATCTCTTACAGGGCTTCTGCTGATAGATTTTTGCAATGATTGAGACCGAGATCTCACAGGGCTCCTGCTTATGCTTCTTCGAGGTGGTAATCTCACAGGGCTCCTGCTAATGCTTCTTTGAGACCGCGATCTCACTGGGCTAGTGCTTATGCTTCTAGACTTCTTTGCCCTCACAGGACTTCTGCTGAAACTTCTAGCTGTGCTCCTGCTGCTTCCACTTCTAACAGGACTTCTGCTGATACTCCTCTGGGAGACATGAGGATGGCTTCTACTAGCACTGTGACTCCTGCTACTGCTTCTCTTTGGACTAACACTCGGGCTCTTGCTCAGGCTCCTCCTGGGACTAATACTCTTACCTGTGGTCCTCTTGGGACTCATACTTTGGCTCCTGCTCATCAACTTTCAATAAAATACAGATCTGGAAGAATCTGTAAGCATAAAGAATAACTGTGTGACAAGATTTGAAAGTAGACCTAGATTTTCCTGGGTGACCATCTCTGATATCAGGTTGCCTATCTTCACTTCCAAAAGATTTAGCATCTGCCTCAATACCATCACTTCGTCGTGATCCATTTTCCTTGGGGAATTCACCATCTTCCTTTTCAAGTATATCAGGTTCCTGTCTCCTTTTACGAGGAAAGGAGGCAGCTTCTTCCTCCAAAACCATAGGAGATTGATCCTCAGCTGCATAACATTACATGAAGCAAATAGTACAATATTTGTTAAATGCAGAGTGGATGACTATCACAAGAGAGTGGCCACAAGGCCAACTTGAACAAAATGCAAATAAAAAAGCAATTCAGGAAGTATCACTATCTTTCCAATATTGTTAGCATTAGATATAAAATTGCAAGCATCCAAATGTATTGCAAATTTACCAAGAACCAGCAAAGCTATTATGAAGATGACACATATGCAATGTGCTTCGAAATAAAGTAAGAGCAACCAGATGATATTTTCCAAACACTCTGCAGCAATTTTGGATGTGTGAAAAAAAAGACAGAATGACTTAAAGAAGCAGTACCAGTTTTCTGAGAAGGGCCCCTGCACTTCCTCTCTTTTGCTTGAGCATCATCATCAGAGCTGGTTTCACTGTCACTCTCAGCATCTGTTAGACTATCTGATGATCTAAGAGAAGAAAGAATTAATTCAGTATGGAACACGGAGAAGATACAATATAAAACATGAGTGAATGACAAGTGTTAAAAAATGAAAGCCAATGAACTCAAAAACATAAATGATTAATTACAACAAATGGGTTCCCACTGTCATATCTAAAATACTTCTAAAGTATGCAGATTCAAGTTTGTACCACAGATTTTCTATCAAATCATTCGTAACACCTAAACGGAAATTCATCTATCTGCAATAGCATGCGACGGTAATTATCAAAGACCAACTAAGCAGTTTGGAACCTTCCCTTGATTTTAAGAGCATACATAAAACATTAAGGGTATAAAAATCATGGCTAAGCAGCTACCTTCTTGATCTACGCTTGGATCGTTTATCACGTCTCTTTCTCCTTTTGTCACGTCGCTTATCTCGTTTTTTGCCACGTCTATGTTTATCTCGTTTAGAAGTTCTCTTTCTCTTCCTACGTCTGTCCTCACTTGAAGAACTAATATCAGATGATGAGGACATAGAGTCAGAATCACTGTCAGATTCCGATGATTCCATATCAGAATCAGATGAATTCTCTGAATCAGACAAATGGTTTCTCTTCCTCCTCTTCTTTCTGTCTCTAGAAGATTTCTGGTGCTTTTCTGTTTTCAGTTTATTTACTTTCTTTTTGTCTGCAGGAAAAAAAAAAGGTATCTAAAATGAAACTTGTGAAAAAAAAGTGGCACCTCATCAAATAAAAAAGGATGACACAGAATGAGAGGGAAACAAGAGAGAAAGCATTCCTCATACACTTGTTGGATCTCTAAACCAAGGAAATCAAACAGACCAACTAACAGTCACACTTATCGTCATACATATATTAACAGTAGAATACTTACCCTCAATGAATTCCCCACAATTGACTATTTTCACTGTTACAGTGGGTCTCCCTTCTTCATCACCCACATCTTCAATATTCTTCAGTACTTTATCTCCTTGCACAAGCTTCCCAAAGACCACATACTTCCTGTCATACAAAATCCACAGCAAGCACTATAAAACATGGATGCAACAGCACATCAAACAGAGAGTGAAAAGAAGGGCATAAACATTAAAGTATTGGCATGCTTCCTAAGTAACAAACCTGTCCAGATGATGATTAGCCCTAAAGGTAACAATAAATTGAGAACCTAAAGTGTCACGATCAGCAATTGACATGGATAGAAGACCAGGTCCATCATGTTTTAGCTTTGGAGACTCATCTGCAACAGTGCCACAAAAACTACTTGTCAGCACATTCAATCGAGGATCACTTTAACTTGCTCAATGAATGTAAGACCCCAGAAAATCAAGATAAAATTGTAATGCAGGGCCTGTGGACAAGGCAAGACTGTTAGTTCCCAAGCTGCTAAATGGCACTGGGGGTCCAAACATGAACATAGTGAAATTATCGCATCAAGTGCAAAGCAGATTCTGAGTTCTTACATTACAGCATATTAAAAAAACAATAAACTGCTTCTGAAAGTGTTACAGGGAGTTCATATCAATAAATAGGGATGTGTCAATGATATGCCCACAGACAAAAATCAATCTGCAAAATAACAGTGCCGGTCTTCATTCTTGCACTGATCATTGCATTTCTTTCTAAGAGGGTTGTACTATTCTTAAGAGACCAGACATGCACAGCAAAAGTTTCTTTATTTGAAACCTATCTTCAAATTCAGACCCTCAGCCTCTAAAAGGAGGCACAGAAAAAATAAAAAACTCCAAAGCTATAGGTACAAAGATATATGATAAGCTAGCATTAAAAAAAATGGCATGACATGGGGCAGGTCATTCCAACAAAGAAAAACCTATACAATGTGATTTAGTATCATTTGGACAATGGGCCAAGTTATTCAGACATTTTAAGATGTGACATGGGTTTGTGTGTTGACATTGAGTATGCCCTTATTGAGGAACCACTGAACCTATAGTTAAAATGTACACACAATTCAAAATTTCACTTCAATTGGCATTATGCATAAAATGCAAAAATTCCCCAATTCTATGCTCACAAATCCATAACGTTTTCCTTGCAACAGGAATCAACATGAACAAAAGATTTCGAGTATTCTCACCAGGAAACTTGTTCCCATATATGCTCTCTCCAAAGGTCCCTGCAGAACAGGAAAACAAAATGGTTAAGAATTTGAAGCACGAAAACATTTCAGGAAGTATTATCCCCTGAAAATCTAAACTCATGCTTCATTCTGATTGCTTGTTTATCTTGATAAAAACCTGAACACATTGATTATAAGGGAATTTCGATGGCAGACAATGTACAAGGGACAAATCATAGAGTTATGTCATAAACAATAGTCTCCTCCCTTAGCCAAAACTTACTGTATTACAATTGTTAATCACTAAAAAAACAGGATTTTAGATCTTTAAATCTAAAGAGTGTTATAAATTTCAGGAAAGAATCTATAAATCTACCCTTATACTTTGAACCTAATCTCCAATCTACCCTCTAAACTGTCAATTGCATCCATGATACCTCTGGAGGAAGATGAAATCTCCAATATAGCCTTCAATTAGTGAAAATTATCAAATTCTGCCGTCCAAATCTCAGATCCTACAGAGATGTGAAATTACAGATTTGAGTTTTTGAGATAAAAGAGTAGTTCAGGTTTTTATCCAAGAAAAAAATAGGGACTGACAGAAACCCATTTAGATTTTACAATTAAACGGTTAAAGAAAAACTTGGTCAGCAACTGGGCAGTGACGGAACACCCCTTATTAATGGCAGCTAATCCTGTCATTTATCATGGAATACGCATGTAGATGACACAAACTCTTAAGTTTAACAGATTTCACGAGGTCAATATTAGAGATTTTATCATAGTTCAAGTGTATGGCAGTTGCAATTAAAATTAACAGGATAATCAGAGATTAGCTTCCAAGTATAAGGGTAAATTAGTTGATTTTCCCTAAATTTGAGGGAAATGAGAATATAAGGGGTGGCAAAGTTTCTAGAATAAGTTGAATATCGTAAGATTGTTTAAACAATTAGTGTCATAATTTCAAATCCATACAACAAAATGAATGAGCCATAAACTGCATAAAATCAAAAAGATTAACGACCCAAATGAACAAACAAGAATTACATACCATCTCGTTTCAGAATATCACCACCCTGCAAGATTGACAAAAGAAGTTAGTCCACCAGTTAGCAAAATTGTTTATGTTTCAGAAACGGGTTGGGCATGGCGAAGCATAGTAAATTTTGAGGATGGACAACTCAGTAAGTACAACCTTAAAACTACATCACAAGAAATGCAGTCGTGACCATCAGCCCTGTAACCCTACAGCATAAACAAGGGTAACTGACTAAAAGATGGACCACCTCTTAGGCATGTTCAAACAAGAAAACTAAGCAAACCTATGCAAGAAAAATCTAGATGTACACTAGACAGGACAACAAACCTGAGCCATGGACCCTTTAACGATGCGATGGAAGAAGGATCCCTTGTAGTGCAATGGTCTTTCAGATTTGGGACCAATTCCTTTCTCCCCTGAGTTGAAAAGATTAAAGACATCAGAAAAGCAACTCAACAATACAAAATCAAATTTCTAAAATCTACCCAAACCAGACTTCAAACACAAATTAAAAATTCCAATAGCTGAAAAATATTGAATAAAAAGAAGGCATTTCCATCTAGAAACAAGGTAAAAACTATCAATCAAGGCAAAAAAAACAAATGACAAAAGAGACAGCACTACCATCAAAAGACAAGTCATTACAAAGACTACCATAGCATGCAACCATTACCTGTACAAAGAGCACGGAAATTTTCTGCAGTCTTGGGAGCAATATCCGAGAAAAGCTGCAGAACAAAAAATCACAGATGAATTAATAAAAATGCAAGGCAACACTCAATATACAGGTATTTCCCCATGCATCCTACAAAGTTGAAATATAATGATACCTCAAAAACCATTCTCTCCTTAGGATCGCCATCAATACACACATCCATAAAAACCAACGGGTTCTTCTTCTTCGCTGTTTTCTTCTCCATAACTTACAAGTATCACAAACTCAAGCCACCATAAACAATAACCTGATACCCAAATAGCACATTACCAACTTTTCAGCGAGCTAAAAAAATTGAACTAGCCCCACACCGACCGTGCGAGTAGATCTAGAGCCAGCATTTAACAATAAACAAAAACCCGTAAAAAAACCATCAAATAACTCCTAGAACCAAAATAGTAGCTCCATTCTCTACAACCTTTCACTAATTTGCAACTAAAAAAAGCTCGAATAACCAAGTAATCATGCAGCCAAAAAAAAACCCTTAAACCCTAGCTAGATGCCCACAAATTAGAGAAGGAGAAAACAAAGAAAAACTAAAACAATTAAATAATCAAATCTAAGTATTCACTAAATATAAAAGATATACAAGCTCATCTGCCAAAAAAATCCACAGAAATTTAAACAAAAAATCACAGAGCTGAGATTTTGATAGGGCGTGCAAGATCAGGCACGCGAATTAGAAGATGGAGTAAAAAGGATATAAAAACGAAAATAAAAATAAATATAGGAAAATGGGAGAGAGCTAGGGTTTAATTTTTTACCTGAAAGACGCGGAGCCACAGAAGACTCTCTGTGTGGAGATGAGAAGACAAAAGAGTGAGGTGCTGCTTCTTCTAGCTTACTAACGAAGGAGAACCTAGCTCCGCTAAATTACAGTGTTACCCTCGTGGATATTGAGTCTGCTGAGTGCTGTCTTCACTTCAAGTCTTTTTGGAATGACAGGTGTGTCCCGTGTTTTTTTTAACTGATATCACTTACATTTATTTACTGCGAAAAAATTTTATCCAATCAGATCTTAAATAAATCATTTATATTCAAATTAATAAATATATATATATAATTGTTTTTGAGTTTTTTATTTAGAAGCAAAATTACGATATAAGAAAGGGAAAATTACTAAGATTACTATGTAGGCGGCATTTTCTTTCCATATTTTGAATAACTATATATTTTTGTGGTGTGTTTAGCCATGCAATAGAGTAATTCAATGTATTTTTATTTGAAATATATTAAAATAATATTTTTTATTTTTAAAAATAAAAATATATAAAATTAAATTTAAAAAAAATAATTTAAACCGCATTTTCAAATGATTTTTTTATATACTGATTCAACTCTAATTTTAAATTTTGATGCATTCACCCGTTATATTTAATGAATTTTACTACAATGTGTTAATATTACTAACAAT
>Ga0325410_1009397_pt1 | contig 10449 bp, 6 predicted proteins | sample PopdelMetagenome_16_FD_206182 | JGI IMG/M metagenome (GOLD analysis project Ga0325410, IMG submission 206182) | Populus deltoides microbial communities from Bellville, Georgia, United States - Xylem-PdIQD-R3 | ecosystem: Host-associated > Plants > Phyllosphere > Stem > Wood/Secondary xylem...
ATGGTTCCCACTCTCAGCCATGCATGGTATTCCTTTCCCCAACATGATGGTTCCCATATTTGATCAGCACATTTGTGTTTTGTCTTGTATGTTATTGATGAAACAGTCTTCGTTTAGCACGTAGGTGTTCTATATCATAATTCTACTGCACCTTAGGAACAGTGCAAGTAATGCTTTGTGTGGCGTGTGCAAAGCACTGCGCTGCTTCGTTTAGCACTTAGCAGTTGCAGGCTTTTTTTTTTTTTCAAATGAAGAATAATTCTCCTTTGTATGTAAGACCATAAGATACTCCAGCTTTTAATGTGTTTCTATCTATCTGTTTATCTTTACGTGACTCTCATGATGTTCTGTGCGGTTTAGAATTATGCAGAAAATAGAAATAGAACACTGGAAATTAGTGAGCCTGACTCGTTATAATTATGGGCTCTGTAAGCCTCTTTTTTATTTATTTCTTGATGAGTAGAGCTAGATGATGCATTATCTTCTTTTCCCCTTATATGGTCCATGCTATCAGCTGTCGCAACACATAAATAGAGGTTTGACATGCAGAATCACAGACAGAGAACAAGGTGGCCTATTTCATAGGTTGCATGCAGCAACTCAGATTTTCATGGCTTGTTACATGAGTGATATTGCCTTGCAATATTGATCGAAAATACTTCAGCTTTTTTTATTAAGAAATTAGCTGATATGATGATGATGTCCATAAGAACTAATGAATTTTCAACATTTACAATAATTGTTATGATACCAATGGTTATGGCTCATGTGATACATTGATACTCTCACAAGGAGGTAAAGACTTTATCGAGCAACTTAAGATTCGGTCACTCAAGCACTCAAGCAATGTATTGTGAATAAAAGAAAAAAGAGAGGGGGACTAGTGGTTGTGTTTATTTAGGATTGGGTTTGATAGTTTATTTTAATTGTATAAGTTATAGGATCTTGAGGTGTCAAGAAAAAAAATTCCTCACTCGATTGATGTTTAGTCTATCAAAATTAAAAGAAATTTTATTGATTTAAAATAATTGAAACTATAAGGATCGAATTTGAACATTAGACAAATATTTAGCTCTTTTTTCTTGAAAGAATTGGGGATTGGATTGCATAGGCAAAGAAAAGATTAACCATATTTTTTTGGTTACTCAATTTTATTTTCAATTTGATTCTTTTACATTGAGTTCATTTGGGATTGGATTTATATAACAACGTTTTTCATTTTCCATATAGGGATCCTACGATGTTGAGAAAAGATTCCTATGCGAGATTGATTCTTTTAAAATTGATTTTTTTTTTAGTTTTGTCTTTCAATGTTAGGTTGGTTTTTAATTGATATTTGTAATTTTTATTTGATTTTCATAAAGTTATCCAGTTTTCATAATCCAGATCGCGGGTTTGACAGATTTACCTAGGTTGACTCGAGTTATTTAATTTTTTTATTGAGTTTTTTTTTTATCATATTTACCTTTAACATTAGGTTTAATCCACGGTGTAAATGTCTTTAAGTGTGCATGGAATTAACTATCCCTTTTATTTTTTTATATTGCATAATGGTTCTTACTTATTTTTTTAGAGGAAAATTCATAGAGAAAAAGAAGGAAAATACAGGGAGTGTTTTTTTGGAAGGAAAATAAGAAAAAGCAAACCTATTTTTGGAGGAAAAGAAGGATTACAGAGGGAAGTGCTTTGAATTTTTAAAAATCAAGAAATATGAGAGAGAGAGAGAGAGAGAGAGAGAAGCAACCGGATTTGATGGTTTTAATCCATTGAACTATAAAGGTTTCTAAGTGCATAAAGAATTGGTTATCCCTTTTATTTTTATTTTTTTGTATTGTAATGTTTCGTCTAGCTTATTTTTCAGAGGAAAATGAGGAAAAACAAACTCATTTCCTTGAGGAAAAGCGGGGGAGTTTCTTGGAGGAAAATAAAGAAAAGCAAGCTCATTTCCTAAAGGAAAAAAAAGGTAGTGTTTTGATTTTTCAATCAGAAAATATAAAAGATAAGAATAAAAAAGATACAACTAGATTTCACTATTTAATCCATAATGTAAAGGTCTCTAAGTGCACATGGAATTAGCTATCCTTTTTAGTGTGTTTTTTTAATGTAATGTTTGTTGCATTTTTTAGAGGAAAATGAGGAAAAGCAAGCCTATTTCTTGGAAGGAAAAAAGAGGAAAGTTTTTTGTTTTTTCAGAATCAAGAAATATAAAAAAGAAAAAAGAAAAAAAAACAACTGCATTTCCCTATTTTAATCCACAATGTAAAGGTCTCTAAATGTATAAGCAATACATATTCCTTTTAGGCTTTTTTTTAATGTAATGTTTACAACCTATTTTTAGAGAAAAAGCATGCCTAATTACTAGAGAGAGAGAAAAAAAAAAGCAAACGGGGTAGTGTTATTTGGAGGAAAATAAGGAAAAGTAAGACCATTTCTTGGAGGAAAATAAGAAGGGAAAGAGAGGGAAGTGTTTTGATTTTTTAAAATCAAGACATATAAAAGAGAAAAGAAAAATAAGAAGCAATTGAATTTCACTATTTTAATACACAATGTAAAAGTCTCTAAATATACATGGAATTAGCTATCCTTTTTAGTTTTTTCCTTTTTTGTAATGTAATGTTTCTTGCCTGTTTTTTATAGGAAAATGAGGAAAGCATGCTCATTTCCTGGAGGAAAAGAAGGAAAATGGAGGGAAGTGTTTTGGTTTTTCAGAATCAAGAAATATAAAAGAAAAAAAAACAACTAAATTTTATTATTTTAATCCACGACATAAAGGTCTCTAAGTGTATAAGGATTTAAGAGAAAAAGAACAAAAAGCAAGCTCATTTCCTAGAGAAAAAGAAGAAAAAGAGAGGGGAGTGTTTTGGTTTTTCTAAATCAAGAAATATAAAAGATAAAAGATAAAGAAAAAAAATAGCTAAATTTCATTATTTTAATCCACGGTATAAAGGTCTCTAAGTGTACAAGAATTTAGCTATCCATTTAATTTATTTTTTTGTAATGTAATGTTTCTTGCTTGTTTTTTAGAGGAAAATAAAAAAAAATAACCATGTTTTTCAGAGAAAAAGAAGAAGAAAAGGGAGGGAAGTGTTTTGATTTTTCAAAATCAAGAAATATAAATGAGAAAGAAAAGGAAAAAGAAGTAGCAACTTGATTTCACTATTCTAATTAACGATGTAATGGTCTATAAGGCAGCATTTAGTTAATGTCTCGAGACTAAAAGGACAGAGATAATAGGAATAGAAAAGACAAGACAAAACATGAGACGAAGATAGAATTATATTTAGTAGTGGTGTACGAGATATAGTGATTGTCTATGTATTATGTTTGGTTGATGGTGGACAAGACAAAATAAAATAGAAAAAAAATTATTTTATCTTTAATATGAATTATTATCAAACTTATATATAATAATAATAATAATAATAATAATAATAATAATAATAATAATAATAATGTTGTTGTTTATATTTAATGTTGAAATTAATAATAATACAATAATCTTAGTTATAAAATCTAGGTCGACCCAACGGATCAACCCAGGATCTAACAAATCTGGGGTCTGGACTAGTTTGGGTTTAAGAAAAAAAAATAGAGGAGGGATTGACCCAGTCAAAAAACCAGATTGGCCTGTGACCCAATTGACTCAAGGTAAAACCCAGGTAAAAAACTGTTGACTTTTTTCTAAATGTTTTTTTGTCAAAACAACATTGTTTTGATTATTTTTTACTTTAATTTATATTGGGTGTTGACATTATTAATAGTATAATAATCTTACTTAGAGAACCTGGATCGACCTAGCGAGTCAACCTAAGACCTAACCGTCTTAAGGCCTGGACACGTTCAGGTTTAAAAAAATAAAAGAATGATTGACCTAGCCTAACCCAATCAAAAACCAAGGTTGACCCATGACCGAATCGACTCGTGGTAAAATCCAATAAAATAATCATTGACTTTTTTATAAAAAATTATTTTTAGTCATAACGACTTTGTTTTAGCCCTTTTCTTGAAAAAAATAAATTGTGGTCAACTCGAGTTCATTCTCCAAACCTATAACATAGATATTGCCTTAGGTTAACTCATAGTTTAGATTTTAAAATTATGATAATAATTATTTTTATCCTTACATGTTTTTATTGGATAATTTTAAAATTAAGAGCTTCTTATAATGATATTTTAAACATAATAAATAATAAATATTATCTATCAAGACATGTCTTCTTTGTAACTTGTATTTTATAAATACATAAATTCACTTTAAAATTGTTTAAAAGATAAATTTAATGTTTTTATTTTTATCTTCTCAACCAAACACATTTATATTTTTATTATCTCTATTTTTTTATGTTCTTGAACAGTAATTAATCACTACAGTAGCTAATTTATTATTATTATTTAACTTGCCAAGCCCATTTGAAGCTTATGCTGGAAAAGATTTTTTCAGCACCGGCATCATACTGGACTTGTCACTTATGCTTCTCATGGTAAATTGAAACGCGGTTCTTTATTATGGGCCTCATTCATAATTTATTTAGGCCTATCTTCTAACTAGCGGTTTTGTTTTTTCTAAAGAAATACTACATGTATTATTTGATTATTAAATAAATTTTTTTGTAAATTTCTTAATATATCATTTTGAATTATTTAAAAGTAAATAATTTTATTGTTATTAAATTAAAATATTTATTTTTCAAAATCTAAATAGTTTTATTACTGTTTTCTTATGTCCCCAAAAATTACATCTTCTATCATTATTTTTTAAAAGTTATTTTAAAAACAAATTAAAAAAACAACCAAATTAGTCGTTAGGTCATTTGATATCATTTATATTTCTTTATTTGAAAACTTTTTTAGAAGACAAAGCAATCAGTTTTTAAAAGATTTGGAAATAAAAAGATAGTTCTGAAAATTGTGAAAATGGTTAATTGTTTTTTTTTTTAGTTCTTTAAAAATAAACGACCACATCAAAAAACATTTTTTGTTTTTGTTTTCCAATTTAATTTATTGCTAATATTTTGGTCCAGTCATAACGAGAAAGTTGAGAACAAATTAGAATACAAATACAGGTAAAAGGATAGAAATTAACAACATCAACATATAATCAATCAAATCAAAATTTAAAGCTCATTTTTCCGAAAATTTTACTTTCTTATATTTTCTAGCTTAGTGCATAAATCATTTTTTCTTTCCTTTAGAGTAATATATTTTCTGCATTTATGATTATTTAAAAAAAAAAGATAGAATGTATCTTTCTTTTATTTACTTAACAGGCATTAATTATAATTAATCTTCAAAATGTAAATAAATTACTTAGTACCCTTATTTTATATATATATATATAAAACCCTTACATAGTTTTTATTTATTTATCTAAACTCCTTGTATAATAATAATAACTTGATAACTTCAGATCATCCTGTTTGAATCCTAGTCTCCAATAAAATTAAAACACTTTTGCTTAAACTCTTTCATTTAATGAAGAGTCTTTAAGCTGTATGCTAGTATTAATCTCATACTATTATATCTTAATAGAGTTTTTTTTTAAATAATAATAATAATAATAAACCTAAATTTACCCCCTTTTTTTACAGATTTCGGGCTCTAATATATTCTTTGGATAATGAAAAAAGAAAAACACCTAAACTCGTCAAAGCAACTAAATTTCTTCAATTTAAGTAGAGGCGAGACAGATATTTTTATTATTTTTTAGGTTATTAATTTTATTTTATCTTTTTTATTCATGTAAGGTTTTTTTCAATATAAAAATAATAATAATAATATATCATTAATTACCTCCTAGACACCATAAAGTTTTCTTTCATTTCCTAGTTTCTCTCTACTTTTATAAAGAAAAAGGTTAGATTGAATTTTTGATCGAGAAATAAAGAGAAACAAAGTGGAGCTACAACGAATTGAAAATAGTGCTGTAGATAATTTATTGATGTGAATTTATAGATTTTATAAATTCAAAAATAACCTTAATGATTTATAAAAAAGATAATTTAATTTTTAAAAAAACTTTTAAATAACAATTTGTTTTCTTTAAATATTAAGATGATGACATGTTGGACCGACTATAGTCACTCAACGATCCATGTTAAGGATTCTACTGTGTTTCATAACTTTATTTCTTTAAAAAATATTTTTATTTAATTATATAATAAAAAATAAATACTCGTAATAAAAAAAATTTTGAGAGCATGATAACACTATAGAAAGTAAAAATAAATAAATCATGAAGTCTATTTCTCAACAAATTCAATACTGAATGATAAAATCGAAAATAAAATCAGATAAAAAAATAAAAGCATATCGGGTTCAATTAGTAAACATGTCAAACTTATGAATCAAGTAATCAGGATCATCATGTCAAACCCACAAATCGATTCATGGAATCAACTGGGATTAATTACTTTTTAAAAAACTATTATTTATATTAATATATGATAAATAAATAAAAAACCATGATCGTGAAATTGAGCACTAATACAATAATAAGATATTTTTTTAAAACCGTGATAACCTTATAGAAAACAAAACAAAACAAACCATGAAATTGAATTCTCAATCAACCCAGTATTAAAGGATAAAATTAAAAAATATATATTAATTGAAAATAAATAAATAAAAGTTAAACTTGTCAAACCCGCAAATAAGATTTTGAAGTCCACAAAGTTTAATAGCTTGATTTTTTACCAAAACTATTTTTATCTAATTAAATATTAAGAAAATAAACGTTTATAAAATCAATCATCAACCTAATATCAAGATGTTTGTTTAACACCAAGAAAATCTTATATAAAAGCAAAAAAAATAAACAAATTATAAAATTCAATTCTCAATCAACCCAGTATTGAAGAATGAAATTAAAAAAATTATTAATAAAATCTAGAATTGAATCGAAGAGATTTTAAAAACCAAAGGACAAAACAGAAAAAAGGAAGGGAAAATGCCAAATCTTGAACAAAAAATTAAAAAAGTATGGGTCTGTATTGAAGAGATTTTAAAAATATAGGGACTAAATTGAAAGAAAAATAGTGCATTTGGGAGGTATGATCATGTGCATTGCTATAAGAAAACGCAGAGGACTTGTCTTTTTGCAAGCTCAAAAGTAATGTATCCAAGCAAGTGTTCAAATATTTATTTTAGTTGCAAACTGAATGTCCATCCAACAATTTTTGTTGCTAATCTAATCACATTCTCATGTATTGCAGTCCGCTATACGACGAGATAATCTTCTTGTGTCTTGAGGCAGGGGAACTAGACGCAGCGATTGCAATAGTTGCGGACATGGAGTCTACTGGAATTTCAATCCCAGACCAGACCCTTTTCCGAGTAATTTCTGCTATACAAGCGCCTTACAATGCCGCAGATGAGGCATTACCTTAGCTGGGACCGTTTACTCACACCTTGTTTGCTGTATAGTCTCCTTGCCAGATTACAAGCAGCGCTCATAATGTGCCTTTGCCATCATCATTTTTTGGTGCTGTGAAATGTTCTGCATTGATTGTGGCCGCAGAGTGTGTGTGAACGTGTGTATGTGTTTGTATGTCTGTGTGAGCATGAGCAACTTTGAAAATGAAGATGCCTTCTGTGACCCGTTTTGGGCTTACAGCCTTGACTTGCAGGAAGGGGGGGCAGCCAAGACACAGAACGCTACTGTGTTGTTCTTACGGCCTTCCAACCCGCAGGAAGCCAGGAACAGTGTCAGATAAAGGCGAACAGGGGCAAGAAATTGACTATATCACAAAGAACTGCGACGGTAAGTTATAAATTTAAAGCAGATATGAATATCATGATCAGGACTCGACTGTGTATCCCAGAATGCTTTCTGTGTCTTGGTAGAAACATAAATATTGTTCTTGCACAATATTTCTCTCCCAGAATGTCTGTGTATCCCGTGTTTGTGCACGGGTGAAATGCACGTGTCATTCAACATGAATAACTGTGTTAGAATCAGGGGTGGTCTCGACTGTTAGCACTCTGCCCATTGTTTTTTGCCACTCCACTTTTACAGAGAGAAAAATAATCAGTTAGAGTGAGAACGTGGAACGCCATTAATGTTTAGTGGAATGCTAATTCCGCCATCCAGAATTAGATGTTAATTTTGCTGAAATATGCCTTCTTGCTCTCAACGGGAAAAGTCACAGAGAGAGGAAAAATAGACACAGGTGATAAGAATGAACAATCTTAGAATATGGTCACTCTGTTAGCACATTCATCAAGTTTTCTATGGGGAAAACTGGATGTTGTTGAGATGACTAGTTTACTTGTAGCTAGCGACGAAGAATGACAATGAGACCAGTGGCATGCTAACTGGATTTTCTAACCACTGTATACTCCGGAATAAGGGACGTGAAGATAGTCTTTATGGTTTTTTTTTTTTAAATATTATTTAAAAATATATTAAAATAATATTTTTTATTTTTTAAAATTTATTTTTAATATCAATGTATTAAAATAATTTAAAAACATAAAATAAAATAAATTATTATTTTAAGAAAATACAGGCTCTAAACTTTCTTATATAATTAATAGGCTTGGAGACTGCATGTGTTGCATTCAAAGTTAAGAAGCGTTAAAATGGAATTTTACAGAACTTAAAAAAAAATTATTAAAATTTTTTTTTATTGTTTTGATTTTTAATATGCTAATATTAAAAATTATTTTTAAAAAATAAAAAAATATATATTATTTTAATATATTTTAAAGTAAAAAATACTTTAAAAAATAATAATTACTATATTTTCGATGACCCTAATTGTATATTTAAAAATAAGATGCGTGGTAAAGTTGATTTTTTTTCGTGTGCATAAAAAAACAACAAATGCATTTGCATTAGGAAAAAAAAATGTAACTTCATTATATTGCTCTTGTGTTTCCACTGTTGTTTCTCTCTTCGCCGCGTTAATGGGTGTGAAGTTTACTCCTCGACATCTGACTCTTGTCACCATCGCGTCTCTGATCAGAGTGGTATTCATCATTATTGTCTGTATTTTATGCGGAACTGATGCACGATGCTCTCTTGTTGAATTCTGTTATGAACAGTAAATAAAATTGAAAAGCTTGTGCAGGATTTTCATTTGGAAAGATGCTGAAAATTAATAAACGTCCTTCAGAGAAAAATGCCATTCATTTTTTGACACTGAAAAATTCATGCATGTAATTGATAAAAAAAATTAATAACCTGGTATGGTTAATGAAGCCTGCGGGCTGCAAGAGTAATAGTATAGTAGGGTTAATCTTGAAGAACGAGGTTAAGGGATATGGATCATCCTTACCTCTTCTCGTCTCTTGCGATTTTGCTTGCACACCACCCTATACGCCACGACATTCCCTTTCGCGATGATTCCTCGTCGTAGATGATGAAATTCTGTGAAATTTTAGATTCAGTGCATGGAGTTTCTTTAAATTTCATGCTTTTTGTGGGTAACTCTGCTCTGAGCCGGAGACACTCGGATTCCAGAGTACAGAACTCACCGCCTGGATGGATGACTTGTCAAAAGCCATGCCCTTGAATCTTTCAATATCTGACCTGGAGACAAGAAGTGAAGCACCGTGACAAGTGGCGTCGTGCGAAGGTGCTCCTCTCATAGCCTCTTCAACTGACCCGGTATTCCTCTCTCTTCGGCCTCTCCAACACATGTATTAGCCCAGTTTTGGCCCGTCACAAGTGGCGTCACGGCCTAGTTCACTGAAATGAAAGGATATACACGATTCACAACTGCAAAACTTGTCCCTGTTGTATACCATAAGCAGTGTTAGAACCCAATCCGGTCCAGCAGATAGACATGAGGCCTTGTCGACCCTGGCTGTAGACTATGCCGAGTTGTGAGTGGATCCAGAAAAACTGGTTCACTTACAATGTATGTGAGATTTGATGAATTTTTTTTTATGCTTTTTTAAAATAATTTCGTTTTAATTTGGAAAAAAATTCAAAATAACACTAATTTGGATAAGAATTAAAATAATTATTGCCCTAATTCAACTCTTTTAAATTGTGATTTGAGCAAGTTGAGTTGGGTCAAATTAAAAATCCAAAAATATATATATTTTTAATTCATAACGATATTTTATGATTATTTTAAAAATAAATAAAGAAAAATATATTTTTAAGACCAGACATCTCTCCCTATTGAAAATCCCCCTCTCCTCCTCCTTCTTTCTCGTGGCTCCTCTTCTTCTTCATTGAGATTATCATTTTTATATATATTAAGTAGTGTTCATGATTAATTATGTTAATTCGAACAGAAAAGGTTAAAAATGATGTATTGAAAAATCAATTATTTTATAAAGATAAAATTGACTTAAGGATATAATTAATAACATGTTGCAAACTCGTTTCATTATATAATAATAGACTCGGTAATTTTTACCTTTTAAAAAAATAAAAAATTAATGAATTATTTAACCAATTTGTTAACCTGAAATACGATTGTGTCTACTAATTAA
>Ga0325410_1009400_pt1 | contig 10447 bp, 4 predicted proteins | sample PopdelMetagenome_16_FD_206182 | JGI IMG/M metagenome (GOLD analysis project Ga0325410, IMG submission 206182) | Populus deltoides microbial communities from Bellville, Georgia, United States - Xylem-PdIQD-R3 | ecosystem: Host-associated > Plants > Phyllosphere > Stem > Wood/Secondary xylem...
CTATTCTCATGGAGATATTACTATGTATGTCCCAAGATATAGATTACTATATATTATAATAATATATTTACTATTTTTCTCCTTGGTTATTTTGTGTTTTTTGTCTTTGTTTCGGAGATAAAGTGGTTTTTTTACTATGACATAAATATCTTTTAAGAATTGTACGGAGTTATTTTGGTAATTATGTTTTTCAACATACAGTAAAATTATTAATGTAACCCTTTAATAAAATAATTTAATATCTTTTGCATGAGGGTATTTTTGTATTTTCAAGTTTTATAGAATATATAATTGAATTACTACATTACCCTTACAATTCGAGTTTTTTAGCCTTGGCTTCAGGGGCTTGGTTGTAATTACACCAAGGTTTGTTTGTTAATATTTTTTAGTCCCAAAGGAATTTTTGGTTTTTCCACCAAAAAGTCGTTAATGTGTGCTTCACACGCGTCAACCGCTCCGCTGTCTTCTGGCAAAGCGTGCAGCTATTTCTAGCGGTTGTAACCGTGATTTCACCACATCATTTGATTCATCTTGACATCATCTTTCTCTTTAAGTGGCCCGTGTATGGTGATTCGGTGTGGTTTTACCTGAAATTGCTTCTTTTTTTCTCGAATTGATATTGAATCTTCAATTCATTTATTTTTTTTATTCAACCCCTCTTCTTTTATTTGTAATTATTTTATTTACATTAATTATTTCTGATTGTATTTTATTTTGGATTTTATAACTTTCAAAAGGTGGCTATAATTTATGAATTGGATTGATTTATAGGAAAGGCAGGGCCATGCATGTTGAGTACGTGTTAGATGTATGGACTACACGTACGTTAATTTATACACAAATGTTGCTATGGACTGTGTTTTTTCTATGGTAGGGTAAATGGCTTGTTTTGGAACAATATGGTGGGCTTAAGCTGCTTACACGTAGATTCTTACATGCAGATGCTGTCAAGGTTTTGTCTGCTTTTCCAAATCGCCTTGATATTTGTTAAGCTTGAATTAAGATTCCCTTGTGGAGCAACGTTCATTCGCTGCTGTTTGCAAGCTTATAAGGTGAAACCCAGTTAAATTCCATTCACTGACAAATTAGAAAACTTCATCTAGTACCTAATATGATTTTGTCGATTTCGAGAATTGATTAGCCCTTAAAGAGACCAATTTCGCTGACATGTGGAACCCGTAATCCTTGCCTAGAGTAATCCTTGCCTAGAATAAACAGCCTTGGGTTCAGCGACCTGTCCTAGACACATAAGGAATTCTGTGTCCTTCCATGAAGCTATCGTCAGAGAAGTTCTGTCTGGCCCAACTAAGACATTGGTCTTTCCAACCCATTATCGAAGGATTGGGCCTAGGGCTCTCATACTTGAGGCCAATCACTAAGACTAAAAATTCTAATTCAAGTGCATGGCTGTCGCTTTGCATCAAATACTTGATAATCTCATCTGGGAGGAAATCCTCTCTGATGGTGTTAGAACACACTCTGTCTATGCCTAACACCTTGGACACTTCGGCTCACGTTTGCAAAGCGACTTATCATGACTAAGGGTAATTATCCGACATGATTAACCCTAATATGGGGCAAGGACTCCATTCTCTTTTTGCCTCCCTCTCCATGAAAGAAGAAGCAACATGACTACTATGCAACCACATGATCAGTCCAACATCCACGATAGGAAGGGAAAATGATTTTTCTCTTTTTCTTGAAGTTATTGAATACCGCAATACATCTTGAGGTATTCGAGAGAATCATGATAATTATTTTTTAAAATGTTTTTTTATTTTAAAATATATTAAAAAATAATTTATTTTTGAAATCAATCCATTAAAATAATTTAAAAAAACCACAAAAAATTAATTTAAAGTAAAAAAAATTAAAATTATATATATATATATATATATGAGGTTTCGGATATTCTTGGATGTACATTCAAGATATTCTTCTCTCATAAATAGTTATTTACATAAACAGAGGAGGGTTTCCTGTCCATAACTAAAAACTTGTTTTGTAGGTAATCGATAAGGATCATGTCTCGCCAGAGACCTCCTTTGGATTATTCAACTTTTTCTTTAGAAATGACCAGCTTGATCCTTATTTCTCTATGCCTTCCTTAAACTCAAACCCGATAACCTGTCAAGAAAGAGCTCACCAATCTCTTAAAAGCCTGAAACAGGAGCATCATCAAATAGAAAGTCACTCATACTTGTGATTTCTGGTTTACATAATTAGGCTACAAGCTGCGAAGGTTTGGATAATTTGATAGAGCATTGTAAAGTCGATCAATGTAATTTCTCGGCTTCAACTTCTTAGACACAGCTGATATAAATATCCCCAAAGGCCAGTTACTCATTAAACTATATATGATGCCAGTTAGCCGAAAACTAGATAATGGTCACGCGATACATCATACACGGAGTGATTTAACAAAAAAAAAAAAAACAAAAAATAATAATATTTAGTTGACACAAGTATATTTTATAAAGCATGAAAAATATGAATATTAAATAATAAAATTAAAAAAATATATAAAAAAAAAACAACATCAATCCCGTATTATCCTACAAAACACATGACATAAGTCATTTAACCAAAAGCAAATACTTTTTGGTTTTACAAAACCAAAATAAACCAAAGTTTCATTTTGGTTTTGTGATGATTATTGGTTTTTGAATATTTTTTTGGGTTCTTGATGGTTATAAATATTTTTTACAAGTATTTAATTATGATATTTTTTAGGTTAAAATATAATTAAAATGAGTTTTTTATCTGAAAATTCACAATCTATTTTTTTAGCGATTAGAGATTATTGAAATTTAGGCATAGAGATTATTGACCGACATCTCACCTGCTATTTTTTTTTTTCTAAAAATTTAACCCTTAAAAAATTAAAAAAATAAATCTCAGGCACCTGAGCTAGCTATTCTAGCAACGTGCACCCGAGCCTTTTTCTCGAGGCCATGTGCTCCAGCTGGTAGTGATTAGTCAACTGCTCACAAATCCCACAGTAGCCCCCACGTTTGGCAACGATAACGCTGGTGCTGTTGATTCATTCTTGTCGATCCTGTTCTGGAGAATGAGTTCAAATACTTTAGATTCAAGTGATTAAACAAATTAATTTAAAAAACAAGATTAGGTTTTGATTTGGATTCAGCCATCGATTATAGATTTATAACAAGCACAACAAAAGTATAATAAAGAGCTTAAGACAAAAGAGGTTCAAGGGGGAGGAGTTCGCTGTTCAGGACAGAATTTGTTGGGTTGGTCTCCACAAACAAGAGCAATTCAAAGCTCTTGAAACTCTTCTTGAGTTTCAATGTGGAGAAGAAAGCTCCAAATATATGTAGTAATAAAAGTTACGTGTAAAGGTGTGGAGGTAGATTTGGTGCATGCAGGCAGCAATACTTGGTCAAGAGGGAATGCGAGTGAAATGAAGAGTCTCTAGCTTGGGGTCAGCTGTATGGATCCACCAGGAATTACCATTTGAAGGGTTTTAATGGCCAAGAGGCAAGAAGTGTTTCATATTTTGAAGCTTTTCTTGGCCACATGGTGAGCTACAGTTGACTATCATTGAATTTATTTCGGTTCCGAATCACCACGATGCCTGATTCATAGAGCGAATTCATCATTCAGTAGACATCATGACCCTCTGATGCAGCCATATAAAGCATCTTGCCCCACATTAGATGGTGGGTCTGATCTGATGTGGCAATATCAGAAAGCAAAATTTGGTGCCTTCACTTTGATGGGGATTTAGTGCAATACTGATCTGTCTTCTTCACATCTCTGAGAGAGGAGAGGAACTTGTGCCTGACATTACAATGCTGCCACCCTTTTTATAAATTTGGAAAAGAAAAAAGAAAAAGAAAGTGTCTGCTGCACTCTTTCTTGGTTCATTCTGTCCATGTGTCCATTGGAAGATGATGAAATGTTCTCTCGTCCAGTTTTTGTTTTTTAAAGAATATTGCCGTTGAATGATGAGTAAATCCTGCAATCCTGGAATCACTCGAAATCACAGACTAATGAGCTTGCAATTTGCAAATATATCAAAGCCACTCCCTCTCCACCCTCTATTGGTTGATAAAATAAAATGATCTTGCAACTTGTTCGTAAATGCCTTTCCGAACTGATAATTAAACCAGTTGACCTTTCCCTAGCTATCCAAATATATAAATTTTATTCATTTCCATATGCTTTTGAGGGCAGATTCAACGCTATTAGGGATGACACAAGAATTTATCATATTCAATTTCTGCCCATGTGCTTAGAAACTGGAGCAATTCCTTCTAGCTATCTTCCTGACTGGTACTATTTTTGAAGTTATATATATATATATATATATATATATCATATTCTTATATTAATAAAGTCTTTATTTCTTAAAGACGAAAAGACACTGAACATAAGGGACAGAACTGAAACGGGAGACCTTAACTTTCGTCTTTCGGAGATCAAAGGTATGGTTCTTGCATATTCGTGGCATATGTGATTAAAGAGTGAAAGAAATATAATACCAAAACCTTAATAATGCAGAATTTGTTCTTGGCATTGGCTGCCGAAAACCAAGCCAAGTGCGTTTAGATTTAATAATTACCGGCGCTTTGCCGTGAGCTATAATTTACGTAAATAAACGATAATTATTTACGCATAACTATCTAATTAAATAAATCTATAACTATTTATATAAATAAATAAAAAAAATAATTAATAATTACTAAAAAAATTAATGATGAATGTGGATTAAGATATTCAATCAAATAATTGTGTTTACTGAACTTATTTAACTTAATAAAAGATAAATTCACATCCTAAAAAATTCATGATCTAAAAGATAAGCACAAATAAAATTGATTGAATAAACTCACAGCTTAAACAAAATATTATGCAAGGCTCAACACATCAACAATATTATTTAAAAATAAATATTTTTATTTTGTGACACAAAGTTCATTTGTATAAAACAATTACAGATGAATTAAAATAATATCTTGAATAGTCAAACACAAACAACACAATTCTCCAAAAAACTTATATTTAAAATTATCATGTAAAACTCGTTACTTAGATCATGAAACCGTAACAAACCCATAGAAAGATAAAATTGAAGATAATTACAAAATCAATATTTAAAAAAAACTAAATCAGAAAGATAAGATCGCATAAATCAGAATCCTTAACAAATTAAACGTCAAAAGATAAAACCTATAAAAAAAAATCAATTACACTAAAGGATCTAAAAATAATTGAGGGTGAAAAAACATTAATTAGATGGAAAATAAAAATAACTTTAACAAAAAAAAATCAAAAGAATAAAGGCAAAAATGAAAAAAAACTTTGATTGAATGATGAAATTGAAAGCAAAAAAAACTTCAACAAAAGGGCTAAGGAAAAGAAATAAAATTTTAAAAAATAAGGACCAAAATAAAAAATAAAGCATTTGATAAAATTTAATTGAAGGACTAAATTGAAAAAAATATATAAAAGGAATAAGAAGAAAATAAGAAATTAAAAGAATGAGGACTAAAATTAAAAACAAAACAAATAATAAATTGTATTTAAAGGACTAAATTAAAAAACAAAAACCTCATTTAAAAGGAATAAAAATGAAATAAAAAATTAAAAGAATGAGGATTGAAACTATAAAAGAAATAAGAACAAAATCAGAAATTAAAGGAACGAGGACTGAAATTAAAAATAAAACATATAAGAAAGTGTAATTGGAGGACTAAATTACAAAACAAAAAAACTTCTATAATATGAATAAGAACGAAATAAAAAATTAAAATAATAAGGACTAAAATTGACACAAAAAAAACAAAGAGGATAATGGTATATTGTAGTTGCTAGGAGAGAAAAAAAAAAAACAATCATCGACAATAATCCGACTACCTTAAACTATCACGCGTCACTTCAAATAGAAAAGGAGACGGTGGAGTAGGGCTAAGCATTTCTGGTTCGGTCCGGTTTTAAACCAAAATAAACAACCAAACCGATTTTTTTAAATTTTTTGAACCAAACCGAACCAAAAACGGCTCAAACCGATTAATTTCAGTTCGGTTTTTTTCCCTTCTAAACCGATTCAAACCCAATGGTCCTCTCTGCTTCTCCTACAACCTTAACAACGTCCAACTGCACATAGCGTTGATTGTTCAAGGGAAAGTTCATCCATTTCATTGTAATTAATCAAATGGCAGGGGGTTGTAGAAATCCACGGATATGAAAAACAAAAGAAAAGGAATGGATCTACTATTCCAATTCCATTTGTGGCACAGACTCAACAAGAAAATTAAAACCCAAAGGAACCAAATCCATAAGGAAGGGGAGGAAAATCAAAGGCAGAGATTAAAGTTAGAGAGATGCAGAGAAGGCAGAGGGGGAGGGTGGGGGGTGGGGGGGAAGAGGGTGGGGGGCGGGTAGGCAAAGGCAGAGAGTAAAGTGAGAGAGATGCAGAGAAGGGAGAGGGTGGGGGTGGGTGGGGGGCGGCTAGGGTTAGGAAATGTTTGTATTTATACTTATTTTTTTTTTAAATGCTGATTGATTGAACCAGTTTGGTTCGGTTCGGTTCAATCAGTTTCAGACTTAAGAAACCGAAACCGAACCGAACCGGAATCTTTTTGTAATTTTTTAATCGGTTAATTCGGTTTTTTTTTCCGGTTATTTTTTTTCTGGTTTTCTCGGTTTAATTGGTTTATCGGTTTTTTTACTCAGCCCTATGGTGGAGCATCAAGGATACAGCGAAAGGTATGTTTTATATATATTATTTCTATTTTTTTATGTTGTTAATACTAATGCTTAAAACAAAGTGATAGAAAATATATCAAACCATCGTACCTAGGAGCATAAATTTCTATCTTTTTAAATTAATTAAATCATATTGATTTTAATATAATTAAAACATTAGTATAAGCATATAAAATAAAAGGTAAGTGTACTCAAGTTTTTCTCGATAAGATGGTGACATTATTAGCACACAAAAAAAAGAGAGTCACAGTAATAGATTTATGGTGTCATGAAACATCCTAAGACTAGGAATCCACTGAACATATTTAATAATTTCTCTTTTTGTTTGTAGAAAATAATTTTTTTTTATTCATAACTTAATACAATTTTTTTTCAAAATATATTCATATTAAAAAAAACTATTTTAATATTTTTCCTTTTCTTTTAATCTCAATAAAATAAAAATCCAAAAACCATTAATTTGATGTTGTTATTGTGTGCTTGATATTATGATAGATTTTATGGTTATTTTTTAAAAAAATAAGTTTTAAAAATAAATTTTTAGTTGTGATTTTAAAAATTAAGTTTTAAAAAATTATATATTTGATGAAACTATTATGAGATAGATTTTTACATATAAAATAAATAAAAAACAGATCTTTGAAAGTGAAAAACATGTTATTTTAGGTTATAAAAACGTAATTATTTGTAAGGTTAAGTTATTTAATTAATCAAATAATTTTTTTTATCTGTGATAAGACAAAAAAAAATTAACAATTAATTTTTCATTGTCAACAATAATATTTTAAAAAAATTATCAATTTCATTTTTTATGTTTATTAAAATGATGATATTATTGATAAATTATTATATTCAAAATTTAGGAACACAATGTTGTTTGTAAAAATTAAGAGCATCTTTAATGGCAAAAATTATTTAGAATACATAAATTATTGATATAGACTTTTGAATAGTATAAATATAATTTTATTTAATGTGCATTCTAATAAAAAAATTATTTTAAAAAATTATTTTAATTTTTCTATAAATATATAGAAATGATTTTTCTACGATAAAAAAAATCCTTTTTACTCGACTTTCTTATTAAAACTAAAAAAAAAACCTAAAAAGTTAAAGTTTTTTAATTTTTAGTTCTTCTTGTGATTCTCCCATGAAGTACAACGTTTTTCTCGATGTTCTCTAACACATTTTATACAGACAGCTTCGCCCTTCTATCAAATTACTTCTCCTGCTCTCCCTCTACTACGAATCTTCTCTAATCGCATTCTCCACCTGCCACGTGTTCGATCTTATAAAATCACAGCCAGGACAACACTCATCGCAGCGCGTAGTTACACACTCTCACTCTTGAGAGTAGCACTCACTCTTAACCAATCCAGCCCCAAAATGTAATTTCAATCCAACACCCGCTGGCTTGTTCTCCTTATCTAGTTTCTAGAGATCTCTTATGCTTTCTCCGAAAGCAAACAGACTCTCATCAGAAAAGCTTAGACTCATCCGATTTAGGGTTTCGCTTCATATCAATCAAATAATCTAACGCGTCGAAACCCTAATCACCGGATAAGGTAATTTATTTTTGTTCCAGTTAGTCGATTTGATCATCTTCTTATGCAAATTATTTGCTTAATTGTTAATTTCTTGCGTTAATTATGTGAATCATGTTTAAAAAGAGCTGTCCTTGTGACTTAATTGCAAGTTTTAATCTTTTTCTTGAAAGGTTGCTTTTCTGATGTTCTGATTGTTAGTTTTGTTTGTGTTATTTTTTTTTCATTTACTGTAGGTGTTTTTGTGTCTGTGGTCTGACTAGCTTTTGGGCTTATGGGTGTGATTATTTCTCTTTGATTAATCAGATAGTTGAGATATTTGATCTTTATTTAGTGGGATTTTGATGAATAAAGCAAGGTTACTTGTTATGGATTACATGGATATCCATGTTTCATTATTCGTATTAGTTTGCGATTTGATATATTTTGAATTTATTAGCTTGTATTTGCACTGATTTATGACACGTGAGCAACATATATTAATCTAGGATGTTGATTTGATGTTTTGGTTGTTAACTTTGTCATATGAATTTTTTGTGGCATGTTCTATTGTAGAAATAGAGCAACTTGGTCTTGCTTCCTAAGAAATATGTTGTAGTGTTAGAAAGGATGAAGTGATACCTTTGATTAAGTTAGTTATCCGTAGTTTTCATTTGTGTTCTAGTCCCTGTGAAATATGTTGTTATGGTAGAAAGGATGGAGGTACATCAACTGTCCTAACTTTGACAAAGTTAGTTATCCTTAGTTTTCAATTGTGTCTTAGTCCCTGTTAATGTGAGTTATTGCTGTTTAGGTCTGAGCTTTCAGGTTGCTGGACTTCCTTGAACAGTTAAGTTTTCATGTCTGATTTCGACGCCCAAACTCCTACAGCTTATGGTAAGCTTGCTTTTTTTACTTATATTAGATTTCCTTGCTAGTGTTGTACTGACACTGGAATTTTTCTGAGATGTGACAAAACCTTCTACTCCATACGTATCCATATGTCTAACAATTATGTGGTTTCTTTATGGTAGATCCTTTTGCTGATGCAAATGCCGAGGACTCTGGTGCTACAAAAGATTATGTGCACATTCGTATACAGCAACGCAATGGTAGGAAAAGCTTGACAACCGTGCAAGGTTTGAAAAAAGAATTCAGCTATAACAAGATACTAAAGGACCTCAAGAAAGAGTTCTGCTGTAATGGTACAGTGGTGCAGGACCCTGAATTAGGCCAGGTGTGTGTTTCACCTTAGCATGTAAACTAGCATTGAATGTTTCTCTCCTCATTGCGAGTGTGTTTTTTGTGTATAGGTTATTCAACTTCAAGGTGACCAGCGCAAGAATGTCTCGACCTTCCTTGTTCAGGTAATCTTCACTCCTTGTGCCAGTCGACGAGTCTTTTAAAATCAATTCTTTCTCCTTTGGGTCATCACCTGATGCTCATATAGTTAAGTGAATTCCAAATTTGTATTTTGCTTTGTTTGGTCAGGCTGGCATTGTGAAGAAGGAAAGCATTAAAATTCATGGTTTCTAAGCTACTGCTGCAAATTAAAACTCAGCATAGTGCTCTTCCTGCATGAGTCAAGAAATTAAGTAATATCGAAACTGTTACCTATCTTCCCTATGTTTGGTTTGATATGACATGCATCTTTTGTTTCTGATGTTATCTGGTTTCTGTATTGTGAGATGATAATGGAATGTTTTGACAGTTTGCTCTCCTGTTTCAAGTGGTTATGGCTATCTGGAGTCGAACGTTGAATTGTTGAGAATCTATTGGTTTTCTTGGTTAGGGTTCAGTTGATTGGCAGGAAATTTACTGTTGTGGTTCATTGCCTTCCACACAACTGCTGTCAATTTAACTGCCAGGAAGCTCAGTAGATGGTTGAAGCTTCTGAGTCTTTCCGGACGGGTTTAGGACTTCTGGCAAGTTTATACTAAAATTAACATGCAAAGAAAAAGGATCAAACTCGGGATTATATGCTGCATTTTTTTGGTTATTTCCGTGAGAGCAGCTTTGGGAAATATCCACCTGAATTTGTTTCCATGGTTATCAAATTTGGTGGAATAGTTAAATTAACAAAAGAAACGAAATTCTTGAGATGGTTTCTTGGATGTAACTCGCCAGTGTCTTGGAGGCCAGAGTAAATTGAAAAGGATGGTAATGTGAAAAGGAACGCAAAAAAAGAA
>Ga0325410_1009402_pt1 | contig 10445 bp, 8 predicted proteins | sample PopdelMetagenome_16_FD_206182 | JGI IMG/M metagenome (GOLD analysis project Ga0325410, IMG submission 206182) | Populus deltoides microbial communities from Bellville, Georgia, United States - Xylem-PdIQD-R3 | ecosystem: Host-associated > Plants > Phyllosphere > Stem > Wood/Secondary xylem...
TGACAACCTCTTCTCTCTCCTCCACCCAAAAAAAAGACTAAAAAAGAAAAATAAAGTTATATATCAAAATGTATTTTTAAAAAAAAATTACAATGACCGATCATGCAATATCTAAAAAAGATAGGGAACGTAAATAAAATCTTGAAACGAATTTCAAAGTTGTCACTTATGTCACCAATATCTCTATTCTGTGATTTACGTAGTTTTTCTCTTTAATAAACAATCACGTCAAAATAAGAGGCATAACTTATTATTTATAAAGAAATTTAAAAAAACCCTATAGATTGATAAAATATCAATTTGCCCCTAAATAATATTCATATATTAACTAGAGATAATTTTAGAAATTAACTCAATCAAGTCCTTACTTCTTTTTTTTAGATCTATAAATATAATCCATGTATTAATTATATTATAGTATTTAAATTATAAAATATATTTTAATCAAATCATACTTAATTAAATCATCACGGTTTAATTTCTAAGTAATAATTCTTAATAAGTCCTCTCCAAGCACCTTGATTGTAACCTTCATCGCCATTTCTTTCTTCATTTTGGATTACCATATAATTTTCAATATAAATTTTTATATTTCTAAATTACATAACATTTACATAATTAATTAAAGAAACTTTGAGTTACATTTGAGGATAATTAGATGAGCAAAAAATTCAAAACCCATAAGAAAAATACAGATAAGGCAAGACACATATGCCCTATTTAATAAAAATTACAACCATTTAACCACAAAATAAAAACACAGTCATATTAATCTTTAATGTGCATAATCATTAATCATGCATAAAAACATTTTAATATCATGATAAATTACATTACATGCTTTAATTCTAATTATTGGTTTTATGTGCTGCTATACAAAAATATTTCTAACACTTAGAAATATTCAATCAAATCTAATTTAATAATTTCCCAAACAAAATAAATTTTATTTGACATAAATTTCATGGAAAAAACATTTTTCAAAATTTAATAAGAAAATTAATCACATTAAAATTCTTATTAATATCCTAAACTATTTTAGAATTAATTAAATAAAATTTTCTAGCTTAAAAAACTCTCATTATTTTAGAAAAACTATTTTTATAAATATTATTTAATTAAACCATTTAATTAAATTAATCCTAATCCCATTAGGATATCATAGAAATCAAAAAATAAATTAAATTATTTAATTCATTCCTAATCATAATAGGAAAATTAATTATATAGTTAATTTAATTTAAGGTATAAAATCTAAATTTTATTTAGAGAGTAAATTCATGATTTACCTTGAGACCTTAAATTATAATTATACATAAAGTTTTAGGGCTATATTTACAATATGCAAACTTAAAAGTCTAATACTTCAAATTAAAAAGGGTAAGGGGTAAGAGGGTAATTTCCCCAGACCCTAAAGAGACACCAGGGGCATAATTATAATTCTACCACTCTCCTTTCTTTTTTATTGTTGGTAATGACAACCGGTAGTGCGAAGAACTACCCCTCGCGATGGGCTTCCAGCATAGCCAGGAGTAGCCATGGGTTGCTACCTCCCATGTTAGACGCTGCAAGCAACAACGTCCATGACAACCATTTTTTTTTTTATTAATTTGTTAGGCTCCGACCAGGTTTGAAAAATCTGGCTAGAATTGGCCAAAATAGTAGAAATATCCTTTTTTTTAAAATCTAAAGAGAAAAAATATTTTTGGGAAAATAATTTTACATATAAAATTAAATTTGAAATTAAAAACCAATAATAATTAAAACATGCAAACAACAAACTTGATTGTCTAACAATGGCTCTAACACCAGTGTTGATTTCTTAATATCATACACGTAGTGGAAGCAATAAAAAAAATTATTCGGGAATTCTTAAGATCTCGTTTGACAGATATATAATTGTTTAAGAATTTATTACTTGAACATCTAATCTTCTTTAGCTTTAAACAATTCTTTAAAGACTGAGTTGTTGCAAACGACAAATCGTCTAGTTATCAAGTCTCCAATAGTAGTCTACCACCAGTAAGAAATCTCTCAAATTCCCGTTTAAGATAGAGAGATTGCTATGTCTAGAGTGCTAATATTCTATTTTGTAACTTGCATAGTTTTTTTGTCTAACATACGATCATACAAAATTAAGAGGTATAACTTACTCTTTATAGAAAAATTCAAAAACCCCTATAAATTGACAAAATGTCAACTTGCTCCCTGAATAATATTCATATATTAATTCATGATAATTTTGAAAATTAACTCAATCAAGTCCTTATTTTATTTTTCTAGATCTAGAAATATAATTCATGTATTAATTATATTTTAGTCTTTAATATCTAAAATATATTTTAATCAAGTCATACTTAATTAAATCATCTCAATTTAATTTCTGACTAGTAGTTTTTAATGTGAGTGACCCATTAGGTTTCTGATATGTTGGTTTAAATATAAATTATAATTATAATTAAATAGAATGAAATAAATTAAATAATTTAATTTATTATCAATTCAACAATTAATTAATTTATATTTGAAGATCAGGTGCATTGTCTAGCAATATGTCATGATCTTTAAAATATTAGAAAAGTCTTTAGTAATTTGACTTAACCTTTTAGTGACCGGTTTCTCAGTATAATCAAGATCCTTTCATCAATAAACATCGAGGATGTCTACTAGTTAAATCATGTTTGCTCTTGCATAATAATCATTGATCGTTTGAATAAAATTTGAAATCCTTTTCAAATCTAATTCCACCTTGGCTAATGATTTCTCAGTCAATACTATTTGAGAACAGATGAAACATTTTTTCTAATTCACCTAGGGTTATGAATCCTTTTTTGATCACTCAAGTACCTTCATATAGTTCATGTTATATTCAATGTCTGTCATTTCATTACCTTGATTAAGATAACATATAATATGATTAAAGCATAATATTCTTTATACAAGATAACTTAGTGATATCAAGTCTAAGAATCACCTATATAACTGTCATATAAGTATTTTCATAGACATAAGTAATATCTCCATAAGTGATATCTCCATATGAAATTCTCATAAGTGATATCTTTATATAACTGTCTTATGACAAGCATTTACATATTGGTTCTACATATTCCTTATACCTTAACATTGTCATTTTCAGTGCAAACTAGAATTTATAAAATGCAATATGATTTTCATATTGCTAAAATGTCCGTTCAATATGTCAGTGTCACTCGAAATGGATGGTCAGGTATGCTGATGCGTCCGCAGACAACTGTTCAAGAAGCAGCAAAGTTAGAGCCATAGATGGCTGTCAAATCCAAATCCCAAATCTGGGGATTTCTTCTTCTCTATGTGCTGTCTGAACTGGTCCGTTTTTAAAAAAAACCCCCCCCCCCCCCCCCCCCCCCGGCAAAAGGGAAAAACAATTCATGGCTTTGAGCTGATACATATTGAATGAAAGAAATACGGATCCACATTTCTCAAGAACACCCAATTTGATACAGCCGGGGTCTATTATCTTTTGAGCCAAAAAACTGTAAATGAAATATGGACTGTCCTAGCTTAAAAACACAAGTATCATCTAATAAGTGTTAAACCAATGGCAGTAATAATAATAGTAGATGGAACTCCGAATTTAAGGTGCTTCCAAAAAGATAAGTTGTAACCAAAGTGTGGGGCACGATGAGCTTGCTCACAGACTATCAAGTTGGCAGCTGATCCCAATAGTGAAAGGTTCCCAGCTACTGTGCTCACCCAAGCTAAGATGAGCCAGGCCTTCTTCTCATCAGCAGCTGAAATTGCAGCTGCTGAGGCTGCTACCCGTCCTCCAAGCAAGAGAACTAACAATATAAACAGGTTCAATGATAAGCAACTATAAAGCTACTCCAAATTGGTTTGTTAAAATGCTGCAACTAAAAATATTATATTAGCAAATTTTCAAAACTTGCCAAAAGAAAATTTTGTTTTAGCCTTGTGAGGGACCATCTTGCTAATCACTCTACAAATGCAGGTATTGCATTATGCATGAAGCAGAACCGGTCAATATACAGAAAAGCCAACAATGTTGCAAATACAAACTTAAGCATTGGCAAATCTCAAGACTCGTTAGGAAAAGAAATGCAGTTTCAGAGGGTCATTATTGACCATTTCGTGTTCTTAAACAATTCCAGTGTTCCACCACATCTTGAGGCCTTATTCTTTCCAATTTACTAATAGAGATTCCATAGGAACTTTTGTTAGACGAGCTAATCTTTTGAAAACAAGTTGCACTTAGCTGCTTATTGGAGGTGTCTCCAATGGTATTTGGCACCACTATGCTAGATTGAGGGCCGCTCAGCATTGAAATAATTAGTATCCCAGTTTAAGGTTTGTTTTTCTATTTGTTATAGAACCTAGCTACCATAATGCGTCATACAAAGTCAGTTCACTATTAAATGCACAAAAATGTTGAAAAAGGTCCTCTTAGTTGCAAGGAATTGCAGCTAAGTATATTACTCATCCAACAAAAGAGCTACCAAAAAAAGTTTCAAACAGCTAACCAAGAAGCAGAATTCTTTGGTTCAAATTAAAAAAAACAGAGTTTCAAGTGGCAGGAACATCAACATACCAGTTGGTACATTTGAAGCAAAATTTGACAGCACAAGTATGACAAGGGCAAGAATTACTATTCCAGCAGCATGATCTATGCGTGCATAAGGCTCCATGAAGTCCCACAGAGCACTTGGAATTCCAGTTTTGTTAAGGCCATCAACCGTGATAAACATTCCACAAAAGAAAATTAAAAGGGAATACGAGACCTGGTCAAAGACGAACCAACTTGGATTACTACAGGCTCTTCAAGACATCAACGTAAACAAATCCATTAATAACATGGAGAAAAAAGAGCACAATAATAGTAGAATTCACCTTCTCAAAGCATGGTTGAGCATCCTTGAAATCAAGAACCACAAGAGCAAGAGCAGCAGTAAGTGCAGTCCATGACATATTCAGACCCAAAAAAAATGCAATCAACATGCCTATGGTAACAAGGTAAACACATGATTTCCACAGCATCCTTTTCCATTTTGTGGCAAAGTCTCCTGATGAAAACTGCATTGGTGATAAATCTCTCGATCTATCCATTGACTCTATCCTCCTTGAAGAGACAGTTTCGTCTCTTTTCTGGGAAGAAGCATCATTTGTTATCTCTTTTGATGCACTCGAATTTCTTGCAGAGTCGTATACACTAGAAGAGTCACTGTGGATTTCGTTCTCAGTTGAATTTATTCGGTTTCTAAGAGTCTCAACATGGTTTACTTGACCACTCATATTGGGAGAACTTTGCATGTTCACTGATTCTAGTCTAGAATTCCATTCTGGAGAATTTACAGATGAAAGATGTGACATGGTAGCAGGTGAAAAACGATGAGAAATGACATCGCCATCTGCAACAACCTCTGCAGTTGCATCTTCTTCATCCTTCTGAGCAGAAGATAACAACTTCCAGTACATGCACATAAGGATCAGAATATTCACAACAACTCCCACGAGCATAGCCGGTAGAATTCCGAAAACAAAACTCCCAAAAGCAATCTTACTCTGAACAGCTATAACTAGGTTTTGAGGATTGCCAATTGGAGCGGCAGAAGACCCAATATTTGCACTTGAGGCAAGGGCAAGTAGGAAAGGATGAGGTGGGAGATTTTGTTGCCTTGTAATTTTCAATATAAATTCAGTCAAAACCACACAAGAGGTGTCGTTAGTGAAAAGAGCACTTGAAATGGCAGAAATCACAGAAATTCGACAAAGCAGGTCCTTGGCTCCCTTGCTTTTCCAGGAGAGCAACTTACCTAAGTATTTGAACATATCTGCTCTCTCAAGATAAACACTGACAACCATTGTCCCAAAGAGAAGACCAAGGATTGGCAGATCAATTGCAGCAAATGCTTGATCTGGGGTTAGGACTCGAAACACAACCATCAGCATAGCTCCCAGGAGGGAACCTGCAGTTCTTCCAACAGGTAGAAAAGGGATAGAAGGGAAAACTGCCAGTACCCAGAAAATTGCAAAAGCAATTGAGCCTAGAACTACTTTCACTGTAGGAGCCATAGCCATGTTTGCAGTTTCGTTGAGATTCAATTCCTAATCTTTTCTCAATCTCCAAAGGCTTAAAATGTTATAATTCAAGAAAATCCATTTGATAGCACACCGTTTTCTTGCCAAAAACGAAGCGCCAGAAGTTAAAACCAGGAGGATTCTATTAAAGCTTGAAGATCCAGCGCTGAAAGCAAAATTACAGAACTCAAAAAGGGTCTAAAGAAATATCCAATTAAAGTCTATGTCATTGAAGATTGATCGAAGTTGGATCTCAAACAACATAGTACGCAATAGAACAAGAGTCTGGGTGCACATAGGAATTGAATGACAAAAATGTAAACCAAAACAGAATCATTCTTCATGTTTAGAACAAACGATAATGTCAGTGTACTGGTACATGACCCAGCAAACTTGGACAGTTGCTCAAACCATTCCAATTAACAAAGCTGAATCCAGAAACTTTTTATATAAAAAATGAAACAGAAAACAAACATCATGATGTTAAAAGCAAGGAAAGAAACATTATCTCACCTGAACAAAAAGGGAATGCTAATAATCTGCAGTGAATGGAGTTACTATTCCAGCAGCATGATCTATGCGTTAAAAAACTACTTTTTGGTAATGGGGTGGACAGGGTTTGTTTTATGGAAGGCTTTTTATCAGTTAACGAAGAGAAGTGAAACGAAACAGTGAATCGCACATTAGCTAGCTGTCTGGCAAGAGAATTGGTTTCCTGAGAGAGACACCCGGTAACACGTCATGGCAACGTGTCAAGAGGACAATGCATTAACAAAAAAGCTAGATAATGCAGTAAAAACACTGTTCATGGAGTTTTTTTTTTTTTTTAAAAAAAATAAAAATTCATGCCATGGTTTGCTTGGAAAACCATAGCTGGGTTGGCTATTGCATACTCATGGGACTGTGGATTGGAACAGTCCCTTGAGTTTTTTTTTGTATATTTTTAATACGTTTTGTGTCATCGATGATTTAATTTCGTTTCCAGTTCTTTGTACATGCCATGGAATTAATTATATTTGTTTTGTGATGATATACATTAAAATCTTTTACCTTTAAGATCTTTTCAAAGAAATACAAAGCTTTTAATTTTTTTTGCTCAAACTTTTTTTTTTTATTTTAGTTGCTTGATGATTGATTGATTTTTCAGTTACAGGACATGTAGCTATGGACGACGATCATGTCGTCATTCATGCGCTGGATATTGTTTTGCAGCTTTCCTCAAACTCACTTTCTTTAATAGTATTTTCGATTTGATTTTTGGCTATATCCAACTCTTTTCAATTTATGAAGCGCTTCTTTGTCATGGAATCATTGGATGATAAATATTCTTAATTTAAGATACTATTGCTCAACCACTGCATTCATTATGAATCTAGATCCTACTTGCGTTCTTCATTTTCCCTGCGCGGGCAATCCAACCAGTAGATAACGAGAAAAGTCCAAGCAATTCTCACCCGGTAACACGTCATGGAAACGTTTCCTGTCCGTTCTCATTTCTTTCTGGACCAGTTAAAAAATATTTTCTGTCATCTGCCATTGTTTAATGTTTATCTCATCTCGGCTTTTTTTAGCGATACATGTTTTTTATATATATTTAATTATCGTCAAGTGATCATGTGATGAAGTTTGTATGCAGATGACTCGGGACCTTTATATGTATTGAATGGCCACGATACGTAATTAGAGCCACCATTATTGACTCTTTGTTTATTAGAGTTACAACTCCATGATCAGGGGAGTTGAGTCCGGGGACGGTCCATGCGAGGGGGTGCCAGCTGAGTGTCGAGTTTGCCTCGCCTTTTATTTTCAAAGGAAAGAAGGAGACTTCTTAAGAGAGTTAATTTAATGAATTCGACAATTTTGAGAAATAGTTTATTAGTATTAATCAAAACTAATGCTGGGAACGAAAGCTCATTTGCAATAATAATAGACAAGGTGCAAGCATGCGTGGCAATGACACCCATGTACAGAAACAGCTCCGCAGAAGATTTCAACTTTCGTGCACAAGAAATGCCAAGCAGCAAGACCCCTGCACAAGGAAGATCACAGACTGCATCACAAACACTATCAGTGATTCAATTCTGGAGCACGTGGGGGCAATGATCCGATTCTATATATGTTTCTTCAATTAATGCTGGGACTGCCACTCTTTTTTGCCCACGGATTTCTATTTGAGTCAATTCGATCAATCGAATGTTTTTTTTCTTTCTTTACAGTATCAGAAGTCTTTCTGGATTGCAATTTGCGAACACCATGCCAATACACGGGATGTCTTGCTGAATTGCAAAGAATATGCCCTTAATTCAAGACATTTTGAATTCAGATATGGCATATCAATTAAAATGAGGGCTCGGCGAGGATTAGTAATCTTCATTAAACCTGCAAAAGAAAAACATGTTCTCTTCAAGAGCACATGGAAAGAAATTAATTATATTCTCCTAATAAGCTTACCCTACCATGGCTCTTCACTCAACTCTGATACCAACACACCAAGTGCCACACAAACCTCCGTTGGAGTCCCAAACATGCTACCAGACACATCACAAACAGCCAAACAGTTTTTCAACCTCACTCTCTGCAATAAATCATCAACCATCCTCGTCCACCACAGCTCTGCCACTTCTCCACCATCATAATCATTCAAAGAATGAATGATCTCATGTGGAAGCAATACACCTGCCACAATCTTAGCTTTCCCGGCTCTCGCATCTTCCAAATACTGTCGGAAACGCTTTCCGTCTTACCTCAAAAATTTCTCCTTGTAAATCTTCATGGTCACAGAAGAAACCTCTTGTTAGGAATGGAATGCCATCTGTTAGCACCAATATACACCTCAGGCAACTCAATAACCTTACAAAGCAGCACCGAAACCTCTTTCCTCAATCCATCGCGAACTCTATAAGAATAGAGTGCCTCTTCAATCCCTTTGACTAGTTGGTACTGCAGTTCAATAGTTACTGCAGTTCTATAGTTACTTAAGAATAAAATGGTTACAAAATGAGCCCCGCAACTAGTTGTTACTGAATCTGGATATATCATAGATAATCTAAAACCACGCAAAATGATGGAAGAGCTCAAAAGATAAAAAATAAAAAAAAAATTGACAAGGTTCTTCATTATAGTTCGTTGTCCAATACAAACACGCACAACTACAGACAAGGAGGCATATCATGCTGAACATCAACATATCAAAACCAACCGGATAAGGAGCATTATTTATAAAGTAGCAAATGTCATAAACAAGAGACAAGTATAGAACAAAACCAATCAAATAATATAATCTGACCAGTCAGAGATAAATGAAGTATGATCCATGGATTCTCCAGGGCATTCCTCATGCTTAGCTGGTTTTTCCTTTCCTCCCACTAACCTTGCAGGATTTCCAACTGCAGTGGTTCGAGGGGGCACATCAATTAGCACTACTGAACCTGCTCCGATCTTTGCTCCTTCCCCAATCTTTACATTCCCCAAAATGGTGGCACCAGCTCCAATCAACACTCCGTCACCGATTTTGGGGTGGCGATCCCCAGAGGCTTTCCCTGTTCCTCCAAGCGTAACATGATGCAAAATGGAGACATTGTTCCCAACCACTGCTGTTTCACCAATGACCACCCCAGTTGCATGATCAAAAAGTATACCTTTGCCAATCTTTGCTGCTGGGTGTATATCAACGGCAAAAACATCAGAGACTCGAGAGTGTAAAGCCAACGCCAATGGCCTACGAGACTGAGTCCACAACTTGTGAGCAACTCGATGAGCCTGACAAAATCATAAAACGAGAAAATCAATTAAAAATAAATGTTAAACAGTATGATTATCAAGAATAGTTAGGATAATTTTTTACCTGGCAAGCCAAGAAACCTTTGTAATTGAGGAGGCAGTGAGAGAAAGAAACGCAAGCAGGGTCACGAACACGTGCTGCGCGAAGATCAGCAACAGCAGCGGCGCGAAGACAAGGGTCTGAAGTGAAAGTGTTGAGGAAGAGATCGTACAAGAGAGTTGAGAGAAGCGTTGAAGAGCAGAGCTTGTTCCCTAAATGAAAGGCGAGCGACCTCTCCAAAGACGAGTGAGACAGGATTGTCGAATACAGGTAGCTGGCCAAAGCTGGCTCTGACTCCGCGTCGCGCCTCGCTTCTGCTTTTATCTGGGCCCACACCAAGCCCGCCTCGACGTCCACCGTGGTGGTGGAATTTACTGGTGGCGGCGATGGGTAGCGGAGCTCTCCAGTTGGCATCTTGGTTGTTGGTGGCGGCGATGGGTAGCGGAGCTCTCCAGTTGGCATCTTGGTTGTTGGTGGCCGAGGAGGAGCTGTCGTTTTAGGAAAAATCAGTTCTGAAATCGACTGCGTGAAGGGAAAAAAAAAGGGTGTG
>Ga0325410_1009406_pt1 | contig 10444 bp, 8 predicted proteins | sample PopdelMetagenome_16_FD_206182 | JGI IMG/M metagenome (GOLD analysis project Ga0325410, IMG submission 206182) | Populus deltoides microbial communities from Bellville, Georgia, United States - Xylem-PdIQD-R3 | ecosystem: Host-associated > Plants > Phyllosphere > Stem > Wood/Secondary xylem...
TTTTCACCGATTCTTTTCCTCTCCATTCTTCAAAGGTTTCACCAGTAATCTCTAGCAACTTTTCTCGTGAATCTCCATCAGTTTACAAGGTATGTATTTCTTCTATTTCATTTTACTTTAAGGGTTTTTTATTGCTATTTTTTTTCCTATTTTTTTTTTGTTTTGGAGTATTTTTTGTAATGTTGATAAAGTCTATAGTTTTTTTTGCATAATTCATTGCTAAAGTCTATAGTTTTTTTTTGAATTTATTGAATATTTTTTATTGTTGTATTGGCATAATTATTATTAGTTAATTTGTTGAATATTTATTGTTAATGTTGAATTTACCATAGAATTAGTAATTGAATATGTTGGAATAATTATTAATTTTACTCTATTATTGCATGATTTGTGTTTAATTTTTTCTATTTATTTTGATTGTTATTCTAGAGTTTTTTTTTTAATTTATTGTTTTGTTGTATTGGCATAATTATTGAATAATTTGTTGAATTGTAATTCTTAATGTTGAATTTACCTTATGATTAGTAATTGACTATGTTGGAATAATTAGTATAGATTGGGTTAATTGGTTGTGGCTTTTGTTAATATGTGCAGGTTTGTGGATTTGGGTAGTATCCAGTATAGGGGAGGTGCTGTCGATTTTTTTTTAACATTTGAATTTAATTATATAATTATTTGTATAAAATTGTGTAGATGCGTAGAATGAAATCCAGAGCTGGTCGCTCACGTACGGTCGCAGCTAGTTCGTCTAGCAGCGATGATGATATTTCCTTAGATGGCTCTCAAGAAAAGGCACCGACACCACTTGCGCCGTCAACCGATATTGCCTCTTCCAGCGCTACTTCACAGCGCAGAGGTGGGGTGCCTTCGCAGCGGAATCAATTTTCCCGCAAGTACGAGGCACAGTGAAAGGATGACCTTTCAATGTAAGTTTGTTAAGGTTTTAATTTTTTTTAAAAACAAATTACAACATAATTTATGAAGTAATCACTATTTAATTTATTTCATTTCTTTTCAGGTTCACAAACATTGAGGCCGCCTGAGTAATATCATCGGCGTTTAAATCGTCGATGGAGATTTCATTGTTTCAATGGAGTCAAATATCCAAGCATCATGATTGGACGCCTCAAATCAATGTATGGTTTGACATATTTCAGGTTGGTGTTAATTTATAATTTTCAGTTTATTTCTAATAAATTATTAATATAATTGTAAATAAATTATTATTTTTATTTAAACTTGTTTATTTATACACAGCACAAATTTTGCTGGGACAGTGAACATAACACTATTGTGAGGAGGGTGTGGGAAAATCATGCAGCAACTAGGTAAGATCGAAAACAATACAAGATTTTTTTAGATAAAAATTTATGTTTCGAAATGTAATTTTTGGTTGCATGAAATAGGTTGCGTGATTTTTGGTATGAAGCACAAAAAAGGGCAAAAAAAAAACCGCGAGGGATAGGGGTTTCCAAGGCTGGAACGATGTTGCGGTTTGGAGGGATTTCAAACCGATATACGTCTCGGAAGATATATGGCCGCACTATCTTGAACATGTGACGTCTGAGCGGTTCACACGACGCTCACAGTCTGGTGCTGGCAACCGGAATCGGCCAATTCATGGCTCAGTGACAACACACACTGGCGGCTCCGTTTCGTTTGCTGCACATGCGAAACGGATGGTAAGATTAATTTAAATGAAATATATCGTTAAATTAAGTTATTGTTAATATATCTTTTTTCATTATAGGCTGCGTCTCTTGGACGTGAGCCGAGCCCGATGGAGCTGTTTGTGGAGACGCACGTGCGGAGTCAAGACCGCCAAAAGGGGGCGCAACAGTTCGTTGATAACCGTGCTCAACATTTCGTAGTATGTTTGTTCAACCATTTTATTTTGTAAGTTATTATGTTTATTGAATTGAATATGATGATTATTTTTTTTTATTTTCAGGAGACCTATAATAATCAGTTGAGGGAGAGATACGGGGACGATATTTTGACCCATCCGGAATTCGATCCGGATTTGTGGATGGAGGTTGGATCGTCAGGTGAACCTGATAAAAATCGGGTTTACGGGCTCTCCAACACTACGGCCGACAACTTGCGGTCGGCCCATAGTGTTTCAACCGTTGGGAGCTCCCAATCAATAACGAGCTCCCAATCTAAGGAGTTCGTGGCCTTGCAGCAACACAAGGCTCAGCTCACCGAAAAATACGGCCACCTATCAGCGGAGTATGCGCAACTTAAAGCGTCTCATGCAGAACAAAGAGCGGAGTCTGCACAACAAAAAGCGGCTTATGAACAGCTTCGCGAAATGGTCATGAACATGGCAACACATAGTGGAACATGTGCGCCTAATCCTTTTTGACCGTATAACCACCAACCTCCTCCTCCAGCTCCACCTTTATATTAATTTGTAATAAATATTATTTACCTTTAAAATTTCATTTAATATTTTTTTTGAAACACATTCAGTTTGTAATGAATATTATTTAACTTTGATTTTTTATTTTTGATGTTTAATATAAATTTTATTTGCATAATTGGTTTTTATTACCATTAATTTAAATAATTTTATATTATATATTATAAATAATTTTTTAAAAACAAATTTAGAAAAAACTATTACAAAAGGTTTTACCGACGAAATGAATCCGTCGGAATTTAACAGTAGCATTCACCAATGCCTTTACAAACGAATATATTCCGTCGGTATTTCAACCACTCACAGATAAATTTATCGACGGACTTAATCTGTCAGCATTTAACAGTAGCTGCCACACTTACCGACGACTTTACATACGGATATATTCGATCGGTATTTCATACACTCACCGAGAGATTTACCGACGGTTTGTAGCCGTCAGTCAATCATGATATCACCGATGAAATAAAAATCCGTCGGTAGATTTCAAGCGGGAATATTTTTTTTGGCGCGCAAATTCCGTCTGTAAAACCATCGACAAATGGTTTTTTTTGTTCCGACCGATATAGCGACAGAATGAGGAATCACCGACGAAAGGAAAGCCGACGGACGTAATCAGTCGGTGAAGACGTCGGTGATTTATTTACCGACGAACTTCTAATCACACACTGACGGAATATGTCCGTCGGTAAAACTGTGAAATCTTGTAGTGTATTGCCCACTAGCTTAACAAAATATCAGAGGGAGATGCATATGCATTATTATTTTGTTTTAGCTGAAGAAAATACCTAAAATGTTAATGAGTGTAGTGGCATTGAGAAATAAATGGGTGCACAATTTCCTCCGGTTATCTGGTGCAATTACTTCTTGATTATTAGAGCATAAATCTTTGAAATGTAAATTATGCTTAGATAATATTTTTTTGAAATCAACCTTAACCCGAAATCAAGACTCCTTACAGAAAAGATTTCCAGACAAACTCAAAGGTGACAACACTGGATTGAATTAATCATGATCATCTGTCACTCGCTTACTTGCTTTATTCTGTTCAGAAGGATATGAATCTCGAAAGGCCTCTGGTCTCGAAATCAAGAACAACATAGAGACCATTGGTGATATAGCATGGACTGTCTCGAAGTGTTTGCTAATTGCATGTGGTTGATCAGAGCCCGTCGCTCCCAGCCATGATTGGGCTAATGCCTGCATTTTGCGCAAAATCGATGACCTTACAAAGTGTAAGGCTTCAAAATGGCCATTCGATACCATCCACAATTAAAGTTGTCGACGTTGATCCAGTACTGTACCATGTTCGATTAGCCGAGATTCAACCATCCGTTAGAATAAAAAACTCCTGCAAGAATGCAAGAATGTGAAGTCATCCTCATTCATGACCCCCCTTATGCACCAGCACTACTTGCTTGACTCTATCTGTTTGCATGATATTCTTTGCTGCTAATTGGTAGCAGAAATCCTACTTCTCAACAGAGGGAGAAATTAAGGCTAGCCCCACCAGTGACGGACTCTTAGATGAGAAAGTAAATTATTAACAAATATTACATAACTTTTTAATATGATTTTTTTTTAATTTGATTGAATTACATGACTTGAAGTTTTGAATGATTCTTCATCTTCAAGAGATTTATACTTTAAATACTTGTCTAGTAACATATTAATTTAATTGATGAACCTGCTAAATTTTTTTATTATCATTAATGTCTACATAATAATTAACATAACTACACAATAATTCGCTGTTAAACAAAAGTCAGTTGAGTTACATAATAATTCTAAATTTTCCATATGAAATTCATAGCAAAAACACATCAATTCATCAAAATTTATTTCAATTCATATCTATATGCATATAATAAATATGTTGACTAAATTATACTTAATCATTTCTAGACATTTAAATTATTTCTAGACACACACAAAAAAATTATATGAACTCACTAAGTCAAATATACGAAACAAGTCTTAATACTATACTCTAGTTTCAAATAAGAGAAAATACCGATATAGAAAAAGCATAGCTCATGGGATTTAAACCCATGCCCTCTCCTAACTCCAAGCATCTTATTAAGAATTAATTACAAACAAATTTGTGATACTCCAAGCATCTTATTAAGAATTAATTACAAACAAATTTGTGATATAAAATGACAATCAATATATATACATTGTAAATTAAGAGACCTCAATTAAATAATTAATCCATGATTATAGTGAATTAAGAGACCTCAGTTAAATAATTTCAATAATCTACTATGTCAGTATAAGAAATGTCAAGAATAGTAGTTTTGCATGAACATTAATTTATTCATTTATAATAAGAAAAGAAATATTTAATTGATTAAATTAGTAAATTCAAACATTTATTTTGAACACATTCATATCAAAACCCCTAAATTATCATAAACCCTAATATTTTTAATAACTCATTATAAAAGAATAAAATTAAAATTAAACAATAAAATAAATAGAAAAGATAAAAGAAATTTACCTAAAACATAAAGTAAAAAAATTACTTGCTTATCTAGACTTGAAGAGAAATTTATATAAAAGAAAGAGCTAAGCAACCAAGACTCGAAAAAAAATATGACTCTTTGTTTATAAAAAAAAATTTGGGTTGAATTTTATATATATATATATATATATATATATATATATATATATAATTCAATAATAACTTCGGACTTTTTTTATATATTAAATTCTCTTCAAAACTATTATATTAATATCCTAATATAAAAAATATTTTTTAAAAAAATTAAGGAGGCATTTATCCTCTTTTGTACTCACGTGGCTCCTCCACTGAGCCCACCATCTTTAAAGTTGATTCGAGAATGATAGTTTACTAGGATAGTGACAAACACCACCATAACTCGGGGTCCGACTTGCACTTGTATCGCTGTGGGGATCTGTGCGTCCAGAATTGACGAGAGGAAAATGTCAAGAGGGGATGGATACCTTTTCTAGTGTCTCCTGCTGAGTCGGCCCCCTCATGTTTGTGGTTCCACGAGCTGAGTTCGTATTCTAGTTTCATGTTGGTTACCAAAGGAGGTTGGGACAGAAACTCAACTGACATCATAATTTGGATGCCTACACGTGGTTTGCTTCCTATCTTGCTTTGTCTGAATAGATGTTCTTTTACATGACCATATACATCACAGCAGAAGTTATTAAGATAAATTAATGAACTTTGGTGATGCAATTGAAAGCATAAATGAAGACAAACACATAAATGCAACAGCATCATTTTTACCCCAGCAAATAACCAAGTTACCAATTCAACATTTGTGTGCTCCAACAATAGATTCTGATCAAATATCAAGGCTAATCTATATCGATGACACCCCAAATGTTTTTTAATCCGATTTACAATTTCTTTTAGATGTGAAACAAATCCAGGTTGAAGTGAGCAGCCTTGAATCTCCTCGAGTTCAAGCTGTTACCAATCCTATTATGATAGTTTTTTTGTCGATGATCACTAAACAAACATGAATAATATGTGCCGACTTCTTAACTTCGTTTAGTCATTCACCTTTGATTCCGAAACTCCTACTAACCACAATTTTTTACCATTGAGTTATGATGATCATTGATCAGTGAGTGTTGGCTGAAATCTGAATTCCATAGCAGATCATGATGCTATGATTTCATCAAACTCTATTCTTTTCCAAGCAACAATTTGATAGTGCACAAATTAAGAGGCAACAATATGTTATGAGTACACTAGCGTGGAAAGGTATTTGTTCTCATCCAGGATGTCTCTATTACCTTTTGTCTCTGAGCTAAAAACACTTTCTTATTTTTCAGGTCGCTCATTCTTGAAGTTGCTTGTGGGGCAGAGTCAGTATTTCATGGCAAACAGGCAAACGAGCTAAGAAAACATATCTAATGATTGTAATATATTATTATAATATTTGATCGGCTACTCCGAAAAAACACAACTGGAACAGTAGCTTTGGCAACTTGGCCATCCACAGCAAAAACTGCCAGGAAGCGGTGTGGGTCATATAGCCGTATGTTAAAATCAGGCTCTGAGGAGTTCCGTTCTGTAAAAGGAATAAAACAAGGAGTTCATTATAGCTCCAACAAATTGGCCATGGAACCAGAAGTAAGAAAAGGTTTTAGATTTTAGTCATGTCTGTGATTCCGGAGCTTCAGGCTTCCCAACTGTTACGCACATCAAGTTGCTTACTGAATAGCAAAACGTGGCGGCAAATTTTAAGATCAGAAAATGCAGTATCAAGATATTTATTAAAGATAATCACAATTTATTATAGTTTATCTGATAAGGGACCTTCAGAAAAATACCACACTCTGGGGTCAAGCAACCAGAAAGCAATGGACATTTCAGCTTATTGTGCCCTAATGAGAAAAGATCTTCTTCTTTGTCAGATTTGTTGAAGTTATGGCACCAAAGCTGAAATTAATGTCTCAGCCATATATTATCTTTCATTAATGTTTATCTATTAGTAACATCATTATCTTAATGTTGTTTAGTGAGTTTTTTCTTTAGATATGAAACTTATTTAGGATAAGTTACATAGCTTCATAAATGAAGGAGTTTATGTTAGTTATGTTTCTTAATTGTGTTGTGATTGATTTCATCTATAAATAAAAGCTAAGGGATGGCAGTAACTAATATGAAAAACATTCTGCTCTTTGTTCTTTGCTCTTTGTTTTTCTGGTTATCATTAACATTCAGTTCTTTATATATCTATTATCAACAATTGGTATCAGAGCAGTCTTTGATCTTTGAAGGGATTGTGAGTGAAACACGAGAGATTAGTGAGGTTAAATCAAAGCATTTTTCTTTGAAGGGATTGTGAGTGAAACACGAGAGATTAAGTGATTTTTTTTTAAGAAATGGATTCTGCAAATTTTCCAGCAAAAACACCAGTGTTCACAGGGCAAAATTTTGGTGTGTGGGCTGTGAAAATGGAAATTTATCTCAAAGCTTTTGACTTGTGGGAGATAGTTGGGAGCGATAAGCAACCAACTCCACTAGGAAATAATCCTACGATCGCACAGCTGAAGTTTTTTAATGAAGAAAAGGCAAAGCGATTCAAAGCTCTTACCTGTCTTCATAATGCTGTTAGTGAAGACATTTTCACAAGGATCATGGCGTGTAAATCTGCCAAAAAAACATGGGATAAATTAAAAGCAGAATTTCATGGTGATGAAAAGTCAAGGAAGATGCAGATTTTAAATCTTAGAAGACAATTTGAAGGTTTGAAGATGAAAGAAAATGAAACCATCAAAGACTTCTCTTCTCAAATTTCAAAACTTGTGAATCAAGTGAGACTCTTGGGAGAAGATTTTCCAGATTCAAGAATAGTAGAGAAAGTTCTGGTAAGTCTACCAGAAAAATTTGAACATAAAATTTGCTCTTTAGAAGATTCTAAAGATTTCTCTGAAATGAGCCTGCAAGAACTGGTAAATGCATTGCAAGCTGTGGAGCAAAGGCAAGCTTATAGACAAGAAGGATCAAGTGAAAGAGCTCTTGTTGCAGTTTACAAGGAGAAGAGTCAGGCTAAGAATTTTTACAAAAATAATCAAGAAGGAAAAAGGGAAAAAGAGAAAGGCTAGCAATTCAATAACTGGCAACAGAACAACAACAACAACTTCACTAGAGGGAAAGAGAAGAAAGAACATTTTCCTGCTTGCGAATTCTGTTAGAAAACAAATCATCTTGAAGCCTGGTGTTGGCTCAAGAATGCACAATGCCGAAACTGCAAGCAATTTGGTCACATTCAAAGATTCTACAAAAATAAAGCAGAAATAGTAAAACAAGCTCAAGTAGCCGATTGTTCAGAAGTCAAGGAAGATTTTTTATTCATGGCTACAATACAGGAGATGTGTAACACAGCAAAGGCAAACGACTCATCATGGCTCATTGATAGTGGCTGCACTAACCACATAACAACAGATTTGAGCTTATTCAGAGACTTGGATAAAAGCTATCTATCTAGAGTCAGAATTGGCAATGGAGACTATGTGAAGGTTGAAGGAAAAGGAGCAATTGAAGTAGAAACATTGTCAGGTACAAAAACTCTTAAAAATATTCTTTATGTACCTAAGATCAATCAGAATCTAGTTAGTGTGGGACAATTAATTGAATCTGGTTACTCAATAATCTTTAATGATGGAGTATGTGATATTAAAGATAAAAATGGAGTGCTACTGATTTCTGCAAAAATGATGAACAGAAGTTTTAATGTTGATTGTAGAGAAGTATGTTTGAGTGCTAACACTTATGAGAATAATGAATCTGTTCTTTGGCACAAACGGTTGGGGCACTTTAATTATGCAACTTTAAAGAGAATGGCTGACCTGAAGATGACTCACGGTTTACCAGATATACAAGAACAAAAGAGTATTTGTGAAGCATGTCAGTTAGGAAAACAAACTAGAGTTGTTTTTCCTGACAATGCTTATAGAGCATTGTCAAAACTCCAGCATGTACACACAGATGTGTGTGGGCCGATGCATAATGAATCATTGAATGGTTCAAAGTATTTTCTTCTGTTTGTTGATGATTATAGTAGGTACTGCTGGGTTTACTTTCTGAAATCAAAATCTGATGTGTTTGCTGAGTTTGTTAAGTTCAAAGCAATAGTTGAACTAGAAACAGGAAACAGATTGAAGATATTGAGATCTAACAATGGAGGAGAGTATACATCTCGACAATTTGAGGCATATTTGGCAAAAGAAGGGATCAAACACCAACTGACAGTTCCCTACACTCCACAACAGAATGGAGTCAGTGAGAGGAGAAACCGAACATTGATGGAAATGACAAGATGTTTGCTATATGAGAAGAAAATGCCATTAAAATTCTGGGCAAAAGCAGTAAACACAGCATCTTACCTTCTAAATCGTATGACCACAAGAGTGTTAGGAGATAAGACTCCTTATGAAATCTGGCAATTCCAGCAAGAAGGGGAACTAGAGATGATATACTGCACTTCAAAAGAGCAATTAGCAGACATGTTCACCAAGCCTTTAGCTAAAGATAGATTTGAAGATCTAAAGGAGATGATAGGAATGTGCAGCTTTGGAACCAAAGAGGAGTGTTGAAGTTATGGCACCAAAGCTGAAATTAATGTCTCAGCCATATGTTATCTTTCATTAATGTTTATCTATTAGTAACATCATTATCTTAATGTTGTTTAGTGAGTTTTTTCTTTAGATATGAAACTTATTTAGGATAAGTTACATAGCTTCATAAATGAAGGAATTTATGTTAGTTATGTTTTTTAATTGTGTTGTGATTGATTTCATCTATAAATAAAAGCTAAGGGATGGCAGTAACTAATATGAAAAACATTCTGCTCTTTGCTTTTTATTGCAAGTTCTTTGTTCTTTGTTTTTCTGGTTATCATCAACATTCATTTCTTTATATGCCTATTATCAACAAGATTGTCCTTGAATTCATTAAATTCCGACATGATATTCTTTTCGGTCCCCAATTTTGAGTCCGAAGTCTTTCCACGAAGTACCTAGTAGAATACCATGTTGCAACAGTTGGTGTTAATGAAACAATATAGAAGTTGCATGTGTGCAAACATGTCAAATTCGAAAGGCCCACGGGTCATCTGACATAGCCGCTTCTCATAAAATGCATCTGCAAATACAGGTCTATCGGATGTGGGGCCAATAAGATGTTCAACAGTGTGAAAACACTGCTACAGATTTAGCGATCAAAGTGAAATCATGCAAAAGAATTTATCAACCTCACTCCCAAACGAGTACATGGCATATACAGAACCATTTGCTCATAAAGTCCAGGACACACTGTCCATTTTGACCGTATGATTTGATCTTGACAAAGAATTCCCATCCCAAATCTTGGAACTATCTTTTTGGTTCTCTCCAGCAACCCTCATCTGAGATCATTGGATTTATCCAGGTTGTATTTGTCATCTTATTCATAAACAGTGGGACCTGTAATTATGAAATGCAACTCCTCCTAGCTTCTCATAACAACCAAAGTGATTGAAACTGAGG